>Ga0126381_100004963_pt1 | contig 14550 bp, 15 predicted proteins | sample PanSoiMetPlot_28_FD_96465 | JGI IMG/M metagenome (GOLD analysis project Ga0126381, IMG submission 96465) | Tropical forest soil microbial communities from Panama - MetaG Plot_28 | ecosystem: Environmental > Terrestrial > Soil > Tropical forest > Bulk soil | place: Panama | collected 2016-02-17
GGGCAATCGCATCAGGATCGATCTGGCAAACGGCGATTCTGCACTGACCGAGTACGGGTGGTTTCATCACGAATATACGCCCGACAAACTTGGGATCGATACGATCTTCCACGACGTCAAGTACCCCTCACGAATATGGCTGCCCGTCCTGAAGTAGTCAGGGCTCTGGTCGGCCAACCGAACCAAACTCAGCGTCACTACTCCACGTAGCGCGCCGCTAACGTCCCTGACTCGGCCCTCACAGACTCGAAGCGTGACGGAGTTCTCAGTCAGCACGCATGCACCCTCCGCCCTCCTTCGCGAACGGTTTACATAACAATCGCGGTTGTTAGCAGGCGCCGACACTTTGCGCGATGTCGTTGATCAAAGACGCTTTGCTCACCGCACATCGACAGTCTTAACCTATCACTAATCAAGCAGCGGCCTGCTCGACTCACTGAGTTATCGTCAAGGGAGAACGACGGCGATGGAGATTGTGCGGTTTTTGTGCAAGATTCAACCCTCGTCTCAGGTTGGAGAGCTGTTGGAATCGTACGTGTCACAGTCAGAGGTCGTGCCGAAGGGGTCCTACCAGATTCGCCAGCCTGGCTCGGTTCCTCGAGAGGTGCGCAAGGTTCTGACTCAGGCAGTCAAGGAGGGTCAGACGTGGGCGTGCTGGGCCCATGGCCTTCACACCTGGCTGTTCACTTGCAACATGTCCCGTCCTCTGTCGCGCGAGCGCGGCGCGCCTGTGCTGCAAGTGTGCGTGTACGGCGATGACGGAGGACTGCGGGATCGCGGCAGCTGGATGCCAGATGAACACGGCAAATGGTGTCGCGCCTGAGCGTGTCGGCGGCGAATGGCCCGAGCCGGCCGCATCATCCGGCGCGATAAGAGCCCGCGTTCTCATCCGGTTAAGCCACGAGGGAGTCACATGAGCATTTGGGTGTTGATGACGTACATGCTCAACCCACAACCAGCGGCCCTGGTGCCCGGTCAGGATCCGCAAGTCATTTCCCAGATCGAGTTCAAAACCCGTGAACTGTGTGACCGGGCCAGGGCGCAGCAGGCAGGCGAGGATGCCAAATACGGAATGGCGAGCCAGTTCGCCTACAAGTGCGTAGAACGAAAGACCTAGCATTCTCCGCAACGCGTCCCTTGCGGAGCTCGAACGTGGTGTCCCTCGTTCAGCGGTCAGCCAGGTGGCCCAGCATCCGCGCCAAAGCAATCTCCCCTTCTCGGGTCTGAACGAGATCGCGGACGAGCGCGGGTCCGAGAAGATTCATGGGGGGAGCCGAAATCTCCGCGAGTAGCACGGCACCCTCCCCGCGCACGGTAAGGGTCTCGAAAGCAAGCGACATGGTGACCCCCGGTCGTGTGCACCCCTGATCATCACCCGGAAGCCGGCTTCTTGCACCCGCCCGCTTGAAAACCGCCCTTTTCCGCTAGCGCAGCGGACTGGCAGATCTCGTCCGCTGAATCCAACTTTCCGGCACAACGCATTCGTGGCGACGGGGGATACCATCTGTCATGATCCGCCGCCCAGACGCCAGAGCAGCAGATTTGCATGAACTCACCCACACCGATCCGCCGCGAGGTTGGCAGCATCGCCCTGATGCTCACCGGATTGGGTTCGATCATCGGATCCGGTTGGCTGTTCGGAGCCTGGCGCGCTGCCGGACTTGCCGGACCTGGTGCCGTGTGGGCGTGGGTGCTCGGGGCAGCGATCATCATCACGATCGCCCTCACCTACGCCGAGCTCGGTGCCATGTTTCCCGAGTCTGGCGGAATGGTTCGATACGGGCATTATTCGCACGGTTCACTCGTCGGGTTCATCGCCGCGTGGGCTAACTGGATCTCGATCGTTTCCGTCATCCCGGTGGAAGCGGAAGCATCCGTGCAGTACATGGCCTCATGGCCCTGGAACTGGGCGCAAGAGCTGTACGTCCATCTGCCGGATGGGCGTGGCGAGCTGACAGTGGCAGGCCTTGCGATCGCAGCCGGTCTGGTGATCATCTATTTCCTCTTGAACTTCTGGAGTGTGAAACTGTTCGCGCATTCGAACACCACGATTACGACTTTCAAACTGGTTGTCCCGGCGATGACCGGGCTCGCGTTGATCGCCGCCGGCTTTCACACGCAAAATTTCAGCGTCGGCGCACATGGAGGGTCCAACTCCGCCAACTTCGCGGCGGTACTGACCGCCGTAGCCACCGCGGGTATCGTTTTCAGTTTCAACGGATTTCAAAGTCCCGTGAATCTCGCAGGCGAGGCCCGCAACCCGGCGCGCAGCATTCCTTTCGCCGTGCTCGGGTCGATTCTGCTTGCCGCAGTCATCTACGTGATCCTGCAGGTCGCCTATCTGGGAGCCGTGCCGCCGGCCTTGCTGGCAAAAGCCGGCTGGCATGGTCTGGACTTCCGTTCGCCCTTCGCCCAGCTGGCATTGCTCGTGAACCTGAATTGGCTCGCAGTGCTGCTCTATGCGGATGCGTTTATCAGCCCGAGCGGCACTGGCATCACCTACACGGCGAGCACAGCGAGAATGATCTATGGCATGGAGCGTAACGGCACCCTGCCCAGAGTCCTCGGCAAGCTTCATCCCGTGTACGGAGTGCCGCGACCGGCGATGTGGTTCAATCTGATCGTCTCGTTCCTTTTTCTGTTCTTCTTCCGGGGCTGGGGAACGCTGGCCGCTGTCATATCCGTGGCAACGATCATCTCGTACCTCACCGGTCCGGTCAGCGCGCTGACGCTGCGGCGCACGGCCGCAGGGATGCATCGACCGCTACGCCTTGCCGGATTGCCGATCATTGCAGCGCTCGCGTTCGTATTCGCAACCGAGCTCCTGTACTGGGCAAAGTGGCCGCTCACGGGCGAGATCATTCTACTGATCGCCATCGCGCTTCCCGTGTACCTGTTTTACCAGGCGAGGAGCGGATGGGAGGACTTTGCACGACAACTGCGGGCGTCGTGGTGGCTGATCATTTATCTGCCCGCGATCGCATTCGTCTCGTGGGCGGGCAGCGCGAGGTTCGGTGGCCGTGACTACCTGCGATGGGGCTGGGATCTCGGGGTCGTTGCAGCGTTGGGCTTCATCTTTTTCATTTGGGGTGTGAAGTCAGGCTGGAACACGCCAGCCGTCCAGCAAGCGCAGATCGATCACGCTGGACCGTCGGTCGCCACCGCGGACTCTGTGCGTGCAGCGGATTGGCCCAGCGTCGCGCCGCAAAGCAATCGCCAACGCAGGACGATGCGGTAGCCATGACGATGCGGCGGTCGCGGCCAGGAGTCCGGCGCCGCGAAGCCCCCAGAGCCTCAGCTGAGCCAAAGCCTCGCGTTCCAGCTCAACGGGAACACTGAAGAACTTTCCACAATCGTGTAGGGTGCCACGCTCTTGAGCGTCCAGTTGAGCGCGTATGGCTAAGCTTGACCTCGATGCCAGCGCGCAGCGCGCCAAACGTTAGATGGAGTCTGTCATGCCCCGTCAACACCTCCAGCTTCGGCCGAACGAGAGGATGGCCATGGCCGCAGAGATTGGGAAATCGCTGCGTGCGCCTCTCCCGTGGCTCCCGTCCAAGTACTTCTACGACGATCGCGGCAGCGTGCTCTTTGAAGAGATCACTCACCTCCCGGAGTACTACCAGACACGCACCGAGGAGGCGCTCCTGGAATTGATCGCGGAGCCGGTGCTGGCGGCGGGCCGCCCCAGCGAGCTGGTGGAGTTGGGATCGGGCGCAGGTCGGAAGATCCGCATCCTCATGGACGGCCTGCAGAGGATGGGGCGCCTGGAGAGTTGCGTGCTCCTCGACATCAACGAGCTCTTCCTCAGCCAGTCGGTACGAAGCCTGCAGGCTGCCTACCCGGATGCCGAAGTGCACGGCATCCAGGCTGACTTCATTGAAGATCTCGACAGCCTCGGTCGACGACTCGGTCCACGAGGTGAGCGCCTCCTGCTGTTCTTCGGGGGGACAGTGGGTAACCTGCATCCGCGCGATGTCCCGGACTTCTTTCGGCGGGCAAGCCGCGTGCTCTCTGCCGGAGACACGTTCCTGGTGGGAGTCGATCTCGTGAAGGACCGTGCCCGCCTCGAGGCAGCGTACAACGACGCGGCGGGGATAACCGCCCGCTTCAACCTGAACATCTTGAGCGTGCTGAACGAGACGCTGGGCGCGGACTTCGACCTCTCGGCCTTCGAACACGTCGCCTTCTATGACGAGGAGAACGCTTGGATTGAGATGCGCCTCCGGGCGCGACGCCCGAGTCGTGTCCGCATCCCTCTCGCCGGCCTCACCCTGCACCTCGAGCGCGGGAAGGAAATCCGGACTGAGCTGAGTTGCAAGTACACCCGCGACTCCTTCGCCGCCCGGCTGAGGGCGACGGGGCTGCGCCTCGAGCGTTGGTTCACCGATCCCGCGGAGCTCTTTGCGCTCGCGTTGTTGCGCCGAACCGAGGAGGGACGATGGCAGTGAGCGTGGCCCGAGACGCGCGTGATCTCGCGGACACGCGCCACGGACTGGAGCGGGCCTGGAAGCGCTCTGATCGCCTCTTCGACCTGCTGGCGGACAGCGCAATGCTCGCCCAACCGATCCCGCTGCGGCAGCCTTTTCTCTTCTACCTTGGCCACCTTCCGGCTTTCGCCTGGAACACCTTAGGGCGCCGGGTGCTGGGAGAGCCCGCCTTGCACGACGCGTTCGAGCGGCTCTTCGAGCGGGGAATAGATCCAATGGGAGTCGACGCCTACACGCCCGCGAACACCTGGCCTGAGCGGCAGGAGGTCGAAGCCTATCGTGACCAGGTCCGTGCAGCTCTGCGCTCGGCACTCGAGGATCCAGCCTTCCCTCGCTCTGGTGAGGAGGTGGCCCGGATGGTGCTCGAGCATGAGCTGATGCATCAGGAGACGGTGCTCTACATGGTGCACCAGCTGCCCTTCGACCAGAAACGACGGCCCCCCGAGCATCCTCCGCTTCCCCGCGGACACGGCGCGGGAGAGGGGCGAGTTCGTGTCCCCGGAGGCAAGGTTGTTCTGGGAACGGCGCGCGGCTCGCTCCCGTTCGGCTGGGACAACGAGTTCCCTCAGTCTCAAGCCGAGGTGCGCGAGTTCGAGATCGACGCCACGCCCGTGCGACAAAGCGAGTTTCTCCGCTTTGTGGAAGCAGGCGGTTACGAGCAGCGTCGGCTGTGGGACGAGGAAGGATGGGCATGGCGGACGCGCTGCGGGACCAGCCATCCTGTCTTTTGGGAGCGCTCGCAGCGCGGCTGGACCTGTCGCACGCTGTTTGAGGAGGTCCCGCTCGAGGAAGTGGGAGGCTGGCCCGTTTATGTCAGCGGGGCGGAGGCAGTCGCCTACGCTCGGTGGAAGGGAGGCCGTCTGCCCACCGAGGCCGAGTTTCACCGGGCCGCCTATGGCTCCGAGTCTTCATCAGCGCGCCCGTGGCCTTGGGGTGACGAGCCCCCGGCACCCACGCGGGGTACTTTCGACTTCAACGCCTGGTCACCCACGCCGATCGGTTCCCACCCGGCCGGGGCGAGCGAGTGGGGTGTCCTGGAGCTGGTGGGCAACGGCTGGGAATGGACGGGAAGCACCTTCGCGCCCTTCGAGGGCTTCGAGCGCATGGTCAGCTACCCCGGTTACTCGGCTGATTTCTTTGACGGTCAGCACCGCGTGCTGCTCGGCGCATCATGGGCGACCGACGCACAGCTCATCCGCCGCAGCTTCCGCAACTGGTTCCAGCCGAACTACCCCTACGTGTTCGCCAAGTTTCGTTGCGTCTACCCGGTTTAAAGCCCTCATGGGCTCGATCGAGCACACCGGCATACGACCGCTGATGTGTCTGCATCAGAACCCGAAGCTCACTGTGACGAGGTTCTGACCACGGTTCGGTGGCCTGATCCAGGCGTCCGACCAATGACGGACGCCCAGCTCCAGTACGTGGCCGTGCGCGTCAAGAGCGAAGCGCAGCGCGACGAGGTAGGCGAAATTCCAGCGCGTGGCTTCGAGATAATCGACCTCGGTCCGGTAGTTTGCGCCAACGCCGACATAGAGCTTCCCCCAGCGTCGGTGCAGCAGCGGCCAGCGTCGCAGTGCCGTGAATCCCCAATAGGGAGCGGCGGCCTGCGTGGTAGCAGGCAGCGCTCTCACGGGTGCGCGCTGCGAGGTCGCGAAACGGAAGGCGCCGAGCTCCCAGCGACTGTCATCCAGCTCGAGCGTCACGGGGACGACCACTCCGCCCGTCCAAGCCCAGGTACTGAACGTCGTGCCCACCCCGAGCAGCAGGTCGCAATGCTCGCAAGGGCCCACGCCAGCGGCGAAAGACGCTGAGGCGGCGCACGCGCAGAGTGCTGTCAGTACGCATCTACCGCCGATCTCACCCACATGAGATAACGCGAATCGGTTGCGGCAGTTGGCCGACATGATGAAAGACCGTCTTTAGTCCAATGACAGTCAATGCACTCGGTGGGTTCTGCGTCCTGCTTACCCTTGTGTCGTTAGCCGACATCGCAGCTGCCGCGGAGAGTTCACGTCCTTCGCTTCCGCTCACGCCGTGTACGCTGCCACAGCTCAGTCGTCCTGCACGCTGCGGCTCGCTCGAAGCTCCTGAAAACCCGGAGCAGCCGGGCGGACGGCAGCTCTCGATTGCCATTGCCGTAGTCCCGGCCGTTGACGGCCCGGCGCTACCGGACCCGATCGTGGTACTGATGGGTGGGCCCGGAGAAGATGCCATCAGCGCCGCCGGCATCTACGTTGAACAGTTCGTGCCGCTGCTGCGAGACCGGGATCTGCTGCTCGTCGATCAACGTGGCACGGGCCGCTCCAATGCGCTGGACTGCGACCTCTTTGCAGGGGAGGATCCTGCTACGGCCTTGCACGATGTGTTTCCAGTGCGAGGCGTCGAGCGCTGCGCGGCACGGGTGCAGGCGCGTGCCGACTTGACGCAATACACGTTCGCGCAGTTCGCAAAGGATCTCGAGCGCGTGCGCCGCGCGCTCGGTTACGGGCCAGTGAACCTGTCCGCGGGTTCATACGGCACCCGGGCGGCGCAAGTGTATTTGCGCGCCTACCCCGAGAGCGTGCGCACAGTGCATCTGGCGAGTGTCGTGCCGATCGATGTGCCGCCACCGCTGACGATGGCGAAGTCTGCGCAAGCTGCTTTGGAGGCCCTGTTCGGCGCCTGTTCCGCCGATGTCGTCTGTTCAACCGCGTTTCCCAATCTGCGCCGCGAGTTTCGCGATATTGTCGCGCGACTCGACCACGGCTCTGTGCGCGTCCACATTCCCGGACTTGACCACGCGGTGCCGCTCGATCGCGGCCGCGTCGCGGAATGGTTTCGTTCTCAACTTTATCGGCCGCGAACTGCCGCGGCCGTGCCATGGCTGATCCATCGCGCTTACCAAGGCGACTGGCAGCCGATAGCCGCGGGCATTCTCGCGAATGCACGCGCCCTCGGCTCCGAGCTGAGCGTCGGGGTGTTTTTCTCGGTGACCTGCAGCGAAGACGTCGCTTTCATGAGTGATCAGGACATCGAGCGCGAAGCCCGCGGCACCTTTCTCGGCGACTACCGTGCGCGACAACAGCAAACGGCCTGCAAGCACTGGCCGCGGGCTGCACTACCCGAAGGATATCGGGAACCGATACGCTCCTCCGTGCCTGCGTTGTTCGTCTCTGGCGACACCGATGCCGCCTCGCCGTTGTGGTTCACTCAACATGTCGCGCGCGGCTTTGCGAACCGCACGGAGGTTGTACTCGGGGGACGCGGGCACACGGAATGGAGCGAGTGTCTGAGTACGGTGTACGAGAAGTTTGTGCGTGCAGGCACTGCCCGTGGGATCGACGCATCCTCCTGCAAGCCCGTGCGGCGGCCGCCCTTCAAGACGAAGTAGCTGCAAGTTACCCCGGGAGCTGCCAAGGTGCGCCGGAATGTCCGCGGGGGTCGGTTTAGTAGCAGAATTGAGATGCAATGGACTGTCGCGAGGGGATGGCCACCATGCGCAAACCTGTGCTTGACCGACGGCAATTTGCTGCACGCTGTACGGCCTTCGCTCTATCGTTTCCCGCCTGGAACGCTATAACTGCGGTGCGGACGAGTGCACAGGTTCCTGCGACCGGCGCGGGATCGAAGCCCGCGCCGCGCACGGTGAAGCTGCCGGACGGCACGGCCGTCTCCGCCCTCGGTCAAGGCGGCTGGCACCTCGGTCAGGGAAGACATCCAGCGACTGTTGAGGAAGACGCGCTGCGGACGGGCGTCTCCCTCGGTATGACGTTGATCGACACGTCGGGAAACTACGGCAACGGCCGTTCCGAGCAACTGATCAGTCACGCGCTGGGCGGGGAGCGCGACCGCATATTCCTGGTCTCCAAGGTGGAGGGCGATCAGGTGTCTGGCGATGGCATCGCGCGTGCCTGCGCGGCGAGCCTGGCTCGTCTCGGCACCGACCATCTTGATCTCTACTTGCTGCATTGGCCGGTGCCCAGCGCGCAGTTCGCCGGAGTTGTCGCGGCATTTGAACAGCTACACGCAGCTGGAAAGATTCGCGCCTGGGGTGTATCCAATTTCAGCGTCGGCCAGATGGAAGATCTGCTGCGCGTTCCGCAGGGTCATCGCTGCGCCACCAATCAAGTGCCTTACAGCCTGAACAACCGCCGGATTGAGAGCGATGTACTGCCGTGGTGCCAGCAGCACAACATTCCGGTCATGGCGTACTCTCCGCTCGGCGGGGACCGGCACCTCGTAGTTGGCGACCGTACGCTGGCGCAGATCGGGTCCGTCCATGGTTGCTCGGCTGCCGCAGTCGCGCTGGCCTGGGTGATTCGCAGCGGCAACGTTATTGCAATACCCGAATCCGGCTCTCCAGCGCACGTCAGGGAGAACGCCGTCGCCCTTTCGCTAGCCCTCACGCCGCAAGACCTCCAGGCTCTGGGTGCCGCGTTTCGCGGACCATCCGGGGCAACCTGACCCGATCGACCCGGGAGCGGTGGCCCGTTACGTGGCCAAAGCCTTCAGTTTTTCCTTGTCGCTTTCAGAGGGCGTGTGTTTCAAATTCAGTATGACCGATGCGAGCGTCTTTACCGAGCTGGCCGCCTTGTCATCTTTTACGATGGCTTCGAGTTTCGGTTTGTCGGCCGCCGCCGCCGTATGTTGCACGTCCATTAGAGCCTGAGCCACGGTGCGCTCATCCTTGGTCGCTGACTTGTCCTCAGTGATCTGCTGCAGCGACTGCTTGTCGGCATCAGAGGGGAAATGTTGAAAATGCAGCAGTATAGTTGCCATGGTTTGCACCGCGTTGCTCTGCGCGGCGCCCGTCGTAGTCGCGACGCCGCCAAGGAGCAGAACGACCGACAAGATGGCTGTTGGATACTTCATGCGTGTCTCCCGTCGATTCGTCATCAGTTGAGCTACCCGCCAGTAGGGTGCGCTCACCTGCCGTCTCCGACAAGGCGAACAACTTGCCTCTCAGCGAGGTTCGGTCAAGTTGCAGCTGGACCAGGGTGACGTGCCCTGGTGATGGGTCGCAGAGCGCTGCCCGGGCCGCGCGTGCCTGAGGACCGCGCGCCTGCCCCGCACCGCTCAGTTGGCGGCCGCGCCTGCACTCGCCGGCGAACGAGCGCGCTGCTCCCCGTCAGCCGGCCGGCAACACTGCGGGGACGCCCTTCTTCTTCAGCAAAACCACGACGAACTTTGCCGGCTTCGTCGTACTCGCGTTGCGCCCAACAGTGTGCACATCGTCAGGGCCTTCGTAGAAAGTCTGCCCCGGAGTCAGAGTGACCTCCTTGCCGCCTCTGACCTGCTCGACGATCGACCCTTCCACCACATAGACGAATGCGTACGCATCGTGACGATGAATGTGCTCCACCGTCCCGGGCGGATACTCGACCGTGAGCATCACCATCTCCCTTCCAGGCACGTCAGCGACATCCTTCTGCAAGACCGGGACCACAATCGGCTCCGGCCCGGACTGCTCCGGCTGAGCGAGCTGTGCGCTGAATGGAACAATGAGCATCGTTGCAAAAAAAGACCGCAGGTATGACATGGCTACACCTCTTGCCAGTGACGCTAACGCCTAGCGCGGTGCGCCTGAGCGGCTGACCCAGGCTTCGTAGCGTGTCTGTCCGATGCGCGCCGTGCTGCCGGGAATCAGTGACTCCTCACCGAGCTCCGCACCGAAGTAGCGGGCGTGAGGGTCAGCTACGACTTTGCGTTTGTCGTGCTTGGCGCTGAGTGCAAGAGTGACGAATTCGTGGAACCCCGAAGTCTGGAAGAACTTCATGACCGCCGTATCTTCGAACGACGGCGAGTTGGCGACGTCCACCACCACCTGCGCGCCGCTGAGCGCCTCGCTCAGGCCTTTCCCCGTCAGAGTGTCGACGCCTGTATCGGGTGAGGCTGCGAGCATCTCCTGACCACGCTGCCGAAGCAGGGCCACGAGCTTCGAGCCGATGAGTCCGGTGCCACCAATCACAACGATCTTCATGTGATGTCTCCGCTTTGCGTCCAATGACGGACTGGCTGCCCGAGTTGGATTCAGCATACGCCCGCCTTCGATTTTGTTCCTGCTGCGATGGGCGGACCTTTGAAGAAGGCAGCGACAGCCCCGAGCGAAGCAACGACCACGCCACAGTTACCTGCACAGTGCGCTGCGGCTTGATAAGCCTGTTTATTGCTGGGAAGCTCGGGCTTTCCATTCCCGAATCGAAGTGCAAAGAGTTTGCCCCAGGAGATCCAGGCTTGCCCGTCCCCCGTGTGATCGTCGTCGGTGGCGGATTCGGCGGACTGTACGCCGCCCGTGGTCTGAAGAATGCGCCGGTTGACGTAACACTGATCGATAAACGGAACTACCACCTGTTCCGGCCGATGCTATATCAGGTGGCAACCGGACTGCTCTCGGCGGATCAGATCTCAGGAGCTCTGCGGTCTATCCTGAGTCATCAGAAAAACGCCGATGTTTTAATGGATGAAGTCACTGGCATCAACGCGAACGAACGCACTGTTCAACTGGGGCAGCGGGCGCTGTCGTACGACTTTCTCATCCTCGCAACCGGGATCCGCTACAACTATTTTGGCCACGATGAATGGCGGTCATTTGCGCCCGGTCTCGAATCACTCGATGACGCCGACGTCATTCGTGGCAGGATTCTGCTCGCATTTGAGCGCGCCGAGGAATTGGCTTATCTCGGACATGCTGACAGCCACGCAATTCAACGCGAGCTGACTTTCGCGCTGGTCGGTGCAGGTACGGTCGGGGTCGAGATGGCCAGCACCCTCGCCGAGATGTCGCGCATGGCCTTGGCCCGAGACTTTCGCCACATTGATCCTGCCTCGGCTCGCATTCTTCTCTTTGAGGCGGGCCCCCGCGTTCTTCCCACGTATCCCGAGACGCTGTCAACGAAAGCGCAGCGACACCTCGAGAGTCTAGGCGTGCGTGTTCGTACCAACGCTCGCGTTACCGACGTGGGCGCCGACGGAATTGTCGTCAATGGGGAGCCCGTGGCCGCAGGCACAGTGCTCTGGTCGGCGGGGGTCGTCGCATCCCCGATCGGACGCTGGCTCAAAACGCCCACTGACTCGTATGGAAAGGTCATAGTGGGTCCCGATCTGTCGGTGCCGGAGTATCCGGAGGTTTTCGCGATTGGTGACACTGCTCACCTCGTTGCTCCTGCACGCAATTTGTTGGGCATCAGGTCGCGCGCTGCGATGGTGATGCCGGGAGTAGCTCAGCCGGCTATCCAGGGCGGGGAGTATGTTGCTGAGGTTATTCGCCGCCGGGTAGAGCAGCGACCTGCACCTGCGCCCTTCTGTTATTGGGACAAAGGAGACCTCGCGATCGTAGGCCGCACGTATGCTGTCGCGGATTTACGCTTCGTACGGTTTGCGGGCCTTCTCGCCTGGCTCCTCTGGGCGATGGTACATATCTACTCCCTGATTGGCTTCGCGAACCGGCTGTTCGTGCTGCTGCAATGGGGATTCACTTTTTTGACCAAACGTCGCCGAGTCAGGGTGTTTCCGACGCTACGCCCCTCGCCCGAATCGGATTGACAGCTCCATGAACGGGTACCTGCCCGCGGGCGCCGGCACCGCTGGCCTGGGCAAAGTCGTGACACCGCGGTCGCCCGCGGGACGTGATCCCGTCTCTCATTCACCTTCTTCGCGTTCGTGCTTTCTCGTGGCAGCTGCGCGTGCGCCAGCCTCCTTGCGGTTCTGCTGTGGATGAATGCCAAGTTGATGCCAGTCGGTCTCGGAGAGATCGACCTTGTAGTATCGGGCTGCCTTTTTGATGTTCGCGAATGCGAGGTCTCGATCAGCGTCTGGCACGTCGATGACCTGGTCGAATCGCGCAACAGCGTTGCGCACGTGCTGTGCGTCGGTCATCGGCTCTTTTCGCTGATGTGGAAAAGCGAAGACGCTGTCCGGCAGATCGCTTCGCGTCGTGAGCCGACCGTGCTCTTCGTAGGGCTCCCAGCTCGGGTTGACGTTGGCCATTGCGCTCTCCTCCTCCGCGCTGCTTGTCGGGAGTGGAACATCGGGCTCCACGGCTCACCCTAGCTCGCGCAGCGGTCTGCGAAAAGAGCCCTGGCCAGCGTCCAGACCGGCTGAGCTGCCGCTCGAGTGGCCGAACGCGTCCAGGGGCCAGCTCGAGCACATTGGCCGCCAAACGAAGACTGCCGCACGTCCTTCCGCATTCGTCCTCGCGGTGAAAGCGTGGGCGCGACGCATCTCCCTCTCGAGGGTGAGGCACTCCCGCTCCTTGGAGGGAGACCATGGGCACGCGTGCGAGTCCTCAGAGGCGGGAGATCCCGCTGGTGTTAGGGAGAGCTATCTCCGGAGGCCGATACCCTGCCGGGGCTCACTTCTATAACTTTACCGACGATGGGTTTGTCCAAGACGACTTCGGGCGAAGGCGTCAGGATTGTCAGGGAAGTGGAAAAGCTTGTGAACAAGGCGCTCGAGCTGAGAGGAGCTCCACAGACGGCAGGAGCCGTTGCGGCTGGCATTTCCAGCCTGGGAGGCCTCGACAAGCCTTCAAAGCCGGACTTGCGCCTGGTTGCGACAGCGCCGGAATTCGATCGCGCAATCGACGATCGCGGTGCGGCCCTCAAGGACTATTTGAGCGCGTTGCGGCCGCAGCATTGGCTGAAAAACCTCCTGGTATTTGTTCCCCTATTGGCCGCCCACAGTCTCCTTGCGCCGGTTCTCTTGGCAAGGACCTTTGTGGAGTTCGCGGCGTTCTGCTGCTTTGCGTCAAGTGGTTACCTCGTCAACGATCTTTGCGATTTACAGGCTGATCGTCGGCATCCTCAAAAGCGTTCGCGCCCATTCGCCTCAGGACGATTGCCCCTGGCTTACGCTCTGACAACGGCTCCCGCACTGGCGGTTGTTGGGTTCGTCCTGGCCGGGCTGCTCTCTGCGGTGTCCCTGGCAGTCGTGCTGCTCTATTTCGCGCTCTCGCTCGGTTACTCCTTGACCTTGAAGAGAATGGTATTGCTCGACGTCCTCGTTCTTGCCGCTCTTTATACCGCGCGGATCGTTGCGGGAGCCGCCGCGATTTCAAACTGGCCATCGGTCTGGCTGTTGGCATTCTCTATGTTCCTGTTCATCAGCCTGGCGTTCATAAAGCGTTATGCGGAGCTGATGGTCATGCGGACTATCGCGGGAGATCACGCCACGGCACGTGGCTATGAGCTGTCGGATGCCGAGTTGCTGGCCTCCAAGGGAACGGCCAGCGCATATGCCGCAGTCCTCGTTCTCGCGCTTTATATCGCGAGCGGCACACTCAACACTCCCTTTTCCAGGCATCAGCTCATCTGGTTGGTGTGCCCCTTGTTGCTGTACTGGGTGGGCTATCTCTGGCTGATCGCGCATCGCGGGAGAATGCATCATGACCCGCTGGTATTTGCCCTGCGAGACCGCACGAGTCGTGTATTGATCATCCTCATGCTGGTCACGGTGCTATCGGCGCTGTAGCACGGATGTGGGGTGAGTTCGGCGCGAACCTGCTCCCTGCTTGACCACCCTTGCGGCGCGCTCGCACGCGAACTTCCTTCCGCTGATTTCAGGCCAGCAGGTGGCTGACGCTGGGCGCGACACTGGAGAAGTGGCCTGTCGACTAAGTAAGCATAATCAGTGGCTTGCGTGACCCGAGCGCGAATCTGCACCAAAGTCCATCTGGATCCGCGGGGCGGTAGAGGATAGTTTCTGCGCCTCGCGCACAGCCCTGGGCGAGTCGGGGGGCGAATTGAGGTCATGGGCGCAGCATCCTCGTGCACCGCTAGAGAATAGAGAATAGAGAATAGAAACATGAACGAACCGGCCGGCGAGCTGCAGTTACCCAGCGACCCGAACGCCCCGAGTCGCGGCCACATGATCGAGAATGCCCCCAGCACGGGTCTCGAGCAGCACGGCGCGGGCCTGCGACTTGCGCCGGTCGCTGCCAATGTACTGCCTCCACTGGTCGTGGACCTCGACGGGACACTCGTCGAAACCGATCTCCTGATCGAGTCTCTCGGCAGACTCCTGCGACTGCAACCGTTCACGCTCTTCGCCCTGCCGTGGTGGCTGCTCAAAGGCAGAGCAAACCTGA
>Ga0126381_100004964_pt1 | contig 14548 bp, 15 predicted proteins | sample PanSoiMetPlot_28_FD_96465 | JGI IMG/M metagenome (GOLD analysis project Ga0126381, IMG submission 96465) | Tropical forest soil microbial communities from Panama - MetaG Plot_28 | ecosystem: Environmental > Terrestrial > Soil > Tropical forest > Bulk soil | place: Panama | collected 2016-02-17
CGCGACGGCGCGATTCAGATCCACGATGGGTGACGGCATGAGCCGCCCCAATTCCTCGTACAAGCCTACGATGCGCGGCCAGTCTGTTTCCTGCGGCGCACGCGCTCGCGCATGACAGGCAGCTATAGCCGCCTGGAGGGCGTATGGGCCGCGCGCGCCGCCGAGTGCTTCCGTACGCTCCAATGCCACCAGACCGCGACGGATGAGCAGTTGATCCCAGTGCGCGCGATTCTGATCGAGGAGTAGCACAGGCTCGCCCGACGGGCCGGTTCGGGCGGCGGCGCGCGACGCCTGTATCTCCATCAACGCAACCAGGGCATGAACTTCCGGCTCCTTGGGCGCAAGCTCGGCCAGAATGCGACCGAGACGGAGCGCATCTTCGCAAAGTGCAGGCCGCATCCAGTCGTCACCCGCGGTGGCCGAGTAGCCTTCGTTGAAAATGAGATAAATCACTTCCAGAACCGACGAAAGACGGGAAACAAGCTCGGCCCCCTGCGGAACCTCGAAAGGGACGCGTTCATCGGCGAGTGTTCGCTTGGCGCGAACGATACGCTGGGCGATGGTCGGCTCAGTTGCGAGAAAAGCGTGCGCGATTTCGTCGGTGGTGAGGCCGCCAAGCAAGCGAAGCGTGAGCGCCACGCGTGCCTCGGTGGTGAGCACCGGGTGACAGGATATGAAAACGAGACGCAGGAGATCGTCCCCAATATTATCGTCGAGCGCGGCTTCGAAATCCGGCACGGCCATCTCCTGCTGCGCCTGAAGGTCGCGACCCAGCTCCGCATGCTTGAGTTCGAGGCGCTTGTTGCGTCGCCAGAGATCAATGGCGCGATTCTTCGCGGCGGCCATCAGCCACGCGCCCGGATTGTCTGGAATTCCGGATTGCGGCCACTGCTCGAGTGCGGCGACGAGAGCATCCTGAGCGAGCTCTTCGGCGATACCCACGTCGCGCACGATTCGCGTGAGGCCCGCGATGATTCTGGCGGATTCAATCCGCCAGACCGCGTCGATGGTGCGATTAATGTCCGTAGCTGTCACAGCTACTCATCACACCATCTTCAATGCGGTGGTGCAAGGCCCGGCGCGGCCGCTCCTGACGAGTGAACTTTTATGCTTTCGCCCTCGGATCGAAGGCTTCGGGCCCGAGCACTTGGCGAACTTCGGTCTCGCCTTCCCAACCTGGCCAGTATTTCCTGTGGAGTTCCATGAAGCGCTTAGCACCTTCGATTGCCTCTTCCTTTGATTTCAAATCGAATATCGCGAACCCGCCCACTACTTCTTTGGATTCGGCAAACGGCCCGTCGACAGCGTTTACCTGTCCGCGCGAAAGCCGGACGCGAGCGCTCTTTGCAATTGGAGACAGGCCGCCGCTTGCGACCATCGTGCCGGATTTCTCCGCCTCTTCACCAAGCTTCGCCATTGCATCCTAGAATTCCTTGGGCGGAGGAGCTTGAGTTTCACCGTGTTTGACCAACATCATGAATCGCATCGTCATATCTCCTCGTGATGTTATGGGGCTGGGTTATCTGTCGGTGTTTGCAATATTTGCAATCGCTACGATTTTGCCGCCTTTTTATTTAATTCCTCGCGAAGAGCCCGCTCGCGCGCAGCGTGTTCGGGAGAAACGATGTCCGCAGGGACATCCTGCATCTCGTATACCTGCCGGATCTCAACCTCCGTCCCATCAAACGGAGCGCGCTTAAGCCATTCCACCGCCTCTTCGATGGACTTCACTTGCCACAGCCAGAAGCCCGCGACGAGTTCCTTGGTTTCCGCGAACGGGCCGTCGATCACTGTGCGCTGTTGCCCGGAAAATTTCACGCGCTTGCCCTTCGAACTCGGATGAAGGCCTTCGCCCTCGAGCATCACCCCGGCCTTCACCAGTTCTTCGTTGAACTTTCCCATGGCCTCAAAGCAATCCTTTGTCTTCTTGGTTGGTTGAAGTCCCGCTTCCGAATCCTTGTCTGCTTTGACGATCACCATCACTCGCATCGTTTGATCTCCTTGTCCTAAATGACTTAGATTCATAAGTTTCAGCAACAAGCCTTCCTGCTGCTCGTGCCGGACTGAGTCTTGCTTCTATCTACGAGTCGAATGACACGCAGCGAAATCGACATGCGCCTCTTCTTTTTTTAGCTTTCTTTTCCCGCGGCGGCAAACACAGGCGCAAAAAGTACCGTTCCCATCGCGATAAGAAGCATTCCTGAAAATGATAGCAATACCTCGTAGAGGGCTCGCAAGAACTCCGTGTGATTGAAAAAATAGCCCTGGAGAAAGTGCCGGGCGGCGATTGTGGCAGCCGCCAGCGGCCCGGTTGCATCCGCTTGGTCCCCGATGACTTGGAAGAACCGGACCAGGGTAGCGGCCTCCACTAGATTTCGAAGCACGATAAAAAGCCCGAGGCTCACGAGGGCCGCCGCCAGGATTGACTTGCGATTCTGAAAGACTAAGTGCCGCCTTGCCATTGACTCCCCCTGACCTGTGTATTTGTTCCTTCTACTTACACGTCGAACGAGGGACGGCAAAATCGACAAAGTTTCAGGCTCTGCTCTATAGACAATTCAAGGGTATTGAAGCCGGTGGGTTATACTGAACTCGGGCGTGGACCGATGTCCGAAGAAACGAACCGCAAACCGTTTTCCGGTTTTCGCAATCCCCTCCTCTACACCTCCACGCTGTTGCTCATCGCGCTAGTCTATGTCGGCGGCACTTTCTACATGCGCCGGGAGCAAAACCGCGAGATCGAAAAGCGTGCCGCCGATGCCGCGGCGGCGAAAGAACGGACGAATGACGCGCAGACCGTCGAACAACTCGGTGGAACCGAATTCAAGATCCTGAATTTCTATGCCACGCCTGGCCTCGTTCATCCGAACGAGACTGTTCAGCTCTGTTACGGCGTCTCTAATGCGAAGACCGTCAAACTCGAGCCGCAAACAAATTTCGTCTGGCCATCCGTGAGCCGCTGCGTCGATGTCAACCCGAAGAAAACTACCGACTACACGCTCACCATTGAAGACGGCAACGGAAACTCAAAGACTTCCACTCTCACCGTGCTCGTTCGCTAGCGATTTTCGCCGGCATTCATCCCAGCGCCGAAATATTCGCGAATTTTTCCGTCCAGCGCACGCGCCGTCATCTACATAGGTGATGAATGGGGTAAGAATCGTGCCGACCGTGATCGCCAATCCCGTGAACCCCTCGAAGAAGAAGGCGTACGAAAACCAAATCAGACAGATCACCAGGGCGAGTCCGGCTTCGAGTGCCGCGAATCGTATTCCCACCACCAGGCGTAATTAACTTACCAGCAAAACCACCGACACCGCAGAGCAAATCGCAAACGCAAGGTGAATCGAAATATGGTGCACCAGATAGGCCATCAGCAAATGAAACGAAAAAAAAGCGCAGGCCAGAAAGAAATAATTTATGGGATGCAAATGGACCGCCGCATTCAAAGTATGTACTAACTTTAATTATAAAGTACTTTTATAATAAAGGAATTTCTTACACCAAGATCATCCAATAGCTCAGGCAACGGTTGCGGATTGGCCAAACGCAGAAAGGTAGCTCTGCGGTCTTCTAGGCTGCAGACTAACTATGCCCACCACCAAGTTCGCGCACGATATCGTCCACAAACGACTTCGCGTCACCAAAAAGCATCAGCGTCCTGTCGAGGTAATACAGAGGATTATCAATTCCCGCAAACCCGGGACTCATCCCGCGCTTGATCACCATCACCGTGCGCGCCTTGTCCACATCGAGGATCGGCATGCCGTGAATGGGACTGCCCGGATCATTCCGCGCGGCAGGGTTCGTCACGTCGTTGGCACCGATCACCAGCGCCACATCCGTCTGCGGGAATTCCGGATTCACGTCTTCCATGTCCAGTAGTTTGTCGTAAGGAATGTCCGCTTCGGCCAGCAGGACGTTCATGTGTCCCGGCATGCGCCCGGCCACCGGATGAATCCCGAATTTCACGTCCACGCCGCGCTTCGTGAGCGCGTCGTACAGTTCGCGCACCTTGTGCTGCGCCTGCGCCACCGCCATTCCGTAGCCCGGCACGATTGCCACTTTGCTCGCAGCAGCCAAAATTGCGGCGGCTTCCTCAGGCGTCGCGCTTTTCACCGGTTTTGCTTCTTGCCCGTCCGCGCCCTTGGCAGCCTGTTCCTGGCCAAATGCTCCGAACAGCACGTTGGAAAAAGACCGGTTCATCGCCTTCGACATGTTCACCGACAGAATGAATCCGGAAGCTCCGTCGAGCGCGCCAGCAATAATCAGCAGTTTGCTATCGAGCACAAATCCCATCGCCGCAGCGGAAAGTCCGGCGTAAGAATTGAGCAAAGACATCACGGTCGGCATGTCCGCGCCGCCAATCGGGACAATCATCAGAACGCCAAACAACAACGAGATTCCGAGAATCGCCGGGAAAAGATGCATCTGTTCGGGATGCAGTATCAGGACCACCGCGCCCAGAATCGCGAGGCACAGCACGGAAAGGTTGACGAAATTCTGTCCTTTGTAAGTAATCGGACGCTGCGGCAACACTTCTTCCAGCTTCCCCGCCGCCATCAAGCTTCCCGTGAAAGTAAGCGAGCCAAGGATCACTTCCGCCGAAAGCACCGCCATCATGAACGGCGGCACATTCGGCGCGCGCAAATAAAATTCCGATGTGCCCACCAGCGTCACGCACAGCGCGCCAAACGCGTGGCTTAGCGCCGTCCTTTGTGGGACGGCTGTCATGTGAACCAGGCCCAGCGGCACTCCGATGATCGAGCCGAGAACCAAGCCAATCGCGATCCAACGGTAGTCCACGATCCCGTGATGTAAGAGAGTCCCGATGATCGCGAGAAGCATTCCCAGTTCGCCGGCCCACACCCCCTGCCGCGCCGTTTTCGGCGAGCTCATCAATTTGAGCGAGAGGATGAAAAGGACTGCCGCTATCAGATAGGTGATCTGCAGGAGTAAGTCAGAACCGGCGAAAGAATTCATGATTTCGTGGGGCGGCTGGTCTTGAACATTCTCAGCATGCGGTCGGTAATCAGGAAGCCGCCTACGATATTGCACGTCGCCGCGACGATGGCGATCGTCCCCAGGATTGTCGCGAGAAAGCTCTTCCCTTCTCCGGCCAGAATGATCGCGCCCACTACAGCAATCGCGTCGAGCGCGTTCGTGAGCGACATCAAGGGCGTATGCAGCAGCGGCGAAACGCGGCGAATCACTTCAAATCCGATGAAGGCCGCCAAAATGAAAACGTATAAATCGGTCAGCAGGTCCGATTGCACCATCAGCTTGCCCCTTTCCCAGCGGTCGCGAGGGCCGGCAGCGACAGGAATTCCCGCACGCGCTCATTCACAATTTCACCGCCCCGAGTCAGCAACGTGCTTCGGACGATTTCGTCGTCGAGCTTCAGCTCGAGCTTGCCGTCATGAACCAGATACTGCAGGAACGCGGTGATGTTGCGCGCGTACATTTGGCTTGCGTGATACGGAACCGTGCTTGCGAGGTTGATTCGCCCGATGATCGTCACGCCATCGGCTACCACTTTTTCGCCAGCTCGTGTCAGCTCGCAATTCCCGCCACGCTCCGCGGCCAAATCGACAATCACCGATCCCGGCGCCATGCCTGCCACCATGTCTTTGGTTACCAGCACGGGCGACTTCTTGCCAGGAATCACCGCTGCCGTGATGACCACGTCGCTTTCGCCCACCACGCGGCCGAGCAACTCCCGCTGCTTTCGGTAGAATTCCTCGTCCTGCGCTTTTGCATACCCGCCTGCATCCTGCGCGTCCTTCGCTTCGATCGGCAGTTCGACGAAACGTCCACCCAGGCTTTGCACTTGTTCCTTCGCAGCCGGCCGCATGTCGTATGCCGACGTCACGGCGCCGAGCCGGCGGGATGTCGCGATGGCCTGCAGGCCTGCGACACCCGCACCGATGATGAGCACACGCGCCGGGGTAATCGTTCCCGCTGCGGTGGTCAACATCGGGAAAATGCGAGGCAGCGTGTTCGCCGCAATCAGCACCGCTTTGTAGCCGCAAATCGTGCCCATCGAGGAAAGCGCATCCATGGCCTGGGCACGCGTCGTTCGCGGAATCAACTCCACGGCGAACGACGTCACTCCGGTCGCTGCAATCTGCTGAATTGTTTTCAACTCGCCGAGCGGCCGCAAAAACCCGATCAGCACCTGGTCGCGGTGGAACAATGGCAAGTCCACCTCGCCGGTTTTGTCATTCGAACCCAGGGCCAGCACCTGCACGATAATGTCGGAAGTGCGAAACACCTCGGCACGCTCGGCGACAATCTTTGCGCCTTTCGCCGTGTAATCCGCGTCCGGATACCCTGCTTCAATCCCAGCCCCCGCTTCGACCACCACGGCGAGCCCGGATTTCGCAAGCGTCGGCACCACCGATGGCACCAGCGCCACCCGCCGCTCTCCGGGAAAGGTTTCACGAGGAACACCAACAATCATCAGCGTCCCTTTGCAGTCTTTACGAAGTCGAAAACCTTATCGGCCAACCGTACTAGCCGCAGTAGTTACGCCTCGCCCTAGGTAGGGGCGGGTCTAAGACTCGCCCGCGTAAACGTCACCGCGGCCGTGCTTATAAGCCGTGTTCGAACCGGCTATTTTATCTGGATTCGTCTTGAAGTCTATCGAACATCCGCGCTGCGGTAGAGACTTCCGCAGTCAGAGTTTGGCCCAGAAGCCAAATACCACGGCGCCGACGATGAAAAGGAACGAGACAACGTGATTCCACCTCACGTGCTCGCCGAGATTAGAGCAAATAAGCAAGAGGATGGTTTTCATGGCGCCGAATCCTAGCATGGGGTTGCATCCCCGGTAATCAAGGGATAAAGGTAGCCTTTGAAACCCAGGTATACGGTTTCGACCTGATTTGCGGTATTCCGTGCGAATCCTCTATAATTGCTGAGTTATTGTGCCGAAACGAAAAGGGAGTCGACTCTCATCGCGGCGCTCTCCCAAGCGCCGAAAACAATCCCAAATGATCGATCTAGCCGAAAAAATCAAGAAGAAGCTGAAAGACGAGATCGCAGCGCTCGAGCACGAGCTCCACGACGAGCTGCCAAAAGAAATCAAAGTCGCACGCGCCCATGGCGATCTTTCCGAAAATGCCGAGTACAAATACGCCAAGGAACGCCAGTCCTTCGTGTCCACGCGCCTCGCCCAGCTCCACCAGCGCATGGCGGACCTCTCCATGCTCAACCTGAACAACCTCCCGAAAGACCGCGCCGCCTATGGTTCGCGAATTGTCGTACTGGACATTGCGAAGGGCTCCGAAATCGAGTACAAACTGGTCACAGTAGAAGAAGCGGACGCGCCCAAAGGCCTGATCTCGACCAGCTCTCCGATCGGGCGCGCCCTTCTAGGGAAGAAAGTCGGCGACGAAGTGAAGGTAACAACGCCCGCGGGCATAAAAGACTACGAAGTCGTCCGCCTGACGACCATCTACGACGAGGAGTAACTGGGTGATCTCCGCCTCATGCTGAGCCGCACCATCGGTCGCTACCTATCCTGGCCCATCAACGGGTTCGCCCGGCTTATCGCCCCTACCCGCATTCCTCCCAACGTCATCACCTGGATAGCTCTTGGCCTGAATCTCTGGGCGGGCGTTCTGTTTGCGCAGGGCCGTTTCGCAGCAGGCGGCGGAATGATGATTCTCGCGGGGCTCTGCGATCTCCTCGATGGGCCTGTGGCGCGCATCCAGAATCGCGTCTCGACTTTTGGCGGTTTCCTCGATTCAATTTTCGACCGCTATGCCGATCTGATCCTTTTTCTCGGTTTGCTCGTCTACTACGCCAGCGTCAACCGCTTCGGCTATGCGTTTCTCGCTGGCGCAGCAATGGCAGGCGCCGTCATGGTCAGCTACGCGAAAGCCCGCGCGGAATCCCTCATGCCCAATGAGGACGTCGGTTTCTGGGACCGTCCCGAGCGCCTCGTTCTGATGATTATCGGCGCTCTCGCAAATCGCATGACGCCTGTCCTGTGGATTCTCGCGATCGGACCCAACATCACCGTGATCCACCGGATCGTCCACACCTGGAAGCAGACGAAAGAAATCGACACCGCCCCGAAACCCGTTTCGATACCCGCTCCAGCGCCGTCGCCGTTGGAAGCGAGTCTTTCGCATGGAGCGCAACGTCCATCTCCCCAATTCTTCTCGCGAACTGCGGGACGCGGCAGGTAGCCATGCCCAAGCTTCTCGCCATCATCGGCGCGCTCGTAATTTGCGCGGGTCTCGACCTGCTCTGGCAATCGCGCAACGAAATCAAGTTTTGGCTGGCCGCCTACATTAACGTCTTCCGCTCAATTCTTCGCCGCCAGGAAAGCAACAGCGCCGCTCGCGTCCTCCCCGCCGCCGTTCCAGCCGCCAAACGCAAACACGCCGTCCGATTTCTCCTCGGCGTAGGATTTGCGTTCCTTCTGGGCCCCATGCTGATTGCCATCAGCGTCACGCTTCTGCTCTACACAAATCTCTGAAGGCGCGCCAAAATTGAAACCCTCCCTCATCATTCACGGCGGCGCCTGGAATATCCCGGATGAAGCCGTCGAAGACTGCCGCGACGGCATTCGCCGCGCCCTGAAAGCAGGCTGGAAAATTCTTTCCGCAGGCGGCGCCGCGATTGACGCCGTCGAAGCCGCCATCGTAATTCTCGAGGACGACCCCACCTTCGACGCCGGCATCGGCTCGCACCTCAATCGCGACGGCCGCGTTCAGCTCGACGCAATTATCATGGACGGCGCCATTCTGAAAGCTGGCTCCGTCGCGGCCGTCGAACGCATCCGCAATCCAATCCGCCTCGCCCGCGCCGTCCTCGAAAAGAGCGAGCACATGATGCTCGTAGGAGCAGGCGCCGAAAAATTCGCAGCCGAGCACGGCATCTCCCTCTGCGCCCCCGAAGATCTCATCATTGACCGCGAGCGTTCCGCCTGGGGCCGCTGCCTCGAAGATTCCCACGCCGCCGAGCATCACGTGGACCATGAATTCGGCACAGTCGGCGCCGTCGCCCTCGACAAGCAGAATCAGCTCATCGCCGGCACTTCCACCGGCGGCACCTGCTGCAAATTTCCGGGGCGCGTCGGCGATTCGCCCCTCATCGGCTGCGGCTGCTATGCCGACGCGGATTCCGGCGGCGTCTCCTGCACGGGACACGGCGAAGGCATCATGAAAATTGTGATGGCGAAAATGGCCGCCGACCTGCTCGCCGCAGCGGAGAATTCGGCGCCAAAATCAGACGACTGCCACTGGGGAGTCGCCTGGGGCACACGCTCGACGGTTGCAACCTCCCCCGGATGCGACGCCCAAACCGTTGCCAACGCCTGCGTTCGCAAACTCGCCCATCGCGCTCACACCACTGGCGGCCTGATTCTCCTCGACAACAACGGCAATCCAGCCGCCGCCTTCAACACCTCGCGCATGGCCTACGGCTTCGTCAACCCCGACGATTCCTTCACCATCGCTCCCTGATCATTCCTAATTCGGACGTGCCCCCATCGCCCCACAACCTCTCCGCCACCCGCAATACAAACCCCAGCGTATAATGTCCGCATCCAATCAGTTCAAGGAGATCAAAATGGCCATCCGCGATGCTTTCTTACCCGAATTCGATCACGAAATGGGCACCACCCGAAAAACTCTCGAACGCGTGCCCGAAAACAACACTGATTGGAAGCCCCACGACAAATCCATGACCATGGGCCGCCTCGCTGGACATCTCGTCGAATTGCCCACGCTCGTGCCGCTCGCTCTCCAACACGACTCAATCGACTTTCGCCCGCCAGGCGCCCCGCCGCGGCAGCCCACTGTCATGTCCACGCGCAAACAGCTTCTCGAAGATTTCGACAAGAACGTCGCCGCCGCCCGCGCCGCCATCGCCCAATCGAGTGACGAGGACCTGAAAAAGATCTTCACCCTGCAAGCCGGCGGCAAGACGATCTTCTCGCTTCCGCGTACAGCTGCCCTGCGCAGCTTCATCCTGAACCACATCATCCATCACCGCGGCCAGCTCTCCGTCTACCTGCGCCTCAGCAACATCGCGGTTCCCTCAATCTACGGCCCCTCAGCCGACGAACAGAATTAACCCGCCCTCCGACCACGCAAACAAAAAACGGCTGGCAACTTTCGCTGCCAGCCGTCTCAACTCAGGCAAAGAAACCGCGCTTACCGGCGTCCGCCTCCATGACCTGCGCTGCCACCGTGGAAGTTGCCACCACCGCGGACCGAGCCTCCGCCATGGAAGCTGTTGCCGCCGTGGAATTCATCACCACCACGGCCTCCATTGCGGAACCCTTCGTTACCATGGAACCGGTTGTCAACGTGCCCGTCGTGATCCCAACCACCGCGATGATCCCAATCGCCGCGGCCGTAGTACGGGCGGCCGTAGAAGCCATGGAACCACGGGCCGGCGCCGATGAATACTCCGTTCACGAAGTAGTCAGGGCCCCAATATCCATAAGGCGCGCAAACGTATGGAGCATACGGGTAGTAGCCGTAGGCGCAAACCGGCGGTGCACCAATCGCCACGCCCACCGGACCAACTCCGATTCCTACTCCCACTGGTACCTGCGCGCTCGCCACTGCGCTCATTGAGAACGCCAAAATTCCAACCACTGCCGCATATCCGACATATTTTAGATAACACATCTGAGACCTCCCGGCTGGCTGGCGCCGTCTGGCTCCGACTTCGCTTCCAGCTCCGCTACTGCCTTTGAAGCTCATCAAGCCGGGCATAAATGCAAGGGGTATGCCAAACCCCTCTATTTCCAAGCTAAGTACAGCATAATCAATACCATAAAGCGGGTCGTTGGCGAAGAAGCCCGACGCCTAAAATGGCTGCCAACCACCGCCTCTGCTGCTTTTCAACCACCTGTTAAAAACCCCTTCAGTAGGGGCGGCCCTCAGAGCCGGTCCGCGCCAAAACGCAGCGCCTGCGCAAGATTGACTTTTTTTTCCAATTCACAGCGGATGCTTTGAACCTGAGCTTTGTTGGAGCAAGAGAGCCACTTCACACGTCAACAGGCTTGCTGGCGTCCGCAAATCGGTCCGTTACAGCCCGCAATTGAACGCAAGCCGACTCAGTTGAACCCAAACCGATCCGTGTGCTAGCATCCCGGTTCCGCAGGGTCACGCGCAACCGCCGGGGGCGGCGTCGTGAAGTTTCGCTTTTCGCACAGCTCGGATTCGCGCTTCAGAATTTCCCGCCACGAAATGCCTGTTCCGGCCGACCCAGCTGCAAGTCTTGTTTTTTCCGTTGTAAATTCCAACCGAGGTGCTACATGAAATCCTATACAACCGAATGGATACGCAACGTCGGCATTGTAGGCCACGGCGACACGGGGAAAACCCAGCTCGTGTCGTCGTTGCTCTTCGCCGCCGGCATGACGCCGCGTCTGGGTAAAGTCTCCGACGGTTCCACCGTCACCGATTGGGACGAAGAAGAAATTGCCCGCAAAATCTCCATCAATACCGGCCTCGCCTACGCCGAATGGCAGGCCCCCGGCCAGGCAGAAAAAACGAAAATCAATTTCCTCGATACGCCCGGCTATTCCACTTTCATCAACGAGACAAAATCCTCGCTCATCGCGGCGGACGCCTCTCTAATCGTAGTAGACGCAGCCGCCGGAGTTCAGGTAGTCACCGAGAAAACCTGGGACTATGCCACCGAATACGACCAGCCTCGCGCCTTCGTCCTGAATTGGATGGATCGCGAGCTTGCGAGTTTTGAGCGCGCGCTTGACTCGCTGCAGCACGTCTTCGGCCGCGGTGTCGTCCCCATCGAGCTTCCCATCGGCTCGGAGAAAAGCTTCCGCGGCGTCGTTGATCTCATCGCCATGAAAGCGTTGGTCTACACCCCCGATGGAGACGGCAAAGCCAAAGTCGAAGAAATCCCACCCGATCTCGCGGAAGAAGCAAAAACCGCCCATGAAGCTCTTGTCGAACTCGTCGCCGAAGGCGATGACGCCTTGATGCAGGAGTTTTTCGACGAAGGTACGCTCCCCATCGACGATTTGAAAAAAGGCCTGCGCGAGGCTGTGCTCGCCAAGCGCATTTTCCCCGTGCTGCTTAGTTCTGCACTTCACAATATCGGAGACGATGCACTCCTGAATTTCCTGTGCCACATTTTCCCCGCGCCATCCACGCGTGGAAAAGCCAGCGGCCACAAAACGCCCGATCACAAGGGCGAAACGATCGAGCGCAAGGTTTCCGACTCCGAACCGCTCTCGATTTTTGTGTTCAAGACTCTTGCCGATCCCTTCGCCGGGCGCATCACCTATTTCAAAGTGCTCTCCGGCGTGCTGAAGAATGACGCTACCCTGACGAATTTCAACCGCGGCACGCAAGAACGCCTCCAGCACGTGCAAGTGATGCAGGGCAAGACCGCCGTCGCGGTGAATGACCTGCACGCCGGCGACGTGGGTGCGATTGCGAAGCTGAAAGAAACCACCACCGGAGAAACGCTCGGCGACAAGAGCGCCACCATCTTCTATCCGCCCGCGCGCATCCCGGAACCTTCCATCACCTTCGCGATCGAACCGAAAACACGCGCAGACGAAGATCGCATCGGCGTCGCCATCCACCGGATTCTCGAAGAAGACCCCGCGCTCCGTTTCGGGCGCGATCCGCAAACGAAAGAGTTTTTACTTTCCGGCGCCGGACAGCAGCATATCGAAGTCGTCGTCGCCAAGCTTCGCAAGCGCTATCACGTAGATCTCACCTTGCATCCGCCGAAGGTTCCCTACCGCGAAACGATTCGCGGTAAGGCCGATGCGGAAGGCAAGCACAAGAAGCAAACCGGAGGTCACGGGCAATTCGGCCTGTGCCGCATCAAGATGGAGCCTCTTCCGCGCGGCAAAGGAGTTGAGTTCGTGGACGATGTGTTCGGCGGCGCGATCCCCAAGAACTGGATTCCGTCCGTTGAACGCGGCATTCGCGAATCGGCTGAGCGAGGCTATCTCGCCGGATTCCCCGTCACAGATTTCCGCGCCACCCTCTACGACGGCAAATATCACGACGTGGACTCGAGCGATATGGCCTTCCGCATCGCAGGCTCGCTGGCCTTCAAAGAAGCGATGAAGCAGGCCCGCCCCGCGCTTCTCGAGCCGGTGATGCATGTCGAGATTTATGCTCCCGATCAGTACTCCGGCGATTTGATGGGCAACCTGAGCAGCCGCCGCGGAAAAATCAGCGGCAGCGAAACCCGCGCAGGAAGCGTCGTGATCAAAGCGCAGGTGCCGCTCTCGGAAATGCTCAGCTACGCAAATGAATTGACGTCGATGACGCAGGGACGCGGCAGCTACTCAATGGAATTTTCGCACTACGATTACGTCCCCGGCGAACTCGCCGAAAAAGTGATCGCGGCCCACAAACCGCATCACGCGGCTGAAGAAGGCGAAGCCGCCTCCGCCTAGCTCCCATTTGGAGTGCTGCTAGTCCTGAGCGCAGCCGAAGGGCGTCTTGCCACCGCTTTCTTAGTCCCGGCTCGCGGGGACGGTTCTCGGCCAACACGTCGCGCGTCAGTTCGTCAGGGCACGGCTTCAGCCGTGCCGTAAGAATTCCAGGGAAAGCGGCTTTAGCCGCTGAGGTAGAAGGCGTGGCCGTAAAATCCGGCCGCCGAATCAGCGCGAGTTAGCTGCCGTGGGTGAGATGCAACCGGCTCGCCAAACTCCGGTGCTGTGGAGGCGCATCCGCATTCTTCGCCTGAGTATCGGCAGAAGGTGCCGACTGCGCATTCGCCGTATTCGCTACGCCCGGAAGCGTGCCTCCCGCTCCGGTTGGACAGGAATTGCCCACACAGGGAGGACCGGCCACGCGCATGAGCGAGCAACCTCCCATCCACACCGCCGAAGACAGTACTAACGCGAGCAGGGCGTTCTTCTTCATGATGCGCTCCCTCAGATGGCGAACACGCGGTCGAGACAGGCCGATTCCTAATTGTATAGTTGCACACAATAAACGAGTATTGTCGCGAGCGCACTCGCATCAGTAACAGAGAATAGAAGGCGCAGTGTGGATGCCTCGAGAAATACTAGCGCGGAAGGAAAAATCCGGTGTGCCCGCGATGTTCGTCAAATGCAGGCCCGAACTGCGTCGCGAGAAAAGCCTCTTCGCGTTTTGCTTTTACCACGAAGCCGATGGCAATCACGGCAAAGGCCAGAATCGCGCGATACTCGCCGATGGCGATCGCTGTGCCGGCCACGGCCGCGAGAATCCCCGTGTAGATCGGATGCCGAATGTGTGCGTAAGGGCCGGTGCGGATCAGTTCGTGCTCTTTGCGGATGGTTACCTGCCCGCTCCAGTTCCTTCCGATTTGCCGACGCGCCCAGATTGCAAAAGCCACGCCGACAGCCGTCAGAAGCGCGCCCAGTATTGCGATCCATTCCCGCTCCGGTAGAAACCGGCGATTCAGGATTCCAAAGCGCGGATCTTCCGCATAGAGCAGGACAAATCCGCATACCATATAGGCGACGTGCAGTAATCGCGCGAATACTGGTTCGCGTTTTTGGACGCGCTTCTGATTGCGCGCCGCCCAAACCCAG
>Ga0126381_100004965_pt1 | contig 14547 bp, 11 predicted proteins | sample PanSoiMetPlot_28_FD_96465 | JGI IMG/M metagenome (GOLD analysis project Ga0126381, IMG submission 96465) | Tropical forest soil microbial communities from Panama - MetaG Plot_28 | ecosystem: Environmental > Terrestrial > Soil > Tropical forest > Bulk soil | place: Panama | collected 2016-02-17
GAAGGTCAGATTCAGGCCAGGAAAATCTGGATAGGGCGTCTCGAGCAGCTCCACCACTCGCAGGCTCTGGCGGTTGTGATCGAAACCGCCGCGATCGCGCATGCATTCGGCCAACATCTCTTCGCCGGAGTGACCAAAAGGCGCGTGGCCAAGGTCGTGCGCTAACGCGATCGCTTCCGCCAGGTCTTCGTTCAGGCCTAATGCCCGAGCAATGGTGCGGCTGACGGACGCGACCTCAATGGAGTGCGTCAAGCGGGTTCGCAAATGGTCACCGGTCCCATTCAAGAAAACCTGCGTTTTGTACTCCATCCGACGAAATGCGCGCGAGTGAATGATGCGCGCCCGATCGCGCTGAAATTCTGTTCGATACGAATGGCTCGGCTCCGAATATTCGCGTCCACGCGAGTCACCAGATTTTTCGGCAAACGGCGCGAGCACAGCGCGCTCACTCGCTTCCATTTCTTCGCGTGTTTTGCAGAAAGCCATGAGGCATGGCTCCGCGCGATCAGAAGAATGCTTGGTCACAATTGATTCCCAATCTTATTTGTCGATCTTAGCCTTCGAAATCTCAAATCCAATATGGCCACAAAAACTCGCAGGAAAAAACAAGTCACGCCCGAGCGTCTGATGGAACTTGGCTTCGCTTACGCACCGCCGCTCATCATCAGCGCGGGTGTGAACAACAAGGTTTTCGATTCGTTGCAAGACAGCGCAAAAACATCAGAGCAGATTGCAGAAAAGACCGGCGCATCGCCGCGCGCTCTCCGGATTTTAATGAATGCGCTTGTTGGTCTCGAGCTTCTAAAGAAAGACAGGCAAGGAAGGTATTCGCTTACGCAGGAAAGCGCCGCCTTTCTCCTAAGTAACAAGGGGGCCACGCATGCCGGGTTTTTTGGCACCATTGCGCCGCAGCTAATCTCACGATGGGTGCGATTATCCGACATCGTTCGCGAAGGTCGTCCGGCCGTCGCCGTAAACCAGGAAACAGAAGGCACGGAATTTTTCAGTCGGTTGGTGGAGAACATTATCCCGATGAGCTATCCGCCGGCGCAAAAGCTCGGCGATCATCTGAAATTGGCGAAAACAAAGAACGAAATTCGCGCGCTCGATCTTGCCGCCGGTTCCGGCATTTGGGGGATTGCCCTCGCCGAAAAATCTCCGCGCGTGCGGGTGACCACGGTCGATTGGGCAGGAATAATTCCGACGACCAAAAGAATCACACAAAAGTTTCGTGTCAGCGATCGGTTCAATCATATCGAGGGCGATATATTGGAGGCGAATTTTGGCAGCGGCTACGACATTGCGACTCTCGGCCACATCTTGCATAGCGAAGGCGCAGAACGCAGTCGCCAGTTGCTCAAGAAGACTTTTCGCGCGCTGAAGGCGGGAGGAATCATCGCCATTGCTGAGTGGCTCGTGAACGACAAGCGCACGGAGCCCACGCATTCGCTCATGTTCGCAGTGCAAATGCTCGTGAATACCGAGAAAGGTGACACTTTTAGCTTCAACGAGATCAAAGGTTGGCTCGAGGAGGCGGGCTTCAAAAAAGTGCGCAAGCTGCAAGCGCCCGGGCCGTCGCCGCTAATTCTTGCGACAAAACGATAGGTGACATCGACAATTGTGTCTGCGTCATGTCAAGGCTGGGGCGGTCTCCAGATCGCCCGGCGACGGACTGGAGACCTTGCAATACCTTCGCACGCAGGATTGCCTGCATTACGAATCGACTTCTCATCGACACATAAAGATGCTTTTATACCTGCGGATGAAGAGAGCGAAGGCGAAATCCCAGAGAAAGACGAAGACACAGCCGAGTCGCAAACATCTCGAGGCGACCCTTCCTTACCAGAAACCCGCCCTCCGGAGCGAAGCGTTTGTCAAAGCGCTCGACGATGCAAAGTCATGCGTGAATGACCCTGAAAGTTTAGAGGCGCTTCTGAACGAGGCAGCGACCAAGGCAGCCGCCGCACCCAGGGAACCATTCAAAGAGAGCTGGCCATATCTTCAAACGATGCTGCGCCTGGTCCGCGCGCATCATCGCGGCGAATACGATCAGGTTCCGAATGATGCCTTCCTATGGATCGTTGCTGCTCTCAACTACCTGGTCGATCCATTCGATTTAATTCCCGACAAAACACCGTTTCTCGGCTTCGTCGACGACGCAGCCGTCGTCGAGTTCGTGGTCGATAGAACGCGCAAAACGCTGGACGATTTCATGTCGTGGGAAACCGCCCGCCCGTGAGCTGCTCTGTATCGCTCCGTTTTCAGACCATTAGCAGCGCCGGGTTTTCCAAAAAATGACGCAGTTCTTTTAGATATTCTGAGCCAAGCGCGCCGTCGATTACGCGATGGTCACAACTCATCGTGAGCGACATGCGATGGCCGACGACGACTTGGTCGCAATCGTCAATCACTGGAAGCTTTGTGATTTTGCCAACGGCGAGAATGAATCCCTGCGGCGGATTGATCACGGCCGAGAAACTGTCGATGCCCATACCGCCGAGATTTGAAACGGTGAAGGTGCCTCCCTGAAATTCCTCCGGCTTCATCCGCTTGTTGCGCGCGCGGTGTGCCAAGTCCTTCGCAAGCTCACTGATCTCCCGCAGAGATTTGTTTTGCGCGCCGCGAATGATTGGCGTCAGCAGTCCATCTTCGATTGCGACGGCAATGCCGAGATCTACATCGGCATATTGCACGATCGCATCGCCATCGAAGGAGGCGTTCACTCGCGGCACTTTGACTGCGGCTTGCACCGCCGCCTTCAAAACAAAATCGTTCACTGTAATTTTGGCTGCCTCGGCATCTTCACCAGCCGACTTCAACTCCTCGCGCGCTTCAATGAGCGGCCCGGCATTCACATCGATTTGCAGATAAAAATGCGGCACCGGGCCGAGGCTCTCGACGAGGCGTTGCGCAATGACCTTACGCATTCCGGAAAGTTGAATGCGCGCACTTACACCAGCCTGAACTGAAGGTGTAGGCTTCGGTTCAGCTCTTGGGCGATCGCGGTCGGCGGCCGCGACAGTGGATTTCGCAGCCGCTCGCACATCAGTCTCTGTAATGCGACCTTCTGGTCCTGTGCCTTTCACGCTGGAAAGATCAACGCCGAATTCAGCGGCGACTCGGCGCGCGACCGGCGAGGCTTTTACCCGCGCTTCCTGAGGTCTTTCGATTTTCGGCTGAGCTTCTTGTTTCCTCCCTTCAGGCCGGGCGGCTGACACAGCCGCCCCTACATCCATTTGTTGCGGCTGAGCGGTTTCTCTTTGTTTCGCTTGCGCTGGCGCTGGTTTTTCCGTTTCAGTCTCCGGCGCCTTTTCTTTTTGTTCTGCCGCTTTCGGCTTTTCTTCTTCTTTCTGTGTCGGCGCTTCTTGCTCCGGTGCTTCCTCGCCTTCGCCGCCGATAAACGCGATCTTGTCGCCGACGTTTACCTTCCCGCCTTCCTGGACATAAATTTCGGTGAGCGTGCCATCCTCAGGCGATTCCCATTCCATCGTCGCCTTATCGGTCTCAATTTCGGCGAGCACTTCGCCGGCCGAAACTTGGTCGCCTTTCTTTTTTTTCCACGCGACCAGAGTGCCCTCGGTCATCGTGTCGCTCAGCTTCGGCATTTGGATTTCGGGCATGGATTCGTTGAAGTGTTAAAAGGTTGAACCGTTAAAGTGCGATCAGCATCAGGCGTAGCAGACCTGTTTCACAGCGGCGATGAGTTTTTCCGGGTTTGGGAGAACGGCGTGCTCAAGGCGCTCGTTATAGGGCATTGGCACATCCTCCTGTGATACGCGCATGATTGGCGCGTCGAGCTCATCAAAAATGTTTTTCTGGATTCGATAACAAACTTCCGCACCCACTCCGCAAAAGGGATGATCCTGTTCGACGATCACGGCGCGATGGGTTTTTGCGATCGAATCGAAAACCGTTTTCTCGTCGAGTGGTTTGATCGAACGCAAGTCAACAATCTCCGCAGAGATGTCTTCCTCCTCCAGTTGTGCGGCAACTTTGAGCGCCAGCGGAACCGTCTGCGCGTAACAGATAATCGAGACGTCGCTGCCTTCGCGTTTCACGTCCGCTTTCCCGAGCGGGATGAGCAGCTCTTCATCCGGCGGCTCGACCATCCCCTTTGAGCTGTAGAGCAATTCCGCTTCCAGAACCAGCACCGGATTGTTGTCGCGCACCGCGGTTTTAAGCAAACCTTTTGCGTCGCGCGGCGTCGCCGGCGTACAAACTTTCAGTCCAGGCACGCTGGCGTAAAAATTCTCAGTCGCGTGCGAATGCGTGGCGCCGAGCTGGTGCGCGGGCCCGTTCGGGCCGCGAAACGTGATCGGAATATTAAATTGCCCCCCCGACATCGTGTACATGTTCGGCGCGTTGTTTACGACTTGATCGAAGGCGACCAGCGAGAAACTGAACGTCATGAACTCAATGATCGGCCGCAGGCCCACCATCGCTGCACCGATCCCGAGCCCAGCGAATCCGTTTTCGCTAATCGGAGTATCGATGATGCGTTTCGAACCAAAACGCTGCAGCAACCCGGCGCTCACTTTGTACGCGCCCTGGTATTCGGCGACTTCCTCACCCATCAGAAAAACATTCGGATCACGGCCCAGTTCTTCTGCGAGCGCTTCATTGAGCGCCTGACGATATGTGATTTCCCTCACGGCCTCTTTTCTGTAGTGGCAGCCGTGTCGGCTGCGGATCGTTGGATTTTCGCAGACGACATGCCTGCCTCTACAGCTCCATCGGCGTAAGTGTAATCGTACAGTTTGTCGAGCGGCGGCTCGGGGCTTTGCTCAGCAAACTTGACCGCGGCCATCACTGTTTCCTTCGCCTGCGTATCGAGACGATCGAATTGTTCGTTGGTCAATTTTCCCTCGCGCGTGAGCTGCGCACGCAAGCGCGTAATCGGATCGTCTAAGCGATATTTTTCCAACTCCTCCTTCGTGCGGTAACTCGCCGGATCTGACATCGAGTGGCCGCGATAACGATAGGTTCGCGCTTCCAGGAATGCCGGATGCGGCTCTTTGCGTATTGAATCGACGACCTCGGCAGTCTTGTCGCGCACTTCGCGAAAATTCATTCCATCGACGATTTCTCCAGGGATGTCGTAGCCTTCGGCGCGATCGATAATTTGCTTGAGCGAAGTCGATCTTTTCACCGAAGTGCCCATGGCGAAAAGGTTGTTTTCGCAAATGAAAATGACCGGCAATTTATACAACGCGGCGAGATTCAGCGCCTCGTGGAACGCGCCCTGATTGATTGCGCCGTCACCGAAGAAGCAGAGCGTGACGCGATCTTCGCCCCGGTACTTGATGGCAAACGCCATCCCCACCGCCAGCGGAACGTGTGCGCCGACAATGGCGTGGCCACCGTACATGTGATGTTGCTTGTCGAAAAAATGCATCGAGCCGCCCAACCCGCGCGAGCAGCCGGTTTCTTTGCCAAACAGCTCCGCCATACACGCGTTTGCGCTCGTGCCGCGAGCCAGGGCGTGAGCATGATCACGGTACGCGGTAATGATGTAGTCATCGTCGCGGACGGCAGCGACCGCGCCGGTTACGACCGCTTCCTGACCAATGTAGAGGTGACAAAAACCACCAATCTTCTGCGCTTGATACTGTTGGCTGGCGCGTTCTTCAAAACGCCGGATCAACAGCATCAGCGAGAGCATCTCGACTTCGTCGCGCTGCCCCATCCGCTGCATGGCGGTCATCCCGCAGCGGCCGGACGAAACCGCGCGGCGCGGGCTCCCGATCTCTCCCTGCCTTGCCCCACGTTGATGCACACCACAAAAGCCAGAGTGAACAGCAGATCACTAACGAGGGAGTTGCGGAAAAACATCCAGCTGGGTGTCGCGCTGTATTGAGGCAACCCCACCGTGAGCGATTGCACGAGTCCGGAAACGTTTTTGGCATAACCCGGATCGCTCAACCAGGAAAACGCATTCGTGATTGCGTAGAAAATTGTCGATCCAACAACGGAAGCCGGCAAAAGCGTCTTTAGTGATGCACGATTCTGCAAAAGAACTCCAATGCATCCAACGAGCGCGAGCGCTATATAACGAACGACAATTTGCGGATCAAGTAATGGAGCGCCGTATCGAAGATTAATCACTGCATCGGAAATAAACAGCGTCACCAGCGGCACAGAGAACTTGTATGTCTTCGGCAGATACGCTGCGCTGCAAAGCGCGATGGCGGCAAGCGGCGTGAAATTCGAAAGCCAGGTCGCACCCGAATGAATCAACAAACCAGTGATAACGCGATAAGCGGCTGCTGAGAGGACAAAGAGTAGAGCAGGAATCATTGCGAAGAATCTATCTGTCCGGCGAGATATGCAAAGGGCATTTACTATAGCTCCGTCTCTGTGAAACGCGCGGCCAGCACGCGTTGCAAACGCATCAGCGCCGTGCCACGCATAACCAAACGGCACAGAGTGCTACTTTGCAGCGAGGAGCGCCCTGTTTAGTCGCGCCTTGCGACGATTCGCTGCGTTTTCGTGAATGATTCCGCGCTTGGCAGCTTTATCGATCGCCGAGATCAGCAAACGAATCTGGTCCGCGCTAGCAGCGTCTGTGGAACGCCGCACTTCCTTTTGCATCGTTCGTAAGCGTGCTACAACGCTGTGATTGCGAAGCGTACGTTTTGATGTCTGGCGGGAGCGTTTGGCCGCTGATCTCGTGTTGGCCATTGCGGATCAAAAGCTTTGTCGAGTGGACGTTCGAGCGTCACATGCCCTTGCCCAATACAGGCTTTGTTTTTTGTCGCTGGGCAGCGAGCGCTCCAGCCATTCGCATTTGTTCGAGGCTCAAAGTGCCGGCATTCTCTTTCGGTGCGGTCTGAGGTTGATTCTGACTCTGTGGCTGGTTCGGTAATAAATGTTGAGGTGGTGCCGCTAGCGCGGTCGCAGCGACAACAGTATTCGTGCTCTGGACACGTGGCGCCTGTGCCAGCTTTGGAAGCCTGTCTGGACTCTGCATTTGATTCTGAGGTGGTGCTGTCACTGCAACAATACCATTGCTCGCTTCCGATCGCGGCACTTTCGCCGTTGCCAGCTTCGGAAGGCGGTCAGGGATAATCTGCACGAGTGCACCAGGAGGAACACGATCATACAGCTCAGCAATGTCGCTCGACTTCATTCGGATGCAGCCGTAACTCGCAGGGCGCCCGATGGTCTTTTCCTGCGGCGTGCCGTGAATGTAGATGCAACGCTGAAATGCGTGCGCATTTTGAGCCTCCAATCCGCGAAGCCAGATGATGCGTGTCGTCACGGGATCGCGACCAGGGGCGTTCGGTTGCAAAATTTCGCCGGTTAAGCGGCGGTTGTGGAACACGGCGCCAACCGGTGCGTTGTCGCCGATTTTTTTCTCGACCGCCAGGTAGCCAAGCGGAGTTGTCATTCTTCCCCAATTATCACCTAAACCGAACGCCGAGGTGGAAACTGGATACGTGGCCACCTTCCCGCCGTTCTGCACAAGCACGAGTTTTTGGTCCCGCACGCTGATAATCAGCTGACTCGAAGTGTCGAGCGGTGTGATTCCGAAGGCGGACGCAATCCAACTCAGGCAAAAAACTAATGCCACGGCACGGAACATGCGCCCCTTTGTACTCGACAATTTCAATTTGTCACGCAGGAATTGCAGCAGTCTCGCGTGAGCTGTCGAAATTGATCTTTGACCAGCGACTGCCGAAAGAAGAGAGACAGACATAAAGAAACCCGCCCTGGAACATCAGTAGGAACGGAACGGAGAAGAACTGTCCGTGCAACATGGCGAACACCACGAAGTAGCTAAAATAAATCGCGAACGCCAATTCCGCGAGAGGAAGCGTTGATTTGAGCGGCCGGTACTTGCAGCTGCGCCACGATTGCGATTTGCGTTCAATCCCATACTTCGGCGTCCGCGTGAAATCGGATTTGTAATTGATCAACGCTTCCAGCACCGCTCGCGCGTTATTCAGCGACAAACCAATTCCCAGGGCCAGCAGACAGGGGAGAAAAAGAATCTCCTTCATCCATGTCCGCGGATGCAGTTCGCGTTGGGCGCAAATGTAGAACACGGCCACCGAGGCCGATGCCGCAAGAAAGATTGGAATGTCGACAAGCAATGTGCGCAGCCAACCCGCCTGAGGCGCTCCGGCCGATGGATGCAAAAGAACACACAGAAAGGCGAGGAGCAAGTAGGCGAAGTTCGACATTAAATGTCCCGTTGCTTCGAGCTTAATCGGAAACGGAAGCTGGCTGCGCCAGATTGTCGGCAGCAACTTCTTGCACGTTTGAATCGAACCTTTGGTCCAGCGATGCTGCTGAGACTTGAAGCCGTTCATGTCCACCGGCAGCTCGGCGGGAGTGACCACATCCGCAAGGTAAACGAATTTCCAGCCCGCGAGTTGGGCGCGATAGCTAAGGTCGAGATCCTCGCACAACGTGTCGGCCTGCCAGCCTCCGCTTTGCTCGATGCAAGAACGTCGCCAGAGACCGGCCGTCCCATTGAAATTGAAAAACCGCCCGCTACGGCTGCGCGCGGTTTGCTCAAGCAAGAGGTGCCCGTCCAAAAAGATCGCCTGCATCCGCGTCAGCAACGAATACCCACGATTCAAATGCCCCCAGCGGGTTTGGATCATTCCTACTTTTGGATCAGCGAAAAAGTGGATGGTACGTTTTAGCAAATCCCTCTGCGGGACGAAATCAGCATCAAGGATACAAAGGAATTCGCCTTCCGCAGCCCCGAGCCCCGCCGCCAGCGCCCCGGCCTTGAATCCAGTGCGATCGACCCGATGAATGAGCTGAACGTTAAAGCCGCGTTGGCGGAGTTTCTCCGAGCACGAGGCCGTGATCTGCCGGGTCTCGTCGGTTGAATCGTCCAGCACCTGAATTTGCAAAAGCTCGCGCGGATAATCCAGTTCGCTCACTGAACGGAGTAACCGCTCGGCGACGTAAACCTCGTTGAAGATTGGCAACTGCATGGTCACCTTCGGCAGTTGTTCAAAATAACGGGCCGGCACCGGTGCCCGCTTCCGGTTTTTCAAATACAGATAAATGATGAAGTAGCGATGGATGCCATAGGCTGAAAGCCCGATGAGGACGCTCAAGTAGCAAACCGTCCAGATAATATGTCCGAGGCTTCCTTGCATGGGATTTGCTATGGCCGCCAGTGATTGAGGCAGTAAGGGCGTCATCATGCCGTTTCCAGCGGTTGCGTCAATCCAAAAATCGCATGTTCGCCTGTGAAAACCGCGTTCACATTATGTTGATACACAATAGTCTCCTAATGTTCGTAATTGCTGGAGCCAGCAGTTTGGTAATCTCTCGGCTCTTGCCCGCAGCCGAGCGCGTGTCGACGGATTTGCGACGTCCTAAATGACCGTTCAATCTGCCGACATTCCTCCTTGCCTGAGGCGGCCAGCAGGTTAACCGTGATATCGAAGTTCTTCGCAAAAGCAGGCATGCAGTTGGGAGATATATCAACGAAACGAAGGCGCGACCGTTTCGATCGCTTAAAGATCATTTTTCCTATTCTCCTGGCGGGTTGGATCCCGTCGATCCTGACGCTTATCGTTTCCTATACAATCCTCCGCGACACTTTGGAATCAAGAATCCTGCGCGACCGACAGACTTTGATTCAGCTGCTTGGCCATGTGGTCGGTCACGACCTCAGCCGTAGCAGTGCCATCATCAATTACTACCAAACGCTTCCCGAAGTCGCGAGAATTCTTAGCGCGCCCAATCCTGCGTTCGGCGCCCAGCAATGGCTTAACTCCGCGTTCTATTCGCATCCAAATATCGACGGGATGTTCTTAACCGGGCCGGATGGCAGCCTGATCGCATCAATCCCGAACGCACCGGACATCGTCGGAAAAGACTTCGGGGCCGTTCATTGGCGCGAGCAAGCGGCTGCGTCCGACGAACCTGTTGTCTCGCCAGTTCATCCGCGACGGCCGGACGACCGGCTGGTCACGGACATCGTGGCCGCAGTTCGCGCGCCGGATCGGACAATTCTCGGCTACGTCGGCGACTCGGTCCTGGTTGAAAGAATTGGCAGACGATTGTCCGAAATCGAATTCTCGGATCGCTTCGTTTTCGAGGTGCTCGATCAAAATGGCGCATCGCTCTTCGCGAATGATTTTCAACCGAATCGCAGCATCACACCCCAGGGCGGCCAGTTAATTAATGAGATCCGCCAAAACAAAATCGGACATTTCGAGGAGCATGGGAGTCTTTATTCTTTCAGCCCGATCGAACCGACCGGATGGGTCGCGGTGGTGGAGCAGCCGAAGAGTCTCGCATACAAACCGGTTCATGATCTTCTGGGACGAATGACGATCCTAGCAGCGTGGTTGGTCGCGTTGACGGCCGTGTTCGCGTGGCTGGGCAGCAGGTTTTATCAGCGTCAGATGGACTTCACGCAGCGGCTGGAGCGCGAAGTCATCTTCAACGAGAAAATGCTGGCGAACATGCCCGGCGGAATCGCTTTTGTCGATCCAGGTTCCCGCCGTTTTCTTCACGCCAATGATGCCTTTGCGCGCATGGCGGAACGTTTTGGAGACTTGCCGGCCAACCAGGACATCACAGAGGTCTCGTGCGATGACGTGCACATTGCGCCTCCGGGAGCGATTGAAAGAGTGCTTACTTTCGGAACTCCGTTTCAACTCACTGAGCAGCCGCTGAAAGATAAGACGGGAGTCACGCATTTTTTGGACATTAATCTGCTCAGGCTACAAGGCCCGCACGAAACGGTTCAGGGTGTGCTTTATCTTGTCGAAGACAAGACGCGCGACGTCACGTTGCGTCAGGAATTAATTGGCGCAAATGCCGCCAAGGACCAGTTCCTCGCACTCTTATCACACGAGCTGCGCAGTCCTCTTGCGCCGGTAATTGCCATGGTGGGAGAGCTGGAAGCCGAGCTGCCGAATTCGCAACCTGTCAGGGAAGCGGTGGAGGTCGTGCGCCGCAACGTTGAGCTGGAAGCGCGGCTAATTGACGATTTGCTCGACGTTACCCGGATATCGAAAGGCAAACTGCAATTAAGTTTTGAGGCGATTTGCATCCACCAAATCCTACAGCGCGCTTATGAGATTTGTCGAAAAGAAATCGAGGCAAAGAACCTCGAAGTGGAATTCCACCTTCGCGCTGTTCATACGCACGTGCAGGGTGATCCTGCACGCTTGCAACAAGTCTTTTGGAATCTGATCAAGAACAGCGTCAAATTTACTCCGGAAAAAGGCAGAATCACTATTGAGACCGTTAACCCGGCACCAGATAAAATTGAAGCTCGCGTTATCGATACCGGCATCGGCATCGAACGGGAAAAGATCGATAAAATCTTTAACGCATTCGAACAGGGCCAGACTGAGATCACCCGTCGTTTTGGAGGCCTCGGGCTCGGCCTCGCTATTTCGAAGGCGTTGATCGATGCACATGGCGGAAAAATTAGTGTGCAAAGTTCCGGTCAGAACCAAGGCGCCACCTTTTCAGTGGAACTAAATACGGTGCTCGCTCCCATTGAACACGACGGCGAGAGGCATGACCAAAAGGTAGATCGAAAACCAGAACCGGCCGTTTCAAGACACCGGCGCGTCTTGCTGGTGGATGATCATTATGACACCTGCATCGGAATGAAGAGGATGCTGGAGCGCCGTGGCTACGAAATTACCGTAGCCCATTCCGCTGAACAGGCAGTCGAGAAGGTCCGCATAGAGGACTTCGATCTGCTCATAAGCGACATCGGACTGCCGGACCGCAGCGGTTACGAATTGATGCGTGAAGTGCGGGTCAACAAAGATTTACCTGGAATCGCGCTCAGCGGCTTTGGTAGTGAGCAAGACGTAAAGCAAGCCAGAGAGGCGGGTTTCTCTGAGCATCTCACCAAGCCAATTAATTTTGAGCGTCTGGAAAGAACGATCCAGAATTTGCTCTCGTAAGCCGTGAAGCAGATGATCTTGTCTGCGGAACGGTCGCAGACGTGATTGTCTGTATCGCTACTTGCTACGCTCCGGTTTGTACCCCGGCTACTGTTTTAGTTTTGCGCTCTGCCGCTTCTTTCAGTTGTCGCGACAGCTTCTCAACGCGCTGACGCATGACCTTGCCAGCCTTGAATTTAACTGTCGCACGCGGCGGAATCACAAAACTGCTGCCGGGCTGATTCGGATTTCGGCCAACTCGCGGCTTTGTCAGGCGCGGCTGAAAAACGCCGAAATTACGCAGCTCGACCGGGATGTTGTTTGCGAGGCTGTCGGTGATTTTGTCCAGCGTACGCTGGACCACATCAAAGACTTGATGTTGCACCATGCCTGTTTGGTTACTGATCGAAACGACAATGTCGCGCTTGGTTAACTTCGCCATATCTATTGTACTAATCGTTCCATGTGCCTCTGCCGGTGGCAAATGAAACACAAAAAAGTGATTTTAAACTGGCTAATGCCTTCCACCACAAGGTCAAAGCCACGTTCGGTTCAATGACGAAACGCGAATGAACGAATGACGGATGACTAATGGTTTAGAACGTTAAATGATTGAAGCGTTACATCAATTCAATAGCGAATCCGTTTTGACGCTTTTACGCTTCAACGAATCACGTCGGCCCTGCCCAATTCTCGCGTGGCGGCGGGACCGGATAGTGCTCCGGCGCGGTCTCGTGCGCCGTTCGGAAATGCACTTTTGCCACTTCGCGCAACGCGCCTGGTCCGTTCAGTTCCACCAACTTCTTAGCAGTCGCTTTCACGCTCGGCGACACTCCGCGCTCTAGCCGCAGACTGAGCTCTTTGCTTTTGCGCTCCAGCCAATTAATGAACGCTTCGCGTGCCACGATCGATGCCGCCGCTACCGCAATGTCCGATTCCGCTCTTGGTCGCTGCTCGATGGCGATCTTGCGCCCATGCCGCAACAAAGACTGCTCAACCACCCTCGCATCCGCAAACTGGTCGGATAACGCGCGCGGACATCCCGGCTTTTTCCCCAACAAATTCTCGATCACACGCGCGTGTCCCCAGCCCAGCAGCCGGTTAAGATTGCCAAACTTGTCGTAGAGCTCGTTGTATTTCGCAGGTCCGATCAGAACGGTTTCCACCAAACCATGTGACCTTTTGCGAATCGTGTCCGCCAGCGCGCGAATCCGCGCATCGGAGCCGATCCGCTTGCTGTCCACCACGCCCGCATCGAGAAGCTTGCGCGCGATCCCTTGATCTACATAAACCCCACCGATCACCAGCGGTCCGAAGAAATCGCCCTTCCCGCTCTCATCGACGCCGAAATGCGGCTCGAACATCTCCGGCGAATGCACTTCCTCATATCCCAATTTCGCTTCACCCAGAATTTTCGGCTCGAGCTCAAATTGCACGAACTCCTCCACCCCGCGGCCCTGCACCAGCACCTTTGGTCCCTTTTCGTAAACCGCCACGCTCAGCTTGTTCTTCTGCGCGAAGAACAGTGTGTATTCCTTCGACGAAAATTCGAATCCGAGCTCTTCAAGCAGTGAACGAAGTTTTGCCGCCTGCTCTTTCGTCAGCGCGTGAGTGTACGAATTCATTCAGCCACAGATTAACACAGAAGAAACACAGATAAGAAGAGTTCAGTCATCCGTGTTAATCTGTGTCCATCTGTGGCTTTCCAAAAAGGTCAATTCCAACGAGCGCTAACAATTTGGTATTATAGGAATGGCCGCGATCTACCTTGGCGTCGCACTCGCGATCCCTACGCCGTCCTCGTTTCCGAGTTCATGCTCCAGCAAACTCGGGTCTCCACCGTGATCCCTTATTACACCAACTGGCTCCGCCGTTTCCCCGATTTTGCGTCGCTGGCTCGCGCTTCTGAAGACGATGTGCTCCACGCGTGGCAAGGCCTCGGCTATTACGCTCGTGCGCGAAATCTTCACATCACCGCAAAGATTGTCCTGGATCAAAACCAGGGACATTTCCCGCGCTCAGTCGACGAAATGCAGCAACTCCCGGGAATCGGCAAATACACCGCGCACGCCGTCGCCAGCTTCGCATTCAATCAATCACTCCCCATCGTGGAGGCTAATACTGCCCGCGTTTTGACAAGACTCTTCGATTTTCGCAAAGCAATCGATTCCGAAGTCGGCTGCGAAGCCCTTTGGCGATACGCAGCGACGCTTGTTCCAAAATCCAACGCCTGGAATTACAACTCCGCACTCCTCGATCTCGGAGCGCTAGTTTGCATTCCACGCCAGCCGAAATGCGGCATTTGCCCCATGAAGAAATTCTGTCGGGCCAAAAACCCGGCAGCGCTGCCAATCAAAAAACCCGGGCTACGCCCGAAGAGGCTCATCGAGAAGCACGCGCTTGTCGTTCGCCGAGGCAGAATTCTGCTCGAACAATCATCCAGTCGCTGGCGCGGCATGTGGATCCTGCCACCAGTAAAACCTGGCTCTTTTAAGCACCCGAATTTCCACGGACGCGCGATTTACACGTCCGTTTTCCCATTCACAACTCATCAGGTCGCGTTCAAAGTTTACGCTGGGGGGTTGCGAAAAATCGATTCGGGAAAGAACAGAGTCGCCGTGGCGAACAAAAACTCCCAACGCTGGATCAGAATCGAGTC
>Ga0126381_100004966_pt1 | contig 14542 bp, 8 predicted proteins | sample PanSoiMetPlot_28_FD_96465 | JGI IMG/M metagenome (GOLD analysis project Ga0126381, IMG submission 96465) | Tropical forest soil microbial communities from Panama - MetaG Plot_28 | ecosystem: Environmental > Terrestrial > Soil > Tropical forest > Bulk soil | place: Panama | collected 2016-02-17
ATATTTGCCCATTTTTTGCTTAAGCCCTTGCGGGGGGGCATCCGGGTTGGCCCGGGCTTCCTCTAAGCCATTGAAAAACAGTACGCAAGCTTGCATTTCTTCTGCCAAAAGCTTCTGGAATCCGGATTGCACCACTGCCTAATCTATGTCAGAGGAAGCCAAACAAGAACCTCCGATCCCGCTAAGCTTTGGGCAAAGATCGTAATGATTTTAACTTTGGAGTCGCAATCTTGAGCCAGTCAATCAGCATTTTTGGTCTGGGATACGTCGGGTCGGTATCGGCTGCCTGTTTCGCTTCTACCGGCAACCGGGTCTTAGGCGTCGATGTAAATCGCGCCAAGGTGGAGATGCTTGAGTCAGGGTTAAGCCCGATTGTCGAAGCGGGGATGAGCGAACTGGTAGCTGAGGCAGCACGAGCATGCCGGTTGCATGCCACTACCGACCCCACGACCGCGGTCCTGAAATCCGATATTTCTTTCGTTTGTGTCGGCACGCCCAGCCTGCGCAATGGCAAGCTGGATCTAGGTCATGTTGAGAAAGTCGCGCGCGAGATCGGCCTCGCTTTGAAGCAGAAAGATGCCCATCATCTCATTGTGTTGCGCAGTACGGTGCTTCCTGGCACAACGGAGTCGGTGCTATTGCCTATTCTTGAGGCAGAAAGCGGAAAGCGGGCGGGCCAGGACTTCACAGTCTGTTACAACCCGGAGTTTATGCGCGAGGGTAGCGCAATCCACGACTTTTTGCACCCCCCGTATACGATTCTGGGTGCGCACGATCCCCAGCATTTGAAGCCCTTGCGCCAGCTGTACGCGAAAATTCCGGGAAGGATCTTTGAAACCACGATCTCGGTGGCGGAGATGGTGAAGTACCTGTCGAATGCATTTCATGCGGTGAAAGTAACCTTCGCCAACGAGGTTGGGACTCTCTGCAAGCACTTGGGCGTGGATACGGAAACGGTCACTGAAATTTTTACCTCCGACACTCGGCTCAATATCTCTTCCGCTTACCTGTCTCCCGGATTTGCTTTTGGCGGGTCGTGCCTTCCCAAAGACGTCCGCGCTCTGGCCTACCGCGCAAAGGAATTAGATCTTCATCTCCCCATGCTCGAATCACTCCTACCGAGCAATGCCGAGCATATAGATCGCGCAGTCGAAGCTATCATGCGCAGTGGGAAAAGGAAGGTTGCGCAACTTGGGTTGAGCTTTAAGGCGGGGACCGACGATTTGCGTGAGAGCCCGCAAGTTCAAGTCATAAAACGATTACTGGGAGAAGGCTATGAAGTTCGCGTCTGGGACAGGGATGTGTGTCTGGGGCGACTGGCAGGATCCAACCGACAGTTCATCGAGGAAGTCATCCCTCACATTGGATCACTACTCACCGCAGATCTCGAAGAGGCTCTTCGCGATGCCGAAATAGTCGTCATCGGCAACAAGGCGCTCGAAGCCGAGGAGATTTCCCGGCATCTTCGGCCCGAGCAAACGGTTATTGATCTCGTGAACCTGAACAAGTCTCGCCGACCGAAGACGACCGCTACCTACGAAGGGATTTGCTGGTAAGAGATTCCCTGGGAACTGAGGACTGAGAATGAAATGTTCGCCTGTCAATCTCGCAGACGTTAATTGGGAATTTCTCGACAGTTTTGCCGATCGCACCGTCTTCCAGACGCGCCAGTGGCTCAACTTTATTGCTCAGACGCAGCGCGCCACTCCGCTGATCGCCGAGCTGACACAGCAAGGCAGAGTCGTGGGCTATTTTTCCGGGCTTACGTTTTCCCGTTTTGGGGTGAAGATTCTGGGCAGTTCTTTCCCCGGCTGGACTACTCCCTACATCGGCTTCAATTTATTACCCGAGGTATCGCGTGCTGAGGCCTTGGCCGCCGTCGAGAAAATGGCGTGGGACACTTTAAAGTGCCTGCATATGGAGGTCTCCGATCCCTACTTTACGATCGAAGACGGACAGCAGCTCGGCTTTGCCTGCGAATTCCATAGTTCCTACCGCACCGACCTGACGCAGTCTGAAGAACAGCTGTTTCAAAACATGGACAGCGCTTGCCGGCGTTGTATCCGCAAAGCGGAGAAAAGCGGCGTGACCATCGAAGAGGCGGACGATCCCAGGTTCGCCGATGACTACTACGATCAGTTGAAAGATGTGTTTGCTAAGCAGGGTCTGGTGCCCAGCTATAAGGTCGACCGGGTGCGTGCTTTGATAGTGCACCTGGCCGGGACAGGCCGCGTGTTGCTGCTCCGTGCTCGCGATCCGAAAGGCAACTGCATCGCAACAGGAATCTTCCCTGGGTTCAATAAAATTGCCGAATTCTGGGGTAACGCCAGCTATCGCTCTAGCCAAATTCTGCGTCCCAATGAAGCCATTCAGTGGTACGTAATGCGGTACTGGAAGCGGCGGGGCGTTGAGCTTTACGACTGGGGTGGCGGCCGTGCTTATAAGGAGAAGTACGGTTGCACCGTGTTCCGCGTGCCTAGGTTTGTTAAATCGCGCTACCAGTTTGTTTCCAATCTGCGTAACGAAGTCAGGAATATGATGTCGCGCAAACAGCGAGTTCTTGGGTGGTTGCGCGCGGGACAGCGTCATGAGGCGGCCAGTCGGGAGGAGAGTGCCCAGGAATAGGGAATGTCGGCATTCGCTTCAGCCGCTTCTCAATTCGACGCGGATCCTCCGGGTTAGAAATTTCGTGGCAGTCCGTCGCCGTCTGCCCGGGTGAAATGCAGGCACGGTTTGTGTAGCGCAAAGGGGTCGAGCAGTTCTGCCAATTTTTTCGAAGCAGCAAAGATAAAATTGGATTCAGCTTTAAAAAAGCCGGCAGCTTCAAAGGCCCGGCACCAGGCCTGGTGGCTCTGGTTGGTAACGATTAAGTCCATCCCCAGTTCTTCGAGAGTATTGCTGGCCGCCTGGACCACGGGAAGCATATCGCCGCTTGCGGCCAAGCAATCGACCACCGAGCCCACCCGCAGAGATCCATACTTGGAATCCTTCCTTCTTTCCCCGACTACAGCCCAGCCAATCTCGCCGCCACGGCGGCTGATCTTAAGCCGTGTGAAATGTGAATCTCCAGCTGGATAGAGCCTCGCGAGGGTCGCCGAGTCACGTACGGCGGCCATAGCACACTCGAGTCTTGCGCGCTCCCATAAGGGGTTCACCCAATCGGAAAACTCTCTCTCAGTCTTGACCTCATGGGACGCCGATCGGGCATTCCGAAAAGATACCGCCATGCGATAACACTCGGCTCCTGCCCATCCAGTGCCGCTGAAGGCTGCCAAATCCATCGCCAGTTTGCGCCAGAACGACGTGCGCAAAGCCTGCATTTGGCGTAGAAAGCGATACGGGCGCACCACGCGGAAATAGAACGGCACGAGACAATGGGCCCAACCGAGTCCTATGAGCATCTTGGGAAGAGGCCGATTGTACCCGCCCATCCCGAGACAATAGAGGAGAGGGGCCCGCTGCATCGCGTCTCTCAGAAGCAGAGTGCCGACGAGCGCGTAGGATTTATTGATGATGCCTTCGGATAAAGGGTGGTGATAGTAGCCGATCGCACGCACGGTGCCATCGGCGAACCAAAAATTCTGCCACTTGAGGGCATAGGCTCCGCGCACTGTGGTGTTCTCAACAGCTACAAAGTACTGGTTAAAAACCGAGTTGCCGTCCGGGGGAAGCCAGGTTGGCGTGGCGTGCTCATAGAACACAAGGTCGGGTTCCGCACCTCCCGATTGCAGTCTGCGATTAAAGGCGACGACGGCTGCCTCGTGCTTCTGACGATAAGGCTGGATGAGGATAGCCAAGACTAATTGGGAGTGCCCTGGAGTTTGCCCTCCACGAGCTCGGCAACCTCGCCGATACTCTTCATCTGCTCAATTTCTTCCGGTGACAGCTGAACGCCGAACTTCTCTTCGAGCGCAAGTACGAGGTTCAAATGCTGGATCGAGTCCCAGGTTTCGATAGTCTCTGGTGTAGAAGCGGCGCTGATGCGCTCGGCAGGAACTCCAAAAAGGTCAGATGCCATGATGCGAATCTGGTCAAGAATCGTCGATGTCACTGGCTTTCTCCAGCTAGCGTCTTTACTCTTACCCATTCCGGGGCGGCAATCTCTTGTCGCGTAAGATCAAGCGACCAGAGAGTGCCATTGCCATTCTGCTTGCTCTGCTCAAATCCGTGCTGCCGGAAGAAGTCCCTAGCCGGCAAGTTCTTCTTGGTCGGCAAAAACCATCCTGCTAGTCTTTTGCACCCACGGCATCGGGCACTATGGGCTATGTGGGCAAGCAGAGCCGTCTCCACAGTCCTGCCGATTACTCTACAACTGAGCAAGAACGTGTCAATCTCGCATACCTCGTCCTGATCCTGGGTAATGGCGATCCCTACTAGGCCATGATCTCCGAACCGATCTCGGACGCGAATCGATAGCACTTGCCATCCAGGCCGACGAGTGAAGTCGGCGATCTGCTGTTCGGTGTAGCGCCGCGTGCTTACATTGAACTGGTTGGTCTTTTGTGTCAGCTGTGAAATGCGGGTCAAGGTTGAGGCTTCCGCCGGGACAATTTCTGCTTCCTGCTCGAGATAGCGATAGAAATCCTCTTTTGAGGCGAAGCTTTGTTCCGCCCGAGAGCGCTCCCGTTGTTCAGCATAAAACCCGGCCCGCTGGCGGTCTTCTTCAGAAAGGTTCAACCGCTCAAAAACCGGGTGGTCTCTAACCGCACTGGCATACCCAAGGGGATCTTCTGGCAGGGCGAGGACTGTGACTTCCGGCAAAATGGCTCGAACCTGCTCGCGCTCGTAGGAGTTATCGTCCAGGAAGGCAAGGCTGTCAATGCCGATGTTCAGCTCGGAAGCGATCTCCCGCAAGCCCTGGACCTTGTCGTTCCAGCTGATGCGAATGGCGGCGAAGTGTTTCGGCCGCAGTAACATTTCGGGGTGTTTTTCCAACACTTCCATGGCATCGTCTGGATTGTTCTTGCTCGCAATCGCAATCAAAATGCCCTTGCGAGTGAGATCCAGGATGGCGCGCTGTAATGCCTGGTATGCAGCACCCGGGTATTCGGCATTCAATCGGATGCCGGAGAAGCCGTCCTCACCGATGACACCTCCCCAAAGTGTATTGTCCAGGTCAACCACTAGAGCTTTGGCGGACTTTCCGGCCAGGGGCATCAAAAAGCGCAGCCACTCACGTGCCATGTGGATGAGCTTGTCGGCGGCAATTGGCAGTCGAGCCATGAGCCACTTGCGTTCATCCCGCCAGCTAACGCGGCCGTGACGAGCGACCAGCGCGTCGTAATCGAGCAGGTAGACGCCCCTGGTTGCGCTCACGGCACGACGGAGATCTTGGTTAATGCGGTGGATTGCCCCAGACTGGCTGGGTTCCCGCTGGCCATCGAGAACACCCAACGCCGGACCCGAGGGCTGCTCAAGATTATGGAGGATGAGCGCAGCTTGGCTTCGTGCGCGAAACTCGTTGATCCATTGCTGCATAGTGCCCGCGACCCGCGATACAGCTTCTGAAACCGCCTCATCCGAGAGCTGCGCGTAGTCTCGCCATAGGTCAGGAGCTAGATCAGTCGTTTGTACCGCCAAGATAACCAGGTCAGGTGCGAATCGATAGAGCATACTTTGCGAATCTAAAATCTCCTGCCCGTACGCATTAAAATCGCCTAACTGCACGGAGACGTTAATCCCGGCACAAAAAGCCTCTGCCCGAAGCAAAGGTACAAGAGGCTCAACCGTGAAAGAACGCAGAATTGCGAGGCGCACATTGGCCAGCGGGATTTTATTGCGAAGTTGTTCGAAACGTGAGACCACAAATGCGGCTGCTGCCGTGCCGCTTTCGTATTGCCACAAATCTCGCAGCCGGAGAACGGCCGCCTGGAACTGGTTCTGGGCGACTAACGCATCGACTTCGCTGCGCAATCTACCCGTGTGATCCTGCTTGCCCATTCGTTACCGTTCCAGGTATTCGATCAAGAGCTTATTCTTTGTGTATACCCAGGCGATGCGCCGTCCGGCAAAGGCGGTCGCCGGAGTCGATGGCCGTACGATCAGCGCCCGCTGGGCACGAGACCGTTCCAGTTGTTCCGCGAGCGAATCCACGACGTAGCAGACGTGGTGGACTCCCCCTCCTTTTTTGGCAGCTTGCAGCACCGGTGAGTCTGCCGCCGCTGGTTCGATGAGCTCAAACAATGGATCTGCGGAATGATTACTCTGAATAAAGGTTACCCGGACCTTCTGATTGGGGTCATGCACTATGACTCCATCCCAGTGCCCGTCAAGGGACATTGCGAACCCTTCCACGCTCTGCTGAATCGAACTCACGACGAAGCCAACATGATGAAAATTCCCCGGCGGCGCCCATTTGGCGGCAATTGAGTCCATAAAGCTACATCTGTTTCCAATTTCAGAGTGTGCGCTCTGCCCCTCCAAGCTTCAGCAGGACAGGAGACGCTGCAAGTTACACCTGTGTAACAGACTCTACCATAGCCCGCGGGAACACAGCCTAGCTGAATCAGGCATTACTTGCTGGGCGCGCAAACAATGGCCCCGTGCTCGCGCGGCCAAGATCGGACCCCGCATTCGCACCCAGGGTGCTGCCAGCACGACCGAAGCAGCTGCTCTCCAAGGCCCGCTAGCATCCCTCGCCTAGCCGTGTGGCGGCCGCTATGGGGGCCCCTACCAGAATTGAAAATTCCTTGAGGCCAACCGGAACCGCGAACGTTACGTTCTTCGTCTCATGTCATCATCGAGAAAATTGCGGCCGGCACCAAAGCAGCAAGATGTTCGCTGGGCACCTTACTGCGTTGCAACATTTCGGAAGAAATCATAGCAAACAAGCCCGATCTCACAAAGCCACTTTCGTGTATGGTTTCGATCAGCAGGTCATCAATGCTGTGCGCCCGCCTGCTGAGCTCTCCTTTCCGCATCGGATGTTGTCGGAGACGATGAAGAAGCAGCCGGGAACGCCATTCCATCGGCTTTTGCAGCACATTCCGCTCGGACAAGACCCACTGGGCGTTCGTTGTTGCAGGTGTTGTTTAAGGCCGCCCGAGAAGGCGGCCACGGAGCCCCGTTTTCCCCAGCCGTGCTAGCCATTACGAGTGGGCCACCAGACGACGCTCCAGCGCCGCCATGCGTGGAAACTCGACCGCGCTCCGGCTTTTGCCGACAGTTCTTTCGGCCTTAAGCAATTACCGTCTCAAGAGAATGGCACGTAGGCGGACGTAAGCAGCATTTCCCAACACACGTTTCGCGCGATCACGCAGGCGAGCATGCAGTGCGAATGTCCATGCCACCTCTCCGCGGCAGAATCGTTGGAAGGCGCGAGCTTTGATTCCGCGCGTAATCGCGAGACGGCCAAGAGCATACCGATCTGTACTGGGCGAGTTTGTTCGGGGGATACTGGTGGCGAGAGTTCGATACCTGCATCTCTCGCCATCTCGATCACTCGTGCATCATGTCGTCCACCGGGACAAGAAAAATGGTGAACCGGTTGGGCGATGAAGTGCTCGAGCCGGTCTTTGGCCTCGACAATCTCGCGTCGCAATCCATCGCGATCGAGGTCTGTCAGGAACGGATGCGTCATCGAGTGGCAGCCGATTTCGAATCCCAGCCCACAGATTTCCCGCAGCTGGGAAGCGCTCATATAGCCGTTTTGTCCAACGCGTCCCGAGGTCACATAAAAGGTCGCACCGAAGCCGAGTTTCTTGAGCAGGGGGGCGGCGACCAGCAAATCCGTTTCGCAACCGTCGTCAAATGTGATGCCCACGGCGCGACTCGGGAATTCCAGAGCACTGCTTACGCTTACGCCTTCAAGGCCAGCCTGTTTGATCGCCAGCATCTGGGCTTCAAACTGTGGCGCGTCGAGGACGTAACGCACGTAGCCCGGCTCGCTTTCGCAGAGTTCCCGGCCTTGGAGGGCAATCTCGTGGTAGAGGAGAAAGGCCATGGAGGATGTGCTCATCTTCCTGCTCACCTATAATTTGTGATACGACAAGTTTTTGAATGTTGTTGGTCACGGACGAGTGAGTGCCCGCGCCGGCCGAGCACTCCAGGCCAGTGACGGCTGCCCATAAAGGGCGTCTCGTGATGCGCAACAAATTTGTGAAGACTGATTTCATAATCGGCGAATGATTCGTGAGGCGACTGCTTTGCTGTGAAGCGTCCCAAATGCGCGGGTATGGCAACGCTCGCTAGAGGCGCACTCTCGTCAGCTCCTTCAAGCTTCATCTCCGATGCACGAACCTCTCTTGAGCGCGAAAAGCTGCGCTCATAGCGAAGAGTGAACGACCAACACAAATTGTATCCCACCAGTGATCGCACAGGTGATATAGTCGTCAAATGGGGGGAGTGTGTCTGGTCGCGGTTTCGATGTTCCAACTACCGACCCCAATAATCATTGGCGAAAACCCGACCGCAGTCCAGTCCTAAGCGACAGAAACCCCGCATGGTTGGGGTGCGGTGTAATCGAGGAGAGCCACAAGCTGATCTCGCTTAACAATATAGCTGGAAAGCGCTTTGATGAAGAAGATGAAAATGCATATTCCACGAGTTATGCTCATGATGCTGGGCATGGCTCTTCTAACTCCTACACAGATACTTACTTGCGAATTGGTAAGCCCAAATGGGCGTGTTCGTGTGGCAACCACGTCGAGTAGGTTGGGAGAATTCTTCACGTCCAATCAAAGCAATGACACTATTCAGCCGAATGTGCTCGGTTCATTGATAGGCGTACCCGTGAAGAAGAGTGTTGGCCACAATTCGGGTATGGATGTCATGGCGTCGAAGTCGCAAGTCCAACAAGAATATCCAACTCAGCCGCTTAGTTCTGACCTAACAAGCTCATCCAGCGGACCAGTGTCTCGGTCACAGGAAACTGGAGCGGTTACACTGAATAATTCGCGCGATGCATTTAACACAACGAATCCCCTCGTAATGTCAATAGGAGAGCGCAGCGCTATCCAGAAAACAGAATCATCGCGGCCACCTCTGGGGGCGAGACCGCAAACATCGGCCAATGGCGATAACAAATATTGTGGACAAGGAAACGTTCCCAAGTTCGGAGGCAATGATGGGCCTGCGCAATTGCCGTACATTTGTTTCTACACCGCTCGGAACGCCACGCCGAGTCCAGGCAAAGTCATATCTGTGGGTAAGGAGGGGAACGTTAGGCAAGCTATTGCGCAAGCTAACTGCGGAGATGTTGTTGAGCTGCAAGCTGGTGCGAGTTACAGTGAGTTTGTTTCCATTCCGCCGAAATCGTGCGATGACCAACACTGGATAACGGTGAGAACCTCGAGCTATCGTCTTTTGCCTCCAGAAGGAGTACGAGTGACACCGTGCTACGGAGGGCTCGCGAGTTTGCGAGGAAGGCCGGCTTACTCCTGCTCAAGCCCGCAAAACCTGATGGCTAGGATTCTGGTGAGCGACAGTGGTGCAGGGATGGAATTTTCGGCGGGCGCTAACCATTACAGATTTATTGGCATTGAATTTACGCGCCAACCAGGCATAGGTATTGTGTATGGACTAGTAGTATTCAAGAATGCCACCAAGATCATCTTTGATCAGTGCTGGTTTCACGGAGATGATGATTCCAACGGTGATGAAACCAAAGTGGGGGTAAATCTTGGTCTCTCCTATTTAGTGGCCGTCATAGACTCATACTTCAATGACTTTTTCTGTATCGCGGAAATCGGGACTTGTACTGAAGCACAGGCTATCGGTGGCGGTGTCGGTGCTGCTAGCGGTGATTGGGGCGGATACAAGATTGTGAACAACTTTTTGGAAGGAGCTGGTGAGAATATTTTATTTGGAGGAGGAGAAGCAACAGGTACTCCCGGAGACATCGAAATACGCCGTAACTTGTTGTTTAAGCCTTTTACTTGGATGCCTGGCAGTGGGTCCTATGATGGCGGGGCGCCTGAAATAGTACAACGCAGCAGCCGTCTTAGACGTTTCACGTGGTTGCCGAACAGTCTTAGATTTAGTGGCGGGTCGACAACAGGTAGACACAAGCCGGTGACCGTGAAGAATCTGCTTGAATTCAAAAATGCTACGAGAGTCTTGATCGAGGGCAACGTAATGGAAAATAGCTGGGGCGGTTTTACTCAGCTCGGGCCTGGCATTGACATGAACCCGGGTACTCAGTGTGCTGCACCGCAAGCGCGACTGACCGATCTCACCATGCGTTACAACATCATGCGCTACACCAGCCAGCCGCTGCAGATTGCGGAGATTAGCGCCGTAGGGCAGGGGATCACGGGATGCCCTAGCAATCTTAATTTTGTGAAAGCCTTCAATAACATCAGCATTCACGATGATGTGTTCGATCACATGGAGTATAGCGGCTGTTCCAGTTGTGGCCCGTATTTAAACGAAATAATGATTGATAATCACCAACCTACCGGTACACAGTTACATGATGTAGTCATCAATCACATTACACAGGTACTCGACAACCAATCCGGAACTAGTGGTTTGTTAATTAATGGCCCAAATGCCGCCAGCGGGAGTCGAATGTTCAACTTTTCGCTCAAGAACTCGATTCTGCCGGCTGGCGAATATGGAATTAACGGCGGCGGTCCGCCACGGAATGATTGTTCGTACAATATTGCAAGCTCGACTCCCGTCCTTACTGCCTGCTACGCCGGTAAGTCCGCATTCGGCAATAACATGATTCCATGGGGGGCGAGTAACGGTGGAACATGGTCGTCATTAGGAGGCGGTGGGCCTTTAAAGCTAATTGCCGATCAAAACGCAGTTCAGTATGTGGACCTCTCGCGCGGTGATTACCACCTTCAAGCCTCGAGTCCCGGCCATAATGCGTCCGATGATGGTACGGACATCGGGGCCAACATCGACGCTGTCAATGCCTATACGGAGGGCGTGAGATAAAAGAGTATCATACTCGTAATTGTTATGAAGTCGTAGGGTGAGTAAATCATCTAGAGGTATCGCACCATACTCGGTGAGGACCTGGTTCGAGGAGTATTAGAGTAATTGGATACTGCTGAAGCACGAGGTCCAGCAGTAGGCTATTGCTGAATCATCGCGGTCAGGATAGATACATTGTGAGCGGAAGGTAACAGGACAACGATTCCGTCTTCTCCGCCAACGGGAGGCCCAGTCGCGATTCACGAGAAAAACGAAGGAAGATCAGGCCATTTCACGCGCTTGTCGTCGCGCTCGACTCAGGGGAAACCCTCTCGCCACATTGCCACCTTATAATAGGCCCCAACGATGGAAGGAGAATCACGAATGCGTGAAGCTGCACGCGCGTGCTCTCGGTCTAACGTACTTTCGCGCATGGCATTGATGTTCACGGCCGCCCATTGTTGTGATGGCAAATACGAGGAGCCACTTCGAAAACGTTTCGTATGCTGAGACGCCAACGCGGCAGCACATCCGAGAAAAACAAACGGATATGGTTGGAGATCGCGCTCGGGTGCACCTGCTTCAAGAAGAAACACGGCAAAAATCAAGACCGGCAACACAGCGCAGCCGATGACGAGGTCCAAGTACGACCCAGTTTCGAGCGTACGAGCTCGATACAAAGATACAAAGTCGGCCGCGCTCCATAAAAACGTTGGGCGACCAGAATGGCACTGCGAGGGCAAATATGCACCCTGCGCCGACAGCGAGAATTACCGAGTCTTGTGGGGAACCTTCTCTGAACGAGGGCCACGTTCCTGCCACTAGACAAGGTAGTCCGACGATATAAGGAGCTCCGCTGTGGCCATAATTCAGAAACGTTTCTGTAGAAACAAGAGCGATCGGCACCGATGCTGCAGCCCACCACGGCACCGTTGCTATTGCTGCGGCAAACGGTGACAATGTCAGCTTGCATGAACAATTCCGAGATTACGATCTCTATTGCACGCCCTGCGTATAGGTGTTCACTGCGTTGACGTCGGCGCCGATGTCCGTACCATCATCGGCCGCGTTGTGCCCGGGACTCGATGATTGAAGGTGGTAATCACCTCCCGACGAGTTCACATACTGCACCGCGTTTTGATCCGCCGTGAGTTTGAGCGCCCCGCCCCCGCCAAGACTTGCCCATGTGCCGCCGTTGGTTGTACTCCAAGGAATCACGTTGTTGCCGAAGACTAGCGTTCCCCCAAAGCAGGCAGAGAGCACGGAGGTCGATGGACCTATGCCGAAGGAGCAGTCATTTGACGGTGGCCCACCGTTAGTAATTCCGTAATCCCCGGCTGGCATAATGGAGTTCTTCAGTGTGAAATTAAACATCTGGTTACCGCTGCTAGCTGTGGGGCCGTTCACAAAAAACAGCGAGGTGCCTGGTCGATTATCGAGGACTTGAGTGATGTGATTGATGAGGAAGTCGTGGAGTTGCGATCCAGCAGGCTGTTGATTATCGTCAACCCCGATCTCATTTATGTACGGCCCACACTGGTAGCAACCGCTGTATTCGACGTGATCGAATACGTCGTCGTGAATGCTGACATTATTGAAGGCTTTCACATAATTAAGATTGCTAGGGCACCCCGTAATCCCCTGCCCTTGTGCGCTGACCTCTGCGATCTGCAGCGCCTGACTAACGTAGCGCATGATGTTGTAGCGCATGGTAAAGTCGGTCAGTACTGCCTGCGCCGCTGCACACTGTGTGCCTGGATTTATGTCGATGCCGGGACCGATTTGACTAAACCCGCCCCAGCTATTCTCCATTATGTTTCCTTCCAGCAGTACGCGGGAGGCATTCTTGAACTCAAGGATGTTCTTAACCAGTATGGGATTGCCTTGAATACCGCCATCGTAGTTAGAACTGCCTGGCATCCAAGTGAATGGCTGGAACATGTGATTGCGCCGGATTTCAAAATCGATAGGGAACGAATTCGCCCCGCCACCGCCAGAAAGTATGTGTTCTCCTCCCGACTCCAAGAAGTTGTTGACTATTTTGTAGACGCCCCATGGCGTATTCGTGGCGCCTGACTCCACGCCCGTACCAATTGCCTGACCTTCCGTGCAGGTACCGATGCCGGACACGCAGTAGAAATCATTTACATAGGAATCGATCAGCGCTATGTGATCAGACTGGAACACACCGATACCCGTTCTGGTCTCGTCGGGTAGTCCACTTGTAGTGGTGACTTGGCTGTCTTCTAAACCGTGCAGCCATACTTGATCGAAAATGACCTTGCTGGAAATGCAACCGGAACAGTTTCCCCCGAAATCGACCAAGTCGTAGATAGGTCCTATATTCGGGCTTCTAGATATCTCGATGCCAATGAAACGGTAATGATTCGCACCGTTGGCAAATACGAGGGCGCCCCCAGATCCACTACCCTGCGTCTGAATGATTTTCGCCATGACGTTCTGGGGATTAGGGCAGGGATAGGACGGACGCCCGGGCAGGCTCGTTATTCCCGCATAGCACGGGGTCAAACGCGTGCCCTCAGGGGGCAGGCTTGCGATGCCGGAGGTCTCAATCGTGATCCAGTGGTTGTCGTCGCAGCTCTTGGCTGGAACAGGCTGAACGGCGGTGAATGTTCCACCAGCTTGTAGCTGAACCGTGTCGCCGCAATTGGCGGCATTCAGCACACCAAGCAAATTGTTCCCGCTTGGAACGAATGTGACGTTACCATTCGACGGCGTTCCCGAGCGAGCAGTGTAGAAACAGTTCTGCGGAAGTGTAGCTGGACCATCGTTACCACCAAATAATGGGACGTTGCCGGGGCCGCAATAGGTATTATCAGCGCTTCCTCCGGCTGGAGGCGGAGGTAGTGTGGGCGTGACGGTAACCGATGCCTGGGAAAACTGCGTGCTATCGGCAACGCTGGTAGCTGTTACTGTCACACTGGTTGTTAACGACACATTGGGCGCCGTGAACAGGCCGCTTTGGGAAATCGTCCCGTTTGAAGTGGACCAGGTTACCGCTAGGTTCGAACTGTTGTTAACAGTAGCAGAAAATTGCTGCGTGGCGCCCGCGACAACATTAGCCGACGCTGGCGTGATAGAAACCGAGACCGCTGTAGCCGGATTGACCGAGACCGAGGCCTGAGCTCGCTTTGAAGGATCGGCGATGCTTGTGGCGGTTACCGTCACATTGGTCGTTGCCGTCACATTCGGTGCGGTGAACATGCCACTGGGTGAAATCGTCCCGTTTGAGGCCGACCAGGTTACCGAAGGGTTCGAGGCGTTGTTTACGGTGGCAGAAAACTGCTGGGTCGCTCCCGAGGCAATGCTTGCCGAGGTCGGAGTGATGGAAACTGAAACTGGGACCTGTGTAGCCGGATCGACCGAGACTGAGGCCTGAGCGCTCTTTGAAGGATCGCTGGCGCTCGTGGCCATGACCGTAACACTCGTAGTTGACGATACGGTGGGGGCCGTGAACATGCCGTTGGAGGAAATCTTGCCCTCAGAAGCGGACCAGGTTACCGCCGTGTTCGAGCTGTTGCTCACGTTGGCGGAAAACTGCTGCGAACCGGCGGAAGGAAGTGTCGCACTATTGGGAGAAATCGTTACGCTGACCGCACTGGGGTTAGCACTGTCGATGTTCAACGAGATAGTTGCTTCCCCGCGATCGCCTTGC
>Ga0126381_100004967_pt1 | contig 14541 bp, 13 predicted proteins | sample PanSoiMetPlot_28_FD_96465 | JGI IMG/M metagenome (GOLD analysis project Ga0126381, IMG submission 96465) | Tropical forest soil microbial communities from Panama - MetaG Plot_28 | ecosystem: Environmental > Terrestrial > Soil > Tropical forest > Bulk soil | place: Panama | collected 2016-02-17
AAGCTTTGCTAGCTTCGCCTGATCCAGATGCCCTAAATCCTTTCGTTGGGGCCATGAAGCTCTCGCTGCTGGGAGTGGCAAGTTTCCTCGTTTATCTGTGTCATTCGAGCCGACATATAGGAACGATTGCTAGTCCGTTTCGAACGTTTATCGCGTGGACTCTTGTATGCTGGGTTGTCTCAGGTAGCAACATCCTGCCCTTGCGAAACCTCGTCAGCAGCTTTGAAGGCATAGTGGTCCTTGCAGGCCTATGCGGCGCTGCGCACTTGCTCGGAGGCGTGCGCTCTTTGGTCCAATTGTTGGTCACAGCACTGATTGTATGCACTGCCGCGAGTGTTCTTCTCGGTGTTATGGGAGTCCAGGTGATGCCTGGTGAAATCGCGACGTTGGGTCAATTAGAATGGTTCCATGGCGTCGGTACCCCAGCATACATGGTGGCGGCCTGTGCTTGCTTAATCGCGTGGGTTCTGGCCAAGCAGTTGTCTGATGCGAAGTATTTCAGTGTTAGCCCGATTTTATTGCTACTCCTGATCCCAGCGCTTTCGTTTCTCCGGACCTACCTAATTGGGATCGTTGCCACCATCATCACTGCTGCTCTGATAGCGATCTTACGCCAACGAAAACGTGGCCTACAACATATGGAAGCCGGGTCGAAGAGGCTGGTGTTGCTTGCTTCACTTACTCTCTTGATCGGGGCGCTCATATTTGTAATGAAGACCGGCAGCCGCGAAGAAGGGAACGAACTCAGTGGCCGACAGATCATTTGGCCAATCGAACTAGCTTCCATCGTGCAACGTCCGGTGTTTGGCCTGGGGCCCTTCGGAGACGTACAGTTGTTGTTTTTTGATGAACAACTCCCCCAAGTGGGTGCCGCTCACAGTGACTATCTAGGTGCGGCGGTTTGTTACGGAATTCCCGGGCTGCTACTGTTTGTGGGAGCTTTTGCGGTTTTCTGGAAGAAGGTGCGGCGATGGTCGGTGGTGGCTCATGATGACCGAATCTGCCGCGATGCCGCCTTGTTGTCGTTGGTAGGGCTTCTAACGACGATCATCGCTGAAAATGTGATTCGTGATCCACGCACGTTTACGCTTCATCTGTTGTTCCCGGCGCTTTGCTTAACCGCCGTTCCAGCAATACGGCGCGAGGGCGCTGCATGAGCTCTTCTCGCCGAATTGTTACGAATACCCTGGCAACATATCTCAAGCTGGCGGTTTATGCCGCAGCGGGCCTCTTTGCGGTTCCCGTCGCCTTGAAAACTCTGGGCGCCGTCGATTTCGGAATTTATTCGGTCATTGGTGGGTGTTTATCGTTACTGATGTTTTTGAATTACTCGCTGCAGACTGGTGCCGAACGACACATTGCCCACGCATTGGGTGCCGGGAACGCGGAAGAAGCTACGGAGTGGTTTGAAACAAGTCTCATGGTGCACGTCACGATAGGTCTTGTACTGACGATCACGGCCGTCACGGCGTCCGACTATATTCTCAATCACGTGCTTACCATTCCCGCTGCTCGTCTCGGTGCAGCCAGATATATTTACCACATGGTAGTCGCAGCCATGGTATGCAATGTGATCGCAACGCCGTTTCAGGCGTTGGTCGTTGCGCATGAAGCAATCGCATCGATATCGCTCATGAGTGCATGTAGCGGGTTAGTTCTGATTGGAGCTCTATTCTCTCTGAAATATCTGCCCGGGGACGCTCTTCTGTGGTATTCAGCCATATATAGTGGCTTTCAGGCGTCTACGGCAATTGGACCTGTAGTCTATTGCTATTATTCGTATCCAGAATCACGATTTAGGCCCTTTGCGTTTGACCGCCTAAAGGACCGTCTTCGTCAATTGTGCACTTTTTCTGGTTGGAACCTCTTGCATGTCTTGTCCGTGCTGGTGCGTGTGCAGGGGCCGGCTGTCGTACTCAATATGTTTTTTGGGCCGATTGCAAATGCCGCGTACGGTTTAGCCGCACAGGCCCAAAACATGGCCAGTAACGTCGTCTGGGGTTTTTTGTCCTCGGCGATGCCGGTGATTGTCAAGCGACACGCCGTCGGCGACGAATTTGGAATGGCCCGCTTGTCGAATCAATCGAACACGTACGGATTTGCGATTCTTTGGATGTTCCTGGGGCCGATCCTGCAGGAGATGCAATTTTGTCTGAGGTTGTGGTTGCACTCTCCGCCCCCAAACACTGGAGCATTTTTGATGCCAGTTCTTATTGCACTCTTCGTCGACCAACTCACCCTGGGTTATAACGCATCTCTGATGGCGACTGGATTCATCACAGTTTTGTCTGTGGTTGTCTCAATATCGAACTGCATGGGTGTGATGGCAGGATATTTCTTCCTTCGCGCCGGTTGGCCCAGTTCCTCAATCCTATGGGCGATCGTTGGCGCCGCCGTTGCTGCTGGGTGTGGTCGGCTTTGGTGCGCGCGACGCGACGCAGCGCTGTCGCTTAGTCACTGGGTAAGAGATGTCATGTTTCCAGCATTAGTCGTCACGGCTACTTCGCTTGCATTTAGCGTGGGTGTGCATCGTATCTTACCAACCGGCTTTGGCCGTTTTGCGATGGTAGTGACAGTGAATCTTGTCGTTGTGGTTGTCACTACGTGGTTTGTCGGCACAAATGCTGCGCAGCGAGGAAGGGTGAAAGCATTTGCTGCACTAATGTTCTCTTCCGAACCTCATCAGCCCGACACACCTATTATGGAGGGGTTAACACCACGGCCTGAGGCGATGACCGCAGCGCACAATGTCGATGATGCTTATTGTCGTAGTGCGAATCATAGATGATGCTGACGGTTACACTGCCGGTGTTTAACGCGATGCCGCATCTTACGGCGACCGTCGAGAGTGTCCTCGCACAGACCTATGACGATTTCGATTTCCAGATCATTGACGATGGATCTACTGACGAGTCTGTCGACTATCTGAAATCGCTGACGGATGCTCGTGTGAGACTGTCTGTCCGCGAAAATCGGGGCCTGGGCGCTACGCTGAACGAATTGTTCGACCGTTCAATTGGAAAATATGTTGCCAGAATGGATGCCGATGACGTATGCGAACCGTACCGCCTCGAAAGACAAATGGCATTCTTGCGGGAGCATGATGAAGTGGTGATGCTCGGTACCGGGATTTCCTTCATCGTCGGCACAAGCCTCGTGCCAGGCTTTCGGCCCCCTAGCGACCCAAAAGGGATTCGCCGGCGGCTCTTGGAGAAGCGGCCAGGAGTAAACCACCCGACGATCATCGTTAAACGCGAAGCGTGGGCTACTGTGGGAGGGTATCGATTTTCGGGAGCTGGGGAGGATTTGGACTTTTGTCTTCGTTTGTGTGATCTCGGACAGGTCGCCAACCTCCCCGAACCGTTATACCGATACAGGCTGCGGAGGGAGTCACTTACGTTCTCCACCGACGCGGAGAGGAATGTGGGTTATGCCTATGCTGTGGCGTGTGCCAAGGCCCGGGACCGAAGACAAGCTGAGCCCAGTCTCACCAGCTTCAAGAGTTCGTGGAGGAAGCGCCCCCTTACCGTACGTGTCGCCGAGATGTTGAACGCCGCCGGAGGCCGTCTCTATCGTCATTCAATCATTCATCGGGCGGAAGGTCGAGCATTTACCTCAAGGGCCTGCCTGCTTGGTGCTGCTGTATGCCTGCCGCAAACTGCGTTGTCACGCATAGTGGCGCGATAGGTTGTATTGAGACGTTCGTGCCTCTGTTCGTGGGAATCGCTCTCTTTGCGTCAGGCTGTCAAGATAATGTTGCAGCGAATCTATGTATTCGACTTCGGTGGACGTGTCATTTCAACACCGAGGAGAGGGTGGAGGAGTGAACACTGACGATCTCGCAGCACTGGATGCTTGGAGGGGCGAGCGAATGTATTGGGATCTCGCCTCCGAGGATGACCGCCATCTGCACCTATCGCGCTACGAGTTTGCTCGTAACCGGTTTCAGTCTGACTGGACATGTCTCGATGCGGCATGTGGTTCTGGCTATGGAACCTCATTTCTAGCGGAGAAGGTGAGGCAAGCGGAGGGTGTGGATGTTGATCCACACGCGATCGCTTTCGCGACAAAAACCTATAGCAAACAGAACGTCGCGTATCGCTGCGCTGACCTACAATTCAAACTTCCATTTGAAGACCACACCTTCAATGCGATTGCATCCTTCGAGACCTTCGAACACGTTGCCGATCAAAGAACTATGCTGTCTGAGTTTCATCGTGTGCTGAAACCAGGGGGAATCATCGTCATCAGCACGCCTGACCGGAATGTTTCGCAGAGTATCGGTTTGGACAATCGCTTTCACGTCGCCGAGCGCTCTAAAAGAGAATTTGTAAATTTATTAACCGATGTATTTGTTCTCGAAGAGCTATTTGGTCACGGCAGGGGCGAGCCAATCGCGAGGCACTGGCGTACAATTCATCAATGCCTGAGGTTAGGCACCTGCCTGACGAGTTCGAAACTGCGGTCTAGGATCGAAGCGAAGCTTGCTCAACAATTCGGTTGGCTTCGTAGCCACTTTTACAAGATGTCAGTCGGCGGGATCCAGCCAGACCCATGCGTTGACCGTACGACCTTTATGTACGTGATCGCCGTCGCTAGAAAATGCAAGTAACCGCGACTTTCACGGACGTGACACGAACGACTCGTCGGTAGCCACCCGATGATCTGGTCCACAACTGACCGAGATTCACGACAAAAGGTGACACGCCGTGGGAATCGATTATAACGGACTGCAATTTCTGCGTTTTGCGGCTAGGAATGGACCTCTAGGCCGTGTTGCGACCATCGGTCGTCAAGAGATCGGTCCAACAAGGGAGGAGGTCGCCAATCTGCTAGATATTGGACCCGACTATAGTCATGAGAAGTATTGCGAGAACCTCTTGTCGGGATATCTTGGAGCGAGTTGTGTGGAATCGTTCGACTATTCGGATTATGAAGGTGCTAATCATATCGCCGACATGAACATGCCGTTCGGCCAGGCCCCTCCAACATACGATACAGTAATCGACGCTGGAAGCTTGGAGCATATTTACAATACATCACAGGCGCTACACAACGTGTCACAGTTATGTTCTGTTGGCGGCCAAATACTCCACATGGTGCCAAGCAGCAATTATTGCGGCCATGGGTTCTGGCAATTCTCTCCGGAGCTGTTCTTCTCACTTTATTCGCCGTGCAACGGCTATCGAGACACCAGAGTATTTCTTGTGCCTGCTTACCGGACTGACAAGTGGTATGAAGTCAAAAAGCCTGAGAGTGGTCGGCGAGTTCTTGTCGTTACGTTCTCGCCAACTTTTGTGTATTGCAGGACAGTCAAGGTTCGTGCGAGTTGCGGCGATAAGGTCCAGCAATCGGACTACGTTCAGTTATGGAGTGATGGTGCTGCAGGCGCCCAGATCAATGCGCGCCCTGCATGGCGAGCCAAGATCGCCTCGGCGCTTCAGCGGTCGACACTGTTTGACTTTGCATACATCTTCTACATTAAGACGTCTGGCAGACTAGCCTTATCTTCCCGAAATCCGAATCTGACTGCACGGGTAGCATACTCTCTCGGGGAATAAGCAGGCTTTTATCGTACGATTTCCACTGTCGATTCGAAATCGGTAATCTCCACAACGCCATCAAAGTAAATCGGCGTCGGGCCGCTCTACGTACGGAAGCCACGAGCGTTTCCGGATATTCAATAGACACGCCGACAAAGGAGCAGACATGATCGTTACGCGTACACCTTTTCGTGTCACGCTGGGCGGAGGCGGGACGGACTTACCGTCGTTCTATCGCGAGCACGGCGGCCTTGTTTTGGCAGTCGCAATAGATAAATATATGTACTTGAACGTTAATACGCCTATCCTCGACGATCTCATTCGCATTCGTTACAGCAAAGCTGAGACCGTCCGATGCCTGGAAGAAATTGAACATGAGCTCGCCCGAGCAGCCCTAGAGCACTTTGGTTTTGAAAACGGCATTGAGATTGTCTCTATCGCCGATATCCCGGCCGGGACTGGAGTAGGTTCGTCGAGTTGTTATCTGGTGGGTCTTATGAATGCCTTACATGCCTTAGCGCAGACTCCCGTCAGCCCACAGCAGTTAGCAGAAGAAGCCTGCCATATCGAATTAGACCGGCTGCGCAAACCCATTGGCAAACAAGACCAATATATGGCGGCCTATGGCGGTCTGACGTTACTTGATATCGCGAAGGATGGCCTAGTGAGGGCGCAATCTCTATCTGTCGCGGTGGATGTCATGGAAGAGCTTGAAAACAATCTGCTCTTATTTTACACAGGCGCGGTCCGCGATGCCACGACGATTCTCAGTCAGCAAGACAATGCGACCAAGAGAAAAGAAGCCAGAGTCGTTGGTAGCTTGACCGAAATCAAGGATATTGGTAACGAGATCGCTTCTGTGATCAGAGCGGGTAATCTACGTCGCTTTGGCGAGTTGATGGATTACCATTGGCAAGTTAAAAAACGTCTATCGACAAGTATCACTAATACTACGATTGACGCTTGGTACGAGATGGCGAAAAAGAACGGAGCAATTGGTGGGAAGATTAGTGGTGCCGGTGGTGGTGGTTTCCTCATGCTGTATTGTGAAGAGGGTAAGGTTCAAGTACGTGACGCACTGCGCCAAGCGGGCTTGCGCGAGTTGAACTTTCGCTTCGAATTCGAAGGTAGTAAAGTTGTTTTCGACATTGTGTCTCGCGATGGAAGGTTGGCCCATCTGCGGCGTCAAGGATATGCCGACAAGAGTCATGCCGTAGCGCCGATAACTCCTCCGGTTCCACTCCCAACTAGAGAACGGGTGGTAAGTCACAATGTGTTGTCGCCGCCCCTATGAGTCCAGATACTCAGCCGAGTGCGTGAATCGACCGACGTATAAGGTCTCCTTCCGCCGGATCACATGAGTTCGCCTCTAACTCTCTGCGCTAACGAGTGCTAAAGGAGCAGCGCGCTGATGAGTATGGTTCTTAATGCTATTAGTAAAGCCGCCTTCGATTGGCCGTGTGACAGTATTAGGGGCCGAGTGCTAAGGCGGTCTCTCCGAGTGGTCCCGAGCAATCTCACCGTTTCGGTGATTGCTGGTCCTGCCAGAGGTATCATGTGGAAGACAGGGGCTGGCCCAGCGGACTTTTGGCTCGGTGATTATGAGATCGAGAAAGCCAAGCTAATTGCGAAGTGCGTTAAGCCTGGAGGCGTTGTATATGATATAGGCGCCAACGTTGGCTTTTACAGCCTGATCGCCTCACGGAAGGTAGGATCTACGGGCCGAGTGATTGCATTTGAACCCTCACCAAGAAACCTGCGTTTTCTGTACCAACACCTCGCCTTAAATAGCGTTGCGAATGTCACAGTTCTAGATCTGGCGGTCACCGATATAGAAGGCGAGACAGAATTCTTTGTCGGAAAAGATCCGCGGATATCAAGAATTACAGTTGGGGGCGACATTAGGGTGCGGACGACGACACTGGATCGGCTGATTGAAACCCTTCCACCGCCGGATCTAATAGAAATGGACATTGAGGGCACAGAGTATTCGGCATTGCGAGGCGCTGAGCAACTGCTTCGGAAGTCGAACCCTGTGATATTCCTTTCCACTCATGGCCGAGACATTCACCGAGCGTGCTGTGAAGTACTCCGCCGACACGGGTACAAGCTACATGCCATCGGTTTCAGTTCAATCGAAGAAACAGATGAGCTCTTTTGCACTAGAGATTCTTGAAATCGTTCATCAATAGGAGGAATCAGCGCTACGCCGAAATATGTCTTGAGTGATGCCACAGACCTGGTTCAAGGGCAGGCAAATGATAACAACGGAATGTGGAGGAGGCCAAAATGAGCCTTGTCTTCAATCTTCTCAGTAGGGCCGCCTTCACTTGGCGAAAAGACACAGCCCGAGGCCAGTTGTTGAGGCTGCCGTTGCGGGCTCTCCCAAAAGCCGGTACTGTTCGCATTCTCTCCGGGCCTGCGCGAGGTTTAAAGTGGATTTTTGGAGCCGGAGTCGCGGATTTTTGGGTGGGGACGTATGAGACCGAAAAGGCAAAACTTTTTGTGCAGTACGCCACACTTGGATCCACTATTTACGATATCGGCGCGAATGTTGGGTTTTACACGTTGCTCGCCTCCAGGGCAGTTGGACCAACGGGCCGAGTTGTTTCATTCGAACCAGTACCTCGCAATCTTAAATTTCTCCGCCACCACCTCGATCTCAATCGCATTAGGAATGTAGAACTTTTGGACATCGCTGTCTCCGACTCCGAAGGCATGATGGAGCTCGTAGTCGATACCGACCCCAAAAAGGCTAGGATTGCGGCGGCGAAGGGTGACATTACAGTGCGGACGACGACACTGGATCGGCTCATTGAAAGGCTTCCATCGCCAGATCTAATAGAGATGGACATTGAAGGCGCAGAGTACCTGGCATTGCGCGGCGCTGAACAACTCCTTCGGAAGACGAATCCTGTGATCTTTCTTTCAACTCACGGGCGGGACATTCACCGACTGTGTTGCGAAATGCTCATCAACCTTGGTTACAAGCTACGCGCGATTGGTCCGCACTCGGTCGACGATACCGATGAGCTGATTTGCACTAAAAGCTCGTAAAAGTTGTTCGTGTATAGTCACCGACCTCACGTATCAGCAGTATCTACTTCGCTACATATGTCTTGCAGATCGTGGACTGTGCGCTAGTATCTTGTCCTCCGAGCTTACACTTCTGTAACAGTCTTCTTGTGGGATAAGTGGGGCACCGCGTGGGATCATTTGCAGGTGTGAATCCAAACCTAAAGGAGCATTCGCATGTGTGCGTCACCGAATCCAGATGGACACAAAAACGGAAAGCGTGAATTGGCTTTGAAGGCAAAAGAGGAGCGCAGTGATCTTGCCGGGTTAAAGGTCAAAATTTATGCGGATGGAGCGGATAAGGCAACCATGCTCCAGATGTACACGAATCCATACATTCGAGGCTTTACCACGAATCCAACGCTAATGCGAAAGGCCGGCGTGACGGACTACCATGAGTTTGCCAAAGACATTCTGGAAGCGATTAAAGATCGACCTATCTCGTTCGAAGTATTTGCTGATGATTTTCAAGAGATGGAGAACCAAGCTCGCGAAATAGCCTCATGGGGAGAGAACGTGATCGTAAAGATTCCTGTTACGAATACTCGGGGAGAACCAGCGGATCACGTGATGAAGAAGTTGGCTGCCGCGGGTGTGAAGATGAATGTTACGGCCGTATTAACGCTAGATCATGTTCGCCGCGCAGCAGAAAACATAGGAAAGGAGGTCCCCGGGAAGGTATCAGTCTTTGCTGGTCGTATCGCAGACACCGGTCGAGACCCCGTCCCCGTCATGGCTGCAGCGGTTGAACTGCTGCGGCCATACCCGAACTTGGAATTAATATGGGCAAGCCCACGGGAGTTACTAAACATTTTTCAAGCCGACTCGGTCGGATGCCACATCATCACGGCTACTACCGACATCCTGAACAAGCTTGCGCTGATTGGCAAGAGCTTGCATGAATACTCGCTCGAAACTGTCAGAATGTTCTACGACGATGCGCGAAAGGCGGGCTACAAGATCTCGGTCGATGCTCCTGTTTGTGAGAGCGGCGCTGCTTAACGGGAGGATATGGAATTCTAACGGGGCCTTGACATTCGAGAGCATGACTATGAATCGGCAGGGGTAGAAAAGCACGAGTGTTGGCGGAGCGTGGATGGCTAACCTGGAGGCGTTCTGACGAAACGCCGATCGACGCGGGGGTAAGTGCGAAGGTCGGATGCGACTACAGAGAATAATGAGCAAGGAGTTGTAAACATGTTGAAACAGGCAGTGTTTCTCGATCGCGATGGGGTGATCAATCGGTACGTCTACAACTCTGATTTCGGCACCGTAGATTCTCCGGCGAATCCACAGGAGTTTGAGCTACTGCCTGGCGTCTGCGAGTCAATCTGTGAATTCAATCGCATGGGACTGCTCGTGATTGTCGTATCGAACCAGCCCGGCCTTGCAAAGGGGCGCTTCTCGACCGAGCTGTTGCAGGGCACAACCCAGAAGATGGAGCAGGCGGTGCGGCAAGGCGGGGGACAAATCGACTCAATCTATTATTGCTTGCATCATCCTGATGCGATTGACGCCGAGTATCGTCGGCCGTGCGATTGCCGGAAACCCGAACCCGGTCTTTTCTTTAAGGCAGCCCGAGACTGGGATATCGACTTGAAAGCATCCTATACCGTGGGCGATGGGGTCGCGGATATCCTTGCAGGTGAGGCGGCGGGCACCACGACAATATTTCTGTCCTCAAGGAAGTGTTATCTCTGCAGCGAGTTGGCTACTCGCGGTGCGGCGCCCGACTATCAAGTCGAACGCCTCTTTGACGCAGTGCCAATTGTTGCAAAGTCGCAGCGCGACTTAGAGTGTTTTGTGTCATGCAACAATAATGGGATCCGCGTGTCGGATTTCTCCAGGCGGTACCTCGACGAAGCCGTCGCTGTTCTGCGGATGTTGGATATTCAAAGCATCGAAAAGATTGCTGACCTGCTGGCGTCAGTAAGGGAGCGAGGAGGTCGCTTGTTCCTGATCGGTGTAGGTGGCGGAGCCGGACACGCCTCGCATGCAGTTTGTGATTTCCGCAAGATCTGCGGGATTGAGGCGTATTCACCAAGCGATAATGTGTCGGAGCTTACGGCTCGCGTGAATGATGACGGCTGGGAAACCGCGTATGCGAATTGGCTTCGGGGAAGTCGCCTGAATTCCTCCGATGCTGTCCTGGTCTTCTCGGTTGGCGGGGGAGATCTCGAGCGAAACATTAGCGCAAACTTGGTGCGAGCCCTCCAATACACGCGTGGTATTGGCGCAGCGATTTGCGGTGTCGTGGGACACGATGGCGGATTTTACAGCTCAGGTGGCCGACGCCTGTGTGTTGGTGAAGGTCCCAAATCAGGCCTGCGTGACTGCGCATACCGAGGCTTTTCAAGCGCTAATCTGGCACCTGCTCGTGTCGCATCCCAAACTGAAGGCCTCCGAAATGAAGTGGGAATCAACCGAACCTCGCAGCGCATTAATTCGAGCCGTCTAACCTCGCCAGCACCAATCCACAATGAGGTCCAATTCCTTCGTTCGCAAAGCGGTGATTCCAGCGGCTGGTTTGGGAACCCGCATGCTCTCGGTCAGTAACGTCATCCCAAAAGAGTTGCTGCCACTAGGAGGGAAGCCTCTAATTCAGCACGCTATTGAAGAGGCTATAGAGAGCGGAGTCGAAGAGGTCATAGTGGTGACTCGGCCGGAAAAGTCTCTATTGAATGCTTTCCTGGCAGGAGACTGGGAGTTAGCCGGATCAGCGCTCGGGCAAAAAGCAGATACGGATGCGCTCTCACGCAAAGTCAACTTTATCTTGGTCGATCAGCCTCAGCCACGTGGTCTGGGAGACGCTTTGCTGTGCGCGCAATCGGCGATTGGCAACGAACCCTTCGGCGTCATCCTGCCCGACGCGATAGTCGAGGCCGACATTCCAGCACTGGCTCAACTCGCAGCGGCGTTTCGAGAACAGGAGAGCGCTTACGTGGCTACCCAGCCTGTCGGGTTGGCCGACACTTCCAGATTTGGCATGCTTGCTGTAGATCCGTGCGATCCCATCGGAGCGAGGGACACTTTTCGCGTCCGATCAATCGTAGAGAAGCCACACCCCCGGCAAGCGCCTTCTCGATTCGGAGTGTTCGGGCGATACATTTTGACTAGGCAGATATTTTCGTTTCTGAGCGAAATTGCGATCGACACTGTTGGCGACGTGGAGCTGAGTAATGCTCTGAGCGGATATTGCGGGCGCCACTCTCTCCTTGCTGTTCGATTTGACGGAAGGCACTATGACGCGGGTGATCCGCTTGGATACCACCAGGCGGTATTGGAGTTCACACTGAAGAACAGCGATATCGGTTCTTCTTTGCGTGACTATCTATTACGAAATATCGAACGAGAGTCGGACGAACGCTCGATAACCGCACTGCCCGATCTACTTTAGGGTTGGGCGCAGTGTACCAAAGTCATTCGCTTTTTAATCACTACCTAGTTGTCCGGGAGACACACGAGTAATGACAAAGGCTAGGGTTCTCGTAACCGGCGCTGGCGGGTTCATCGGGCACCATCTGGTAAAAAGACTTAGAGCAGAAGGACATTGGGTCCGTGGTGTCGACATAAAGGTGCCTGAATATGATTCGACAGCGGCGAACGAATTCGATCTACTGGACCTTCGCAAGTACGACAATTGTCTCTTGGCGACGCGCGGGCAAATCGACCATGTTTTTAACCTTGCGGCTGATATGGGCGGTATTGGATATATTACGGCCTCGCATGCGGATATCTCGCGCAACAATGTTTTGATCAATGCCCAGATGCTCGAAGCGAGCAGGCAGAACGGCGTCTCGCGATTTTTGTACTCCTCTTCGGCGTGTGTCTATGCACAATACAAACAGCGATTACCGGAAGTAGCACCACTCCGTGAGGAGGACGCGTATCCGGCCGATCCAGAGCCGGGTTACGGATGGGAGAAGCTATTTACGGAAGAACTATGTCGATACTATTGGCAAGACTACCACTTCGAAACACGAATCGTTCGTTTTCACAACGTATATGGACCCCTGGGCACTTATGAGGGAGGCAAGGAAAAAGCGCCGGCTGCCATTTGCCGTAAAGTGGCGCTCGCTCCCGCAGGCAGCGAGATTGAGATTTGGGGTGATGGTGAGCAGACCCGGTCTTTCATGTATGTTGACGATTGTGTTGAAGGGCTTATTCGTCTAATGGCGTCGACTTACACCGAACCGCTGAACCTCGGCACCGACAGACTACTCTCAATCAACGAGCTGGTCGACATGGTTAGTGTTATTGGGGGAAAGCGACTCATAAAGCGCCACGACCTTACTAAACCGCAGGGAGTGCGAGGCCGTAACAGCGACAATCGTAGGTTGCGTGATGTGCTTGGGTGGGAGCCATGTGTGCCGTTGGAAGAAGGCCTCAGCCTCACCTATCACTGGGTCGAAAGCCAACTTCGTCAGGCAGGGCGGATTCATGCATACGTCGCTCACGGCGCAGCCTAGGCCTCGTACCAACATTCTCGGTGTGGGCGTGCACGCGCTGGACCTCCCCGGAGCGGTTTGCGCGGTTGAGGATGCTATTCTCGCGGGGACGCGCGGCTATGTCTGTGTCACAAGCGTTCACGGCATCATGGAGGCCCAACGCGACGGAGAGTTTCAGAAAATCCTGAACCATGCGTTCCTGATAACTCCTGATGGCATGCCAACCGTGTGGGTCGGTCGCATTCAGGGACACGACCAAATGAAACGCGTTTTCGGTCCAGATCTGATGCTCGAGATGTGCGCCCGCGCCCCACATAACAGAATTCGCCATTTTCTGTACGGAGGCAAACCTGGCGTGGCGGATGAACTTGCGTTGAACCTGCGGCGCAGATTCCCAGCTATCACGATCGTAGGAACGTTTACGCCGCCTTTCCGGGATCTCAATGCAGTCGAACAGGCGGAACTCGAAGAAAAGATTGAAGCGGCGCAACCCGACATTTTGTGGGTTGGTTTGAGTACGCCGAAACAGGAAAGGTTTATGGCTGCGAACTGTGGGCGTCTGCGCTGCAAGCTGATGATTGGTGTAGGCGCCGCATTTGACTTTCATACAGGTCGCGCTAAAGATGCCCCATTTTGGGTCAAACAGATGGGTCTACAATGGGCTCATCGCATGTGCCAAGAGCCGCAGCGCTTGTGGAAACGATATCTCGTGAATAATTCAGCCTTTCTATTAGCGATCGGACTACAACTCACCGGTCTTCGGCACTATTCCCTTCCACCGTCGCATCAGATCACTTCTCCAATCGTGCCCGAGCCTTCGCTCGATGGACACATTCCATGAGTAAAGAATGTGCAAGAGTCACGCGCAATCTCTACTGGAGCGAAGCTCATGAAGCTAGGCTCACCCCTGCAATCGTTTCCGCTGGGCTGCTGAGACAAGCCCACACTATCCTGAGAACTCTGCTTGCAAGTAAAGAAGCTGCCCAAGGCGTTCGATTTGCCAAGAGCGCTGAACCGCTTGATTGGCATTGCCTCCCGTATGTGAGAATTGCTAGGAAGCCGTCGCTGAGGACCTAATCGTACTCCGACTGCATTTCCACACTGCTCCCATCCGACCTCTTACCCGCTTTAGCTAAACCCTCTTCTCCGGCAGTCGCCGTAGGCCTCCTCCAATCAAAGCCTGGTTCTCTTCCCAACGCCACTATTGCTGTGCATACGTGTGCCTGTTTATGCCGAGAGAGATTTCGTGAGTGTGCTTCACAGGAGCGGTGACTGGCGGGGATGCAACACGCAGGTAGGACGATTGAGTCGTGCCCCTGCACTTTCCCTCACAACCGGAAAGTGAGATTTGTGGGCCAAAAGTAATGGCGGAGAGGGTGGGATTTGAACCCACGATACCCGTTAAGGTATGTCCGCTTTCGAGGCGGATCGTTTCAACCACTCACGCACCTCTCCGCGTCGGACAAATAAAGTTG
>Ga0126381_100004968_pt1 | contig 14539 bp, 18 predicted proteins | sample PanSoiMetPlot_28_FD_96465 | JGI IMG/M metagenome (GOLD analysis project Ga0126381, IMG submission 96465) | Tropical forest soil microbial communities from Panama - MetaG Plot_28 | ecosystem: Environmental > Terrestrial > Soil > Tropical forest > Bulk soil | place: Panama | collected 2016-02-17
ATGTTCGAGGGCTACGGGCCGGGCGGCGCCGCCGTGCTGGTCAATGTCGCCACCGACAACCGCAACCGCACGGTGAGCGATATCCGTCACCTCTTTTCGAAGAACGGCGGCAACATGGGCGAGCAGGGCAGCGTCGCCTGGATGTTCGAGCGCAAGAGCCAGATCTTCGTGCCGGCGGAAAAAATCGGCGAGGATGCATTGATGGGCATCGTGCTCGACGCCGGTGCCGACGACCTCCGCAACGAGGGCGAACGCTGGGAGATTCTCTCCGCCCCCGAAGCGCACGAATCGGTATTGAAGGCGCTCGAGTCCAATTCCATCCCGCATGAAGACGCCGCCATCGCCATGGTGCCGAAGAATCTGATCCGCCTGGAAGGCAAGAACGCCAGCGGCATGATGAGGCTGAACGACGCGCTGGAAGATCACGACGACGTGCAGAGCGTGTACTCCAACTTCGACATCGACGAAAAGGAACTAGAGGCCCTGGCGCAGTAACGTGCGCGTACTCGGGATCGATTGCGGGTCAGAGCGAACCGGGTACGGCATAGTCGATAGCGACGGGGTGGATCACAGGCTGGTGGCCGCGGGTGTGATCCGGACGAGCCCGAAATGGGCCTTTGAGCAGCGGCTTCTGGAGATCGCGGGCGGCTTGCGGCGCCTGATCGGCGAGCACACGCCCGAATGCGCGGCGGTGGAAGGGGTCTTTTACTCGGCTAACGTCAAGACGGCGCTGAAGCTGGCGCATGTGCGCGGCGTGGCGCTGCTGGCGGTGGCGGAGGCCGGGATCGGCCTCGCGGAGTATTCGCCGCTCGAGGTCAAGACCAGCGTGGTGGGTTATGGCAGGGCGGAAAAGGGGCAGGTGCAGATGATGATCCGGTCGCTGTTGCGATTGGCCGAGCCGATCGAATCGCTGGACGCCTGCGACGCGCTCGCCGTGGCCATCTGCCATGCCACCCGCGAATCCACCAGCCGAAAGCTCAGGTAGCGATCAACATGAAATGGACGCCGATCCTTTTTCTTGCAGCCGTGCTCGCCCACGCCGGCGAGCCGAGTATCTTCTACTCCAAGTCGTTTCCCAACAGCGTCCCGGCATACACGCAGATTGTCCTCCAGGCCAACGGCGAGGGCGAGTACAAGGAAGCGCCCGATGACGAGTTGCCGCTCAAGTTCAAACTGGCTGAGGCCGACGTCCGCGCGGTATTCGAACTGGCGGACAAGCTCGATCACTTCAAACGCCCGCTCGAAACTCAGCTGAAGGTCGCGTTCATGGGCACCAAGACCTTCCGCTGGGAGAACGGCGCTCAGAAGGGCGAGGTGAAGTTCAACTTCTCCGAGGACCTTTCGGCGCAGGCGATCCTCGACTGGTTCGAGCGCATAGCCGAATCGGCGCAGCTCCGCACCGAGCTCGAACGCGCCGCCAAGTATGACCGGCTGGGCGTCGATAAGGCGCTGCGGCAACTCCTGATTGCGATGGACCGCAAGCGGCTGGTGGCGCAGGAGCAGTACCTGCCGATGCTCGACCGCATCGCCAATAACGAGTCGTACATGCATACGGCGCGGATGAAGGCGAGCGAGATCGCCGAGGCGATTCGTAAAACGCAATGAAGCTGGCGGCACTGGCGCTCGCCTGCTGCCTGCCTCTGATCGGGCAGCAACAGGAGCAGAAGGACCTCGAAGAGGCCCTTAGCGAAGCCGGCGCCAGCCCCGCCGCTTATCTCCGGGCCCTCGAGCAACATCTGGCAAAATATCCCGATTCCGCCCGTAAGGACGAACTGGAGCGGGCCGCCGTCCGCGCCGCCATCGAGGTCAATGACGACGCGAAAATCGTGCTCCACGGCGAGCGCGTGCTGACGCGCCGTCCCGACGATCTGCAGATTCTCGAGCGCGTGACCCGGTCGCTGCTGGCGGACGACTCCCGCGAGGCCTCCGAACGCGCCTTGAAGTATGCGCGCCGCTACCAGCAACTGGCGCGGGAACTGCGGGCGCAGCGGCCGAGTGACGCCGAGTGGCTCAACCAGACGGACCGCGGCATCGGACGCGCCCTCTGCTACGAGGCCCGCGCCGAGGCCAATCTGGGACATACGCAGCAGTCGCTCGACCTGGCACGGCGGGCCTTCGAGACATACCCCGATGCCGAATCGGCGCGCGAGGTCGCGCACAGCTATGAGCGGCTCGGCAAGCACGCCGAGGCGGCGCGCGCGATGGCCGACGCCTTTACGATCCAGGATGCCCGCTCGACCGATGCCGACCGCGCCCGCGACCGGGTCCGCCTCGGCGAGGTGTACCGGAAGGCCAACGGGTCGGAGCGCGGCCTCGGCGACCTGGTGCTCGAGGCCTACGACCGGAACCTGGCGCTGATGCATGCCCGGGAGACGCCCACCGATCCGATGGAGTTCACATTGAGCGGCGTGGGCGGCGCGAAGCTTTCGATGTCGACGCTCCGGGGCAAGGTAGTAATTTTCGATTTCTGGGCGACATGGTGCGGACCCTGCCGCGGCCAGCATCCGCTCTACGAACAGGTGAAGCAGCGCTTCGCCGCGAACGCGGACGTGGTGTTCCTTTCGGTGAGCACGGATGAGGACCGCGCGCTGGTGGCGCCGTTCCTGGCTGAGGTGGGGTGGCGCGACACCGTGTACTTCGAGGACGGCCTGTCGCGCGCGCTGAAGATCGCGACCATTCCGACCACGGTGATCCTCGACCGCCGGGGCCGGGCCTTCTCACGGATGAACGGGTACGAGCCCGAGAATTTTGTCGAGACGCTGACGAGGCAGATCCGCCAGGCGCTTCAGTAGAGCCACTCCCCAACTGCGGCGCCCGCCGCGTGAAGCGATTCGTTCTAGCCCGCGGCCACAGCGGCACTCTCGGCAACGACCATAGTCGCGTTGAACGAGATGGCGATGCGGGGTGTGTGGCCCGCGTAGGGATGAACCCAGTGGTAGAGCCAACTGGGAAAGATGACGAGCAGGCCGGCTTGCGGCCAGACCCGGAAAAGCTCACCGTACGGATCGCCGGGAGCCGTCACGGCTTCCACGCCCGAGCGCGGGTCGAGGAACTCCAGTACACCGCTGAGGGGCTGATCCGCACTGCCGCTGCCCGGATCCACATAATACACTCCCGACCAGGCGTTATCCGGATGGGAGTGTGGCGCGTGGTACGCTCCCATCCGGCAAACGGCAGCCCACCCGGATAGGGAGAGCTTGCCCTGGAATGCATGAGGGCCGGCAGCGGTATCGATCATTCGACGCAGGGCCCAGGCGAGCCACGCATTCAAACCGGACACCGCGGAGCCGGGCCGGTTCAGGAAATCGGTACGCGAATGCCAGCCTCCGATGTTGCTGCGTCCGAGGCTCGCATACTCCACTTCCTCCGCAAGGACAAGGGCCCGCAGGTCTCGATTCATAGCCTCGGCGTCGGGTAGCTGCATCCGGCCAATGAGAGTCGGATAAGCGGGTGTTACCTCCAGTTCCATCGAGCAGTCCTTCCCGTCAGCACAGCGTCACGGACAGCGCCAGACCGGCCTGGCTGGTCTCCTTATACTTGCTGTTCATATCCTTGGCGGTCTGCGCCATCGCCGTTATCGTTTCGTCGAGACCGATCCGATGCCGCGACGCGATCTCGTTGTTGGCGATGGCCCACGCGGTCCACGCCTTCACGGCGCCGAATGCGCAGCGTTCGATGCAAGGCACCTGTACAAAGCCGGCCACAGGGTCGCAAGTCATTCCCAGATGATGTTCGAGCGCCGATTCGGCGGCATTCTCGAGAACGCGGGGCTCGGCATCGTACGCGGCGGCAATCAGCGCGGCCGCCATCGCCGAGGCAACCCCGATCTCCGCCTGGCAGCCGCCTTCGGCCGCCGATAGCGTCGCATTATGCTTGCAGAGGTAGCCGATCGCCGCCGCCGCCAGCATGCCTTTGCGGATCTGGTCCTGCGACAGCTTGCGCCCGCCTTCTCCCAGTCCGTAGACAAGCGAAGGCATCACTCCCGCCGACCCACCTGTCGGCGCGGTGACCACCAGGTGGCCCCGTGCGTTTTCCTCTCCTCCAGCCAGCGCGAATGCAGCGAGCGTGCCGATGCCGCGATCCGACTGGAACGGGTCGTCCTGCGCGCGCTGGAAAACGGTGGCGGCCTTCGATTGCAGCTTGATGGGCCCCGGCAGCGCACCCTCGGGCGCATTCAGCCCGGACTTCACAATCGCCACCATCGCACCCGTGATCTTGTCGATGTAGGCATACACCTCGTCTTCGGTCCGGCCCGGGATCGCCATTTCATTGGCCAGCATGATATCGGCAATCGAAAGATTGTTCTGCTCGGCGTGCTCCCGCAGCTGCTTCATGCTGGAGAACGGATACTTCGGCGGGTTCTTTTTGGGAGGCGTATATCCCTTCCATTCGATGAAGCCGCCGCCCACTGAGTAATACTCCTGCTCCTGGAGCGCCTTCTGCCCGGCCATCAGCTTGCAGATCATCGTATTGGGGTGCGGAAAGTCGCCTTCCGTCGCATCGAAGATGACGTCCTTCAGGGTAACCTTCAGGGTCTTGTTGCCGAGTTTGACATTGAACGTTTGATCCGGTTTGTCGCGCAGACTGTCCAGAAACGCGGGATCGACGGTCGCGGGTTCTTTGCCCACCAGTCCCGCCAGCGAAGCCCGCTCCGTGCCGTGCCCTTTTCCAGTGGCGCTCAGACTGCCGAAGAGGCGAACCTCAAAGCCCGTAGCCTGCGACAGCTCGGACGCCGGCAGCTTCGAGCAGCGCTGGTAGAAGTCGTACGTGATGCGCATCGGACCGATCGTGTGCGAACTCGACGGCCCCGGTCACACTTTGTAGAACTCGTCCAGCGTCGTCATCACCGGACCTTTCTCCTCCTTCACCACGTTCAGCACCGGAGAAAGCGGCGGCGTCGGCGGGTAGCCCTCTTTTAAACGGTTCGCCTTGTCCTGCGCGGATACCGCCCGGCCCGTGAGTATGGCGGTGGCGCCCATCAGCGCGCTCCGCATCAGAAACTTCCGGCGATCCACTCCCGGTGGAACATCCTGCGCCGCCCACTCTTCCGGCGCCTCCAAGGGGTCGACTTCCGGGAATGAATCCCTGGATTTGAAGTTATCTTCAGACACTGTTTGCTCCTTGTGAGTGGCGCGGACCTCCGGTCCGCGCTTCGCTGGCCAGAGGCCCGCGTTACTCCGTTCATTTAGTCTCGCGGATACTTATTGATGTAGTAAGTCATACTTGCCTGGATCCGGGGAGCAACCCACTTGAAGCCGTCTTTTCGCTCCAGCGATCCATAGATATATTCCCCGCCGAACAGCAGCCGCACCGTAGGCTGAACGATCAGGTTTACCGTCGCGTACTGGCTGACATGGTATGTCGTCGGCGGGTCGGCGGCGGGACTGTTGATCCTCACGGTTCCGTAACTGACGGTGCTGCGAAGTATCCGCGTCCAGTAGTGCGTGTATCCGAACGTCGCAGAACCGGTGGGCGTCGCCACGAGGTGTCCTTCCGCGTTGAAGCCGACATCCGTCCCAAGCCCGAAGTTGTCGTTGTAGTAATTCGAAATTCCCTTACCGAACACCAATTGCAGAACAACGTTGTCCTTGTTGCCTCCCTTTTTGAGGAAGGGCAGGCCCACTACCGCCGAAAGCGATTCCCCGACCCCGAGCGTATGTCTCCTCAAGTTGAAGACCTGCTCGTTCGGGACTATACCGCCCACACTCCGGAACAGCGTGGCCGCGTGAATGTGGCCCCAATTGTTCTCGTAGCGGTAGAAGGCGATCAGGTCCGGATAGATCGAAGTGCCGTGCGGCACGCCGAACTGCGTGCTGAACGGAGTGTCCGTGCCCGACTTCTCCACCGAAGCGCCCACCGAATGGTGTTTGCCTAGGGGCTGCGTGTAGCGGAACTGCGGGAACCGCGCCGCGATCATGCCCGGCGGACCTTCAAACTCGAGCGTATCGGGGAAGGCATCCGGATCGGAGAAGGCGCTCCAAGCCTGCCCCGCCAGAAAGTTGCCGTACTGGCCGTAAAACTGCCGGAGGCGAATCGAGTTTCGGTCGTAGTTACTCAGGAAGTCGAACTCGAAGTAGATCTTCACTTCCTTGCCGCTGTTGTCCAAAGTTCCCTGCCGCGTCTCCCAGGTGAAACGCGTGGGACGCATCGATACCGTCGAATCCTGGGAATGCGGTGTGGGCGTCGCCGGAAAGCTGGAAGGAACATATGCGCCGTAATAGTTTCCGGCAAAGTTCAGGTCATAGAAGAAGTCGGTTTTGACAAACCCGCCGAACTTCATGTAAGTTTGCGTCCCGGGAAGGTGGAAGAAGCCGAGTAACTCCGGACGCAAAGGCTCATTGTCGATACGCGGCGCGCCAACCTCGTTCTGTCCGGCGGTATCCCGAGTCCGCGTTTCGGTGCCGTAATGCTCCACTGGAGTGTGTACGGTAGGGACGTGATCAGCCGTGGCTGCGGGTGGAGGCGCAACCACTGCGGCCGGAAGTTTCTGCGCTTGTGCTTGCTGCAGGGCTGCGATTTGGGCCTTCAAGGCCTGTATCGTCTTCTGCGTGGACTCCTCGAATTGCACCAGCTGGTTTTGAAGGTCCTGAAGAGTCGGGGTCTGGGCGAAAGCCGTCGTTAGTGCCAGTATCGATAATGATGCAGAGCGTAAGGCTGTCGCACCAAGCACACAACGCCTCCTTTCTTTGTAGGGCTGATGCAACAGGGCTGGCGCCGACTTAGAATGATTCGTCTGTTGTAGCCCTGTATGTTCGATTAGCCGCGCCTACTCGTACCGTAAAGCTTTCAACGGATCCACTTTCGCCAGGGCGGAGCGCCGGAGCGCAACAGGCCACAAATGCGACCGTAGACAGCACGCCGCAGACCCGGTCTGCAACCACCATCGCAATGCAGGCCGTCGGGGTTCGCTCTGCTCCATCCTGTTTTCCGCGGCCGGCACGCGGGAGAGCGGTACTTCCGAAAAACGCCGCCTCAGAAACGAAGCCGCAGACTCAAGAGACCGTTCAGTTTGCCCACGGCTGATTGATACTGTTCGATGGCGCTTTTGAGATTTCTGGTGGCCACCTGCATTGCCATCGCCCCGTCCGGGTTATCGAGACCGATATCCAGGGCCTGAGCGGTCATGACTCGATATTCCTCGTCAGCCCTTTTGTAACGCTCGCGTGCAACCCCCGTCTCCTGTTTGGCATCGTCGATCTCCCGGTCCATCTCAGCGGGGGTACGGTCGGACGCCGCTGCGGTTGCTCTTCCTTGTTCAATGAAGCGGTCAAGCTCTTCCCCGGTGGAAATACACGACTGCTGGCGCTTTTTGATTTCTTTTACGAGGCTCCAAAATTCTGACCCGACGTGATCGTGTCTCCCCAGGTGGGCAACCGCATCGGAAAACTCACGGGCACGAATTGCGTAAAGCCGAAGAAGTTCATGCAGCATCAAGAGTCTCCTTGGTCCCCGTTACAACTGTCAAAGCAAAAAATTCTATCAAAGGGCGTTCGCTTATCGGGGACTATTCTTCACAGGTGGCACGTTCGGTGCCCGGCGGTAGGCGTCGAGCACAGCCAGCGGGGCGCCGAATTGCTTCGGCGGTACGGAAGATGCCCACCGCGTCCCCAACAACCAAAATGGTCTGACCGAGCCGCTACCTGGTCACATCGGAATGATCCAACTCCGCTACCGGCGCGATTTTACCGGGAATACCGCTTTAACCGGAAGTAACCACCCAACGGTTCGCGTCTGGGGAACCATCGCAAAAAAAAATAAATCCCGGCTGAGCGCCTTCGCATCGTCGTGTAATTGTGGAGCGGAAAGCCATGCGAAGAGTGCGGAACATTCTTGCCTTGATTCTTCGGTTCTTTAGCACTGAACCGGTCTTCACTGCCCGTAGCCGGTCGGTGGTCTGATTCCCGTCCGACCGGCGCAGACGGCCCGCCACCGCTGCGACTGCGCGATCGTGCCCGGCACCAGCCGGATGACCCGTAAACGGCGGCAACGACGTCGGCCTCCGGGTGACCTCCAGTGCGATCCGATCGCGGAGCCACCGGCAGATCGAAGCGGGCGGCATGCAGGTGGATCGTGTCGACCGCGGCAGCCCCGGCACTTGCGCGGTCTCCTTGCACGCGCTCCTCAGCACACAGCCGCCGCGCCGATGCCGCACTGACGCCGTGGGCTAAGAGGCTGCGGGAGGGCCTTGCAGGCTGCTTTCGGCGGCTCATCGAAGCTCATGACTTGCCCTCCTCGCCCGCGATCCGCAGAATGCCCGCGATGGCGCGCGCCAGCTTCTCCCATTTGGTGGTCTCGACCGCGAGCTGCTTGCGGCCTTTGGGTGTGAGGCGGTAGAACTTCGCGCGCCGGTTGTTTTCCGAGGTGCCGTCCTGGCAGGCAATCCAGCCGCGCTTGATGAGGCGGTGGAGCGCCGGATAGAGCGACCCCTGCTCCACCTGCAGCACCTCTTCGGAATTGTGTTCGATGGCCTTGGCGATGGCGTGGCCGTGCGCCGGGCCGAGCAGGAGGGTGCGGAGGATCAGGAGGTCGAGCGTGCCCTGCAGCAGCTCGATGCGCTCGTCCTCTTCTCTAGTAGACATTCTAGGTCAAGCATAAGAGCGCACGGGTAGAATGTCAATGGGAAGGCAGCTGCCGCCCTACCGCGCCAAATGGATCGACCCGTTAGACGTGGTCAACTCCACCAGCGCGCCGCCCGTACCCATCAACGCGTCGAGATGATTGCGCCCGAGCTCGCCCTGCATCCGCAGATCGAAATCGGAGGTGATCTTGGCATTGCTGGTGCGGGCCGAAATTCGCGCGTTCATTTCGCGCGGCAAGTGAACGGTGATGCCGCCATTGCTGGTATGGGCGCGGATGTCGTCGCGGAAGTCGCCGGGCAGGGTCAGGCCGATGCTGCCGTTGGACGTCTCCACGCGGACGGCGCCTGTGGCGTGAGTCAGGTCGGCGGTGATGCTGCCGTTCGAGCTCTGCGCGTCCAAACCTCCGGCCAGCCCGAGCACATGAATGGACCCGTTGGACGTGTGGAGGTGCGCCGGTCCAGCGCCCTGGCTCACACGAATCCCGCCGTTCGACGTAGTGATCCGGTCCACTACCGCCGTGCGCGGAATGCGCAAGACGAACTTCGCGCCCTGGTTGCCGTGCCGGATCGACGGCCGGACGGCGCGGACCGAGACGGCGTCGGCGGTGTGATCGACGCGGATCTCCATATCGTCCGCCATCTGCTGAGTCGAACCGTATTTGGTGGCGGAAATATCCACCGTCTCCTGCTCCCAAGTGGAGATCTCGATGCCGCCGTTGAAGCTCTCGACCGACACCTTCCCCGCCGCGCTCAGAGGCTGGGACTGGTGGAAGTCGGCGGTGAAGTGACCGGGATTCAGGTCTTCGATGTCGCAGGCCGTGAGCGAAAGCAGGCCGGCGGCCAGGAGCGGCAGTAGGAACCGGGTGCGCATGTTTGTCCTCGTCAAGCTCTCGTACGCAAACTACCGCGAATTTGTTCCCGGCATCGTGAGGGCGTTCACATTTTCTGGAAGGTTCGCTTCGGTTCATCGGCGGGCAGCTTGCAGCTTGCACGCGGCATGAGGGAATTATGCGCTTAAGATCGTCAATCGTAACGGGAATGGTAACGGCTGGTTTGTTGTTGCTTTCATCCAGCAGCATAAGGGCTCAGCAGGAAAAGCCCACGGCTCCCGACAACACCAAGGTGAACAAGCGGGACCGTGCGCCTGGCGAGCCCACGGCAGACCAGGGAAAAGACAACCCATCCGACCGCGAGATCATGCAGAAAATACGCAAGGCCCTGGTGGACGACTCGTCGCTTTCCACCTACGCCTACAACGTAAAGGTCGTTTCCCAGAACGGCAAAGTAACGCTGAAGGGACCGGTGCGCTCCGAGGAAGAGAAGCAATCGGTGGAGCAGAAGGCGGCCCAGGTAGCCGGTGCGGGAAATGTGACCAATGAGCTGACCGTAAAGGCGGCTCGCTCCCAGAAGAGCAACCAATAAGGAGACAACCATGGCAGGCAAAAACACGGCAGTTTTCGGAATCTATCGGGACCGGCGCCGCACCGAATCCGGCGTCGACACCCTTCTGGACAATGGCTTCCGCAGTGAAGATATTTCGGTGCTGCTGCCCGATAATGTGGGCACTAAGGATTTCGCGCATGAAAAGCACACCAAGGCGCCCGAAGGCGCGACCACTGGCGCTGCGGCGGGTGCGGTGATCGGGGGAACTCTGGGCTTGCTGGCGGGCATCGGCTCACTGGCCATCCCGGGCGTCGGGCCGTTCATCGCCGCCGGTCCGATTATGGCGGCACTGGCAGGCGCGGGCGGCGGCGGCGTGGTCGGCGGCATCGTGGGGTCGCTGGTTGGCATGGGAATGCCGGAATACGAAGCGAAGCGCTACGAAGGCATGGTCCGGAAGGGCCGTGTGCTGCTGTCGGTGCACTGCGACAATTCCGAGTGGGTAAAGCGCGCCAAACAGTTGCTGGAGCAGACCGGCGCCGAAGACATCGCTTCGGCCGGCGAGTCCGGGGCTGACTTCGCGGAGTCGGACAAGCCGAGGGTCCGGCACGGCGGCGGCGGAGCGTAAAGCCCGGGCCGGCTCACCCCAATCGCTCTAGAACATCCAGTACGTCGGGACTGGACCTTGCAGCCGGCCTATAGAATCTTCGTACCGTGCCGATGAGAGCTGTAGATGCTCGCTCTCATCGGCATTATTCTCGTTTTCGGCGCAGTCTTCGGCGGCTTCCTCCTGGAACGCGGAAATCCTTACGTTCTGATGCAGCCCGCCGAGTTGCTGATCATCTGCGGCGCCGCAAGTGGAATCGTACTCGTCGCTAACTCTCCCGCATCGATCCGGAAGATGCTGGCGGGAGCCGCCGTGGCCTTCAACCCGCCACGCCTTGGACCGCAGGTTTTCCTCCGCAACCTGCGCATGCTGTATGAGCTGTTCCTCTACTCGAAGCGTGCGCGCGGCATCATGCAGATCGAATCGGACATTGAAGACCCGGAAAAGAGTCCGATCTTTTCCAACCATCCGGAGTTCTTGCGCGACCGCGCCACCCGGGACTTCGTGTGCGACTCCCTGCGCATGCTGGTGATCGGCGCCACCACGCCCCATGAACTCGACCAGCTCATGGATCTCGATATCGACATTCAGCGGCGCGGCCGGTACGAGCCGGTCAACGCGCTGGCGGCGGTGGCGGAGGCGCTACCTGGCCTGGGCATCGTAGCCGCGGTGCTCGGCGTCGTGATCACGATGGGCTCCATCGGGGGCTCTCCCGAAAGCATTGGCGAGAAAGTGGCCGCTGCGCTCGTGGGAACGTTTCTCGGCATCCTGTTGTGCTACGGCGTGGTAGGACCGGTGGCTGCGCGCCTGGAGCAGGTGAGCGAAATTCAGGCGCAGTTCCAACAGGTGCTTCGTATCGCCATCGTGGCGTTTGCCCGCGGAGCAACCCCGCTCCTGGCGCTGGAATATGCACGGCGGTCCATCCCGGTGGAGCTCCGGCCGAGCTTCGTCGATATGGAGACCGCCATCAAGCGAGACGCCATCATCCCGCCGCCCCCGCAAATGGAGGGGATCACGGAAACGGAGGCAGCCAGTGTCGGCGCCCACGGGTGATGTCAGGGGCATGCGGCGTTCTGGCGGGCTCCGGCGAGGTAGCGGTGCGTGGAAGGTGGCATATGCCGATTTCGTTACCGCTCTCATGGCGCTTTTCATCGTGCTCTGGATGATGAACAGCAGCCACAAGGTAAAACAGGCGATCACCGGGTATTTCCGTGACCCGAAAGGCTATACGCGGACGCTCGGCGCCGGTCCCGGCGGCTCCGGCGAGGCGCTCTCGGTGGCGCGGAACGAAATCGGCCAGTTGCAGCAGCGGATCGAGGCGGCACTACGGCAGGTGCCCGAGTTCCAGAAACTGCGGAACAACATCCACTTCAGCGTGACAGGGGAGGGGCTACGCATCGACCTGCTGGAGAATGAGCAGGGCATGTTCTTTGTCAGCGGCAGCCCCCTTCCCACCGCCGCCGCGGAACACCTGCTGGCGGCGCTGGCGGAGGAGCTGACGCGCATGGGCAACGAGGTCGTGATCGAAGGACACACGGATGCCCGCCCGTTTCGCAATGCCGCCCCGGCCGCGGGCTACAGCAACTGGGAGCTCTCGGCTGACCGGGCCAATGCCGCGCGGCGCATGCTGCACGCCCACGGCCTGCCACCGAGCCAGGTGGTGGAGGTGCGGGGATTCGCCGATCGGAAGCTGATTCGCCCGGATACGCCGGCGGATCCGCGCAACCGGCGTGTCTCCATCGTAGTCCGCGTGTAGCCCTACTCGTCTATGGCGACGTAATTCGAAAGCTCGACCTCCCGCACGCCATAGAGCTTCAGGAGGTTGCGCCGGATCTCCTCTCCGATCCGCTCCGGCCGCTCGTCGCTATCATGTTCCACTTCCACGTTGAAAAAAAGACGGGTACGCCTCATCAACTTCTATACTAAGGGAATGAGCTGCGCCATTTGCCAGATCCGCCGTCCGCGGCGCTTTTGCCCGGGCGTGCGCGGTGACATTTGCAGCATCTGCTGCGGCACCGAGCGCGAAGTCAGCGTGGACTGTCCCTTTGATTGCGAGTATCTGAGGGAAGCGCGGCGCCATGAGAAGCAGGACGCCGATCCTGCCCTGGCCCCCAATCAGGATATCCGCCTTACCGAAAAATTCATTCAGGACCACCAGGCCCTCCTGAATTTTATCGGGCGCACGATCGTGAACGTCTCCCTGAGCATCGACGGAGCGGTCGATTTCGACGTGCGCGAGGCGCTCGACAGCCTCATCCGGACCTATCGCACGCTGCAAAGCGGCGTCTACTACGAGAGCCTGCCGCCCAACCCGCTGGCGGCCGGCATTCACCGGGGAGTGCAGGAGTCGCTGGGCGACTATCGCCGCCGCGAGGTGCAGCAGCTGGGAGTGACGCGCACGCGCGATGCCGATGTGCTGGGCATCCTGGCATTCCTGCAGCGCGTGGAGTTCGATCACAACAACGGACGGCGCCGCGGCCGGGCGTTTCTCGATGCGCTGTCCACCTATTCGAGCGAACCCGAACCGGCTGGACCGTCGGAGTCGCCGTTGATCTTACCGTAAGGCATATTCCGGCGCACCTGCTCGATCACGCAGGCTCGTTTCCTTCCGGCGACTGCCATTTGTGCCGTGTATTTCCGGGTTCCGTTGACTAGCAGCTCAATCGACCGCTCCACCGGGCAATCGAAAACCAGCAAATGACCCTCGCTCAGATCCAGCAGATCGCCGACCGTGAGTGAGGGGCCGTCCAGCCGGGCCTCGATCTGCAGGCTGGCATCCCGAATCATCCGCAGCAGCCGCGACTGCTCGGCATCGCTGGCATGCGTCTTGCGCACCGACCACTGCTGATCGAACTTCTGCCGCATCATCTTGATGACGATCGACGGAAGCGCGATGTTCATCATTCCCACCGATTCACCAATGCGGATCTCGATGCCGATGGCCACAACGGCTTCATTGGGCGCCAGCAGATGCAACAACTGCGGCTCGGTCTCCATGGACTCGATCGTGAAATCGACAGCCGTGACGGCTTTCCAGGCTTCGCGAAGGTCGTGGAGAATAATCCGGAACAAGCCGTCGAGCAGCTTCTGTTCGATTTCAGTAATGTCGCGCTGGATGGAGCCGGAGGATTTGCCGGTGCCGCCCAGCAGCATTTCGAGAATCGGGAAGACAAGGGACGGATTCAGCTCCATCACCCCATTGCCATCGTACGGGCTCAGCCCGAGTGACACCATGCAGGTTGGCGATGGCAGGCCATCCAGGAACTCGGCATACGATAACTGCTCCACGCTCACCAAATTGACGGTCAGGTACGACCGCAGGTATGCGGAAAGACTCGACACCAGGTTGCGGACGAAGGTGTCGTGCAACAGGTGGATGGCCCGGACCTGGGATTTCGGAATGCGGTCGGGGCGCCGGAAATCGAAGCGCGTGGCGGGAGTCTCGCGCTTGCGCTCCTGCACGTTCTGGAAGACCGCATCGATTTCCGTTTGACTGAGCTGCCGGCTCACACAATCACCTATACAAAGGATCGGCACCGGCGGTAATACCTTTACACCGTGCCTCCCATAATTTTTGTCCGTTCCGGGCTAATGAAAATGCCATTTTCTTCCGATGAATAAAGGTGTAAGGAGCCCAATGGACCCAGACGTATTGGTAGTGGATGACTCCGCCGCCATCCGGAAGATCTTAAATCGTGTCCTGCGCCAGACCGGAATGGCGATCGGCACGATCCACGAGGCGGGCGACGGCCAGGAGGCGTTGGACCTGCTCAAATCTCACCGGCCGAACCTGATCCTGACGGATATCAATATGCCGAAGATGGATGGCCTCCAGTTGCTGGCCGCGTTAAAGGCTTCGGAGGAGTGGCGGACGATTCCGGTAGTGATGATCACGACCGAGGGCGGCGAAACCAAGGTGGCCGAGGCCGTCCGGCTCGGCGCCACGGGATATGTCCGTAAGCCTTTTACGGCAG
>Ga0126381_100004969_pt1 | contig 14534 bp, 15 predicted proteins | sample PanSoiMetPlot_28_FD_96465 | JGI IMG/M metagenome (GOLD analysis project Ga0126381, IMG submission 96465) | Tropical forest soil microbial communities from Panama - MetaG Plot_28 | ecosystem: Environmental > Terrestrial > Soil > Tropical forest > Bulk soil | place: Panama | collected 2016-02-17
GCCTTTCTGCACCGCATCGGCAATGTGCGCCTCGACTTTCTCGACAGCCTTCATGTCGAGCAATGGCCCGATCACCGCACCCGGCTCGAACCCGTCGGCGACCTTCCTCGCACCGGCAGTCTCGGCGGGGCGCTTTGTGAATGCGTCGTAGACGCCGTCCTGCACCAGGATACGGTTGGCGCAGACGCAGGTCTGGCCGGCATTGCGATACTTCGAGGCGATCGCGCCTTTGACCGCCATCTCGATATCGGCGTCGTCAAAGACGATGAACGGCGCGTTGCCGCCCAATTCCAGCGACAATTTCTTGACCGTGCCGGCACACTGCTCCATCAGCAATTTGCCTACCTCGGTCGAGCCGGTGAAGGTCAATTTGCGGACGGTCGGGTTCGAAGTCAGCTCGCTGCCGACCTCGTTTGACGGGCCGGTCACGCAGGAAAAGACACCCTTCGGCACACCCGCCCGCTCGGCCAATTCGCATAACGCCAAGGCCGAGAACGGCGTCGCGGTCGCCGGCTTCAGCACCATCGTGCAGCCCGCGGCCAAGGCCGGGCCGGCCTTGCGGGTGATCATCGCAGCCGGGAAGTTCCATGGTGTGATCGCGGCGCACACGCCGACCGGCTCTTTCGTGACGACGATCCGCTTGTCGGAGGCGTGTGCCGGGATCGTGTCGCCATAGACGCGCTTGCCTTCCTCGCCAAACCATTCGATGAACGCGGCGGCATAGGCGATCTCGCCGCGCGCCTCGGTCATCGGTTTGCCTTGCTCGGCCGTCATCAGTGTCGCGAGATCCTCTTGGTTCGCCATCATCAGGTCGAACCATTTGCGCAGCACCTGCGCGCGCTCCTTGGCGGTCTTGCCGCGCCAGCCCGGGAGCGCCTTGTCGGCCGCCTTGATCGCCTGGCGGGTCTCCTCGGCTCCCATCCGCGGCACCGTGCCCAGTGTCTCTCCGGTCGCGGGGTTGGTGACCGGGATCGTGCCTCGGTTTAACGCGTCGACCCACTCGCCGTTTATGTAGCATTGCTGCCGGAACAGTTTTGGGTCCTTCAGCTCCAACGCCATTGCGTACCTCCCTCGCCAGTGTGATTAAGGATAGGTACGGGGCACTCTCGGCTTTGACAAGCGGGCGTGGCTCGCGTGGTGTTCGCTCGCGGAGAAGGTAGGGGCAGGCCTCAGCGGGTACGGTTATATTCGTAGTCTTCGCGTTCGCCGTTGCCGAGCCGCAGCTCCGGTCGCAATCCCGGACGGGTAGCATTGAGCTTCGCGTGCGCTTCGAGCGCCGCCTGGTCAGACCAGCACTCGAGCAAGGCGAGCTTATCTGGGTTGAGGATGCTCTGGAAAACCTCGAACTGCTTGCAGCCGAGCTCCTTCATGCACTCTTCGCAGCGCGCCATGTAGGCCGGCGCGAGCTCTGAGACCTTTCTTGGCGCGGCCGGGATCGTGACGACGCGTCGGACTGCCATATCCTCTCCTCTTTCGCACTGTCGATGTGGGTGAGATCGGACCAGTACGATCTGTGCGCCGCCACCCTCTCTCCGTGTCCTTGTGCCCGGCGCGATGTTCTGGTTTAATTCCCATCTCACGTGGAAAGCGCGCGTTCGGCCACTTTGGGAAGACGTTCCGCTGTGCGTCCAAAAGAAGACAAAGACTGGGTCCTTGCCTCAGATCTTTCGCAAAAGCGAGACCGGCTGCGCGATATCATCCGCCGCCAGTCATTGCTGCAAAACCGGGACTTCGTTCTCGTGTCGGGCCGGTCGAGTAATTTCTTTTTCGACATGAAGAAGACGATGTTCGACCCGGAAGGGGCGGCGCTGCTCGCCGATCTGTTGTTCGACAAGATTGACACTGCGGACGTCGATTACATTGGCGGGCTGGAGACCGGAGCGATCCCGATCATCGCAGCGCTGTGCGCGCGCAGCTGGCCGCAAAAGCCGATCAAGGGCTTTTTTGTCCGCAAGGAGATCAAAGGCCACGGCACCGACCAGCGAATAGACGGGCTCCTCGAGCCGGGATCAAAGGTCATTTTGTTCGAAGACGTCACGACGACGGGCGGCTCAACAATGCAGGCTGTGAACCAGGCGCGGCAGCTGGGGTGTGACATACTGAAGATAATATCCGTCGTCGATCGCCTCGAAGGAGCAGTGGAAAACTTTCGCGCCGCAGGGCTAAATTTCGAGGCGCTCTTTACGTGGCGTGATTTCAGTTGACGAAATCGGTCATCGATCTGGCCGCGGCGCATCTGAAGCGGCAATTCGTTTATCAAACGCAGCGCGGGCGATTCGGTAGCGTGAGCGCGCTCGTCGAACTGGCGATTTCTGCGCGAGGGTGTGTCGCTACATCAATGTCGTCGAGCTGCGTTATGGTGGCTTTTGTCCTTGAGCGGGTTCTCGATCAATGTGTTAGGGAGTTGAAGAACCATCCGGTAACGATCTCTGAGGGCGCCGAACTGGCCGACCGCTTTCACGAGCCGGTATTGCGAGCCATCGAATATCTGACCGGTGCCAACGACGACCCAATCGACATCGCGACCGATCTGATCAAAGCGCGGCCGATGCTGCATCGGTGATCGCCGGGCTTACCTCATCTCAAATTGTCTCGCAGCAGCACCGCGAGCCGCACGCCGGCTTTCGCCAGCTGCTCCTTAATCGTGACGACGGCACGTTCTTGAAAACTCTTATCCAGATGATACAACGCTACCGAACCGCATTCCTCCTTTTGTCCTTTTTGTAATGGAAAGGTGAATTTTCCGACTGCCGTAGCCGGTAGGCTGTATACGACGGCTTTCGCAATATTGAACGATTCTTGCGCCCACTCCTCGGGAGTTCCGCCGGACCATTTTCGTACATCGGCGGCCGAAAGGCCTGCGGTGATCTGTTCAGCGGCCTTTGCCGGATCGTTCCCCTCTGCTCCTGCGACGAGAATATCCTCCCAGTATGTGTCGAGCCGGACCGGTGTCTTGGCTCCAGGTGGAAGAACGGCGACGCAGTGGCCGGTTTGGTCATTGTGCTCGATCGCGTAGAGCGGGTCGTGGATGTCACCGACCAAATTGAGCAGAAATTGCAGCGCCATCAGGCGTTCGCTCCCCGAGGTCTCCGGGTCGCGCAATTCTCTTGAGAACTGTTCGATCTTGTCGACTATACAATCATCCTGCGGTCCGTGACTGGCCGGTCGCAATGACCCCAAGGCAGGTCTGCCATAACATGCCTTTTGTAAGTCGGGATTGTCGGGGGCGAGTTTCACGTAATGCCATTTTGACGACGCGATACGCCCTTCCGTACTCTTCTCGCGCAACGCGTCGGCCCACGTGGCCTCACTGGCGATATCGGTCTTTGTCCATTCATTGGATTTGTCGCTGGCAAGGATCTCGGCAATCTTGTTTTGCGCTGGCGAGTCCTGAATTTGCAGAAGCCGCTCAGCGACGAGCGCGACGATTCTGTGAGCCTCGCCGCCCCAAGCCCAGCCCTCGGCGGGCGGGAAGAGGAACGCGGCGAACGAGAGGCAGATGATTAAAAACAAAGACGGGGCTGGGATCATTACATCTCTGCTCTGAAGGCGGGTCGAGGAGCGAAACCTATGCTAACATCCTTGCAGGCGGCGCGCCCGCTCCCTCCCGGTGTCCGCTTCGCGAGAATAAGAAGGGGTTTGCCGTGCGATCGACGCGAGCTTCGACCGCCGGGTGAGGAGTGGCAAGATCTCGGTCAAACCCCGCATTAGGCAATGACGGTCAGCCGGTTCCTTGCAACACCCCTGTCGTGGGTTTGCCTGCTCTTCATGGCGCTCTTGCTACAGATGGAGGCACTGGCGCCAGCCTTACAATGGGCCTTCCCTGGGGTCGAGCCGGTCGTCTATCAGCGCAGCAGTTTCCTCACCCTGTTTCTATCGCATTTCGGGCTCGTTGCAGCAGCAAGCACGGCCGCCACCGTGGTCGGCGTCTCACTCGCGATTTTCGTCACCCGTCCCGCAGGGCGCGACTTTCGCGCGATCGTCAACTCGCTCGCCGCCGTCGGACAAACCTTCCCGCCGGCTGCAGTGTTGGCGATCGCGGTTCCGGCCGTCGGTTTCGGTGCGCGGCCGACCATCATCGCGCTGTTTCTTTATGGGCTGCTGCCGATCATCGAAAACGCGATAGCCGGGTTAGAGGGGGTACCTCGCGCGGTGCGGGAGGCGGCCGAGGGTCTCGGCCTCTCACCGTGGCAGCAGTTGCGCGACATCGATTTGCCGCTCGCGGCCCCCGTCATCCTTTCCGGGATCCGCGTGTCGGTGACAATCGCAATCGGCACTGCGACAATAGGTTCGACTGTCGGTGCTTTGACCCTCGGGACACCGATCTTTAATGGCCTTGTCGCCAATAAGCTAGCTTTCGTCTTAGAAGGTGCCGCTGTCGTCGCGTTGTTTGCGATCGTGACCGATCTGTTTTTCGCGCAGCTCGAAGGGAGGTTGCGCCGCCGCGCAAAGCTGACGATTAGCGAAAGAGATCGATGACGATGCCGAAAATGAAGACGGTCACGCCGCTCCATAAGAGAAGGGCGAGAACGGTGTCGGCTCGCGCCGGGCCTGGCATCATCCGATTGAGGTAGGCCGAACGAAGGATGCGCATGGCGTAACTCCTCCACCAGCGTCGATCGCCAGTTTAGTCACGGGAGGTCGCGAATGTCGACCGAAATCATTAACTATAGCGGAGAGCGTCGGTGAGGGCCCTCTTGGCTTTCACGTTCGCAGTGTGGGTGTCAGCGGCGGCGGGCGCCGACGAACCTCCGCCATTTAATGCCTATGATTTCGAATTCGAGACCGGATCCGTGGTGCCCGAGCTGCGGGTTGCTTACGAGACCCATGGCAAGCTCAATGCCGGGCGCGACAATGCAATTCTCTTGGTGCATGGGACGATCGGCGACCGCCATGCCTTTGACTCGATGATCGGACCGGGGAAAACCTTCGACACCGATAAGAATTTTGTGATCACCGTCGACGCGATCGGCGGTGGCGAGTCATCTTCTCCCAAAGACGGGTTGGGACAGGATTTTCCGCGTTACACGATCCGGGACATGATGGCGGCGCAACACGCGCTCGTCACCCGCGCACTGGAACTCGCGACCCTGAGGTGTGTCGGCGGCAGCTCGATGGGCGCGTTCGTCAGCCTCGAATGGGGCATCCACCATCCTGAAATGGTCCGCAGTCTCATCCTTTTGCTCCCGAGCCCAAAGGCCGATGCCAATTTCCAACTCGCAATAGACCTTATGACCTCGGTCGTCGCGCTCGATCCGGAGTGGCAGGGTGGTCGCTACACGCACAATCCAGTGGAGGGGCTTCGGCTTGCCGGCATGCTCTATTATCCCTGGGCCGTCTCGGCGCCCTATATCGGGCGGCTTTCGCCAAAGCAACTCGCGGGGGAGCTCGAAGCGAGCGCGCGGTCCTTCGGCAATTGGGACGCCAACTCCCTTATCCTGCGGTACGCCGCGAGCCGCGCCCACGACGCCTCAGTCCCTTTTGCTGGTGACATGAGTGCCGCTCTCGCTCGCGTGACGGCTTCAACCTTAATATTGCCCAGCGCCAGTGATCGCCTTTTCGGCATCGACGGCGCACGTCGGATCCGTGACGGTATTAAACGGCCCACTTATGTCGAGATCCCGTCCGATCTCGGGCATCGCGCGGGGGGCCTCGCGCCAGCAATGGCTGAAACCGACTTTATCGACAGCCAGATCCGGGCCTTCCTGGCGAAGGTGGAATAGTTCCGATACCGAGGCCGGCGGCTCACAGACGAGTCTTACCCCAACTCCTGCCGAACTGTGTCACGAATGGCCGTGAGGCTTCGCTGGCGAGCTTCACGCCGAGCTCGGAAAGCTTTGCCGAGCTGCCGATCAATCTATCCCAGCTGCTGCAGGTGAACCCGGCATTCACTTCGATCGCGTCGGAAAGGTTCTTAACCCCAAGCATCTTGGTTGCCGTGCGGGCCGCATTGTCGATTCCGGATAGCGCCAGCCCGGCCATCTCGGCGCTCATCGCCTCCAGCCCGCGCGCCAAAGCAGCCTGCGATTGTGCCAGCGCTGCAAAAGCGTCGTTGCCGCCGCGAGCGGGATCATCGGATATTGGGCCGGCCGCGATCGGTGCGGTACCGGCTTCGACTGGCGTCATCGGTACGGCGGCCATCGGGTCGCGTGCGGTTTCTCCCGGTTCGGCAGCTTCGCCGACGATTTCGGTCGCCAGCGGCTGTTCTGCCGAACTTTCGGTCGGGAAATTTCCGGCGCCCGGCGCATCGATGACCTTGATCGGTTCTGCAGCTGCTTCAGTGCGCCCGCCCGCGCGCGCAGTGCGTCTGCCTTTCGATTCCATGGTGTGCGCCTCTCGTGTTCCGCTAAGACTGCCTTTTGCATCGCACAATCCGCAGAATAGAGGATAACGACTCGGGTCTCAAGAGAATTGTGCGGCGCACAACGAGAGAAAGTTCATGGCGCAGCCACCGGCTACCGCTACAGACGCGAATTTGGCGTTACTCGAAATCGGCAGCTTTGATCGTGTTTGATGGATTTTTACCGGTGGAGAACGTAGACAGCGATGTCAGTTTTACCTACTCTACTCGACGATGATTGCACGTTACCAATGGTGTCGTGCGGTCGGATGGGGGAAGAGGGGGGTTAAAGTGACTGTGTTTCCGAACACCGCACGCGGCGTCGGGCGCGGTGCTGCGCGTCGTCATGTGTCGCGAGCGCTAACTGGCAGCGCGATTGTTGCGGTTTTGCTGATCCTCGGCATCGGCCCCGCAGAGGCACGGCATCACTCTAAGTTTCACGCTCATTCCCGGCATGGGTCGTTTGGGGTAGACCCGTCTCGTGAGAGCGAATCTATCGTCATCGATGCCGACAGCGGCCGGGTTCTCAGCGAAATGAACGCCGACGCGATTACTTATCCGGCCTCGCTGACCAAAATGATGACATTGTACCTGGCATTCGAGGCGCTAAACGCCGGGACACTTCACCTCGACCAGTATCTCCTGATCTCGACGGAAGCGGCAAGCAAGAGCCCGACAAAGCTTCATCTCGTCCCCGGCGATTCGGTGCAAGTGCACGACCTTATTCTCGGCATCGTCACCAAATCCGCCAATGACGCAGCCGCAGTGCTGGCTGAAGGATTGGCCGGAAGTGAGCCGGGCTTTGCCGAACGCATGACGGCGAAGGCGCGTCAGCTCGGGATGACCAGCACGGTTTACCGAAACGCATCCGGCTTGCCGGACCCGGACCAACATACGACGGCGCGCGACGTCGCGCAGCTCGCGCTTGCCCTCTATCACGATTTTCCGCGCGAGTACCGCTATTTCGCGACGCGCGAGTTCTATTTTCGTGGCAGGGTGATCCTTACTCATAATCACTTGCTCGACTGGTATGAAGGCGCCGACGGGATCAAGACCGGATATATTGGCGCCTCGGGCTTTAATCTGGCTGCGTCGGCCGTACGCGACGGCCATCGGCTGATCGGGGTCGTCATGGGCGGGCGCTCAGCCGGTTCGCGCGACCGAGAAATGGCCGCGCTGCTCGACCAAGGCTTTGCCGAAGTCGGGGTCACTCCTACAGCTGTGGCCCGCCGTGAGCCGCCGCCCGCGACGGCTGTCGCATCCGAAACAGATGAGGTCGCGCCTGGGCGTCCCCGTGAGAAAATTGGACAGTTCGCCAAGGCAGCTCGCAAGATTGCTGTCCATCTCTCGCCGGTCGCGAAGGCGGAAGCCGCGCCAATCTCGCGTCAGTTGCGCTTGCCGGCCGAAAGTGAGCGTTGGAGCATTCAGCTCGGCGGTTTCCGCGCTGAGGCTGCTGCCGAACAAGCTGCACGTTCCGCCGCGGCCTTACCGCTTACGAGAGGCAAGCCGGTTCAGATCGTCCAACCATCGAGAAACGGGAAGGATCATTACTACCGCACGCGGCTGCTCAACTTCACGCCGCAAGAGGCACAAAACGCCTGCACCGCGCTGCATAAAAAGAAACTGGAGTGTTCGGTTGTTCCGCCGCCACCCGTGAAGGTGGCGGCTCGGTAGCCGCCGCGCTTGGCGCGAGTTACGCGCCGGGGAATGCGACGCCGCTTTTTGCGAGCTCGACGGCGAGGTCCTTCTTCAGTCGGACGAGGCCTTCGCTAGTCGCGGCTTCAGCGCGGGCGACCAGCACGGCCTGTGTGTTGGAAGCGCGCAGCAACCACCAGCCTTCGGGAGTGCGCACGCGCACACCGTCGATGTCAGTCACTTCCGCTCCTGCCTTGCGCAAGCGTTCGCGAACCTCGCGTACGACTTCAAACTTGCGGCTCTCCGGGCAATCAAACCGCAGCTCTGGCGTGTTGACGACGGTCGGCAGTTCGTCGCGCATTTCTGCGAGGCCGCGCGGCGCGCGGGAGAGGATATCGAGCAGCCTCACCGCGACATAGACGGCATCGTCGAAGCCGTAATACCCGTCGGCGAAAAATATATGCCCACTCATTTCCCCGGCGAGCGGCGCGCCAAGCTCCGCAAGCTTGGCCTTGATTAGAGAATGTCCCGTCGCCGCCATCACCGGGCGACCTCCCAAGCGCGCTACTTCGTCGAAAAACACTTGGCTTGCTTTGACATCGGCAAGGATTGGCGCACCGGGATGCCGAACCAATACATCGCGCGACAATATTACCATCAATTGGTCGCCCCATAGGATGCGGCCCTGGGTATCGACGACGCCGATACGATCCCCGTCACCATCGAATGCGATACCGACATCACAGCGCTCGCGCGCCACAGCCTCCTGGAGCTCCACGAGGTTCTCAGGGATTGTCGGATCGGGGTGATGCGCCGGAAAAGTGCCGTCTATAATCTCATTCAGCAAAATATGACGGCCGGGCAGCCGCGAGGTCAGCTCCTGAACGACCTCACCGGTGGCGCCGTTTCCAGCATCCCAGGCGACGGTCAGCGGCCTACCTCCGGCATAATCGCGCACCAATCGGACGACATATTCGTCACGGATTTCGCATTGTTCGACACTACCGCGCTCAGCGAGCCTTGCGCCGAGCAGGCGCGCGATTCGACCGAGTTTCTGGATTGCCGATCCGTAGAATGACTTACCCTGAAAGACGAATTTAAAGCCGTTATGGTCAGGCGGGTTGTGCGATCCGGTAACCATTACCCCGCCGTCAACTCCCAAGGTCGCCGCTGCGTAATAGAGCATCGGCGTCGGCCCGCGCCCAATACGGATGACATGAGCGCCCTCTGCCGCGAGCCCGTCGACGAGCGCCGCTTCGAGTTCGGGCGAGGTCAGCCGACCGTCGTAGCCGACCGCGACGCGACGGCCACCCGCCTCTGCCAAGGCAATGGCGTAGGAACGCCCGATCGCCTGCGCGTCGGCAGCAGAAAGGGTTGTGCCAACGATCCCACGAATATCGTACTCGCGCAGAATCGTCGGGTCGAATTCATGCGGCATGTTTGTTCCGATCAGAGGTATGAGGTTAAAATCTCGCGCAGGCCGGGCCCCAGCTCCGGGTGTTGGAGGCCCAAGGCCACCGTTGCCTCGAGAAACCCGAGCTTATCGCCACAATCATAGCGTCTCCCGTTGAACCGCAACCCGTGAAACGGCTGGCCGTCGTCGATGAGCTTGGCCAGCGCATCGGTCAACTGGATCTCACCACCGCTGCCGGGATCGGCGTTCCCGAGGTGGCCAAAAACCTCAGGCTGAATGATATATCGTCCGATAATCGTTAACGTTGACGGTGCCCTTTCGGGAGAGGGTTTTTCTACGACCCCCCTTGCGCGCACGAGCTTACCGTCGTCGGAGATCACATCGAGCACGCCGTAACGGGAGGTTTGAGCGCGAGGCACCTCGATGATCGCCGCGACATTGCCGCCGGTCTCACGATAAGCCTCAACCATCTGCGTCAAACACGGAGGTTCACAAAGCATCAGATCGTCCGCGAGCAGGACGGCGAAAGGCTCGTCGCCGACCAGCCCACGGGCGCACCAGACGGCATGGCCGAGGCCCAGCGGGATCTGCTGTCGAGTGTAAGCGATTTGGCCGGGCTCCGGCAGCCGTGACTCGAGTTCTTCAAGCAGGTCGGTCTTGCCACGTTCCCGCAACGCCGCCTCGAGTTCGATGGCGCGGTCGAAGTGGTCGTCGATCGCGCTTTTCCCGCGACTCGTTACAAAAAAGAATTCCTCGATCCCTGCCGCCTTGGCTTCCTCGACGGCATAATGAATGAGCGGCTTGTCGACGATCGGCAGCATTTCTTTTGGCATCGCCTTCGTTGCCGGAAGTAAGCGGGTACCCAACCCGGCGACAGGAAAGACAGCTTTGCGGACCGGTTTGCGCATGACCCTCTCGATCGCATGCCTCGACAACCCCGAGCGGCGAATTTATCTGCCATAACGCCTCGCCTACTCGCAAGCTGGGCGGGCGATATGCTGTGGCCTTCCACTTAACGTCGGATTAACCAGAGCATTCCAAACGCGACTGCGTAGCTACGTGAAAACGCGACAACGCAAATGTCCGCCGAGACGATCGATAATCAGCTCTTCGTGGTGATATTGCAGCACCCGCAAGAGAAGAAGGAAGCGCTGGCGACCGCCGGTTTGACATGCGATGCATTGCGAAACTCCGACCTCGTGATCGGGCTTTCCTGGCCGAACTTGAGCCGGGCTCTCGGCCGATCGGTCGATGCGAAACGCTGGGCTGTGCTCTATCTCGGATCGGCACGACCGGCTGCGCTCGTCCCGGATCAAGAAGTCATCGCCCTCGATCGCCGAGGCGAGCCCACCGCCGATCAACAAGTAATGCTGCGCGGGCTGGATGGCGTGGTGTTACTCGACGGGAGCTGGAGCGAGGTCAAGACCCTCTGGTGGCGCAATCCGTGGCTCTTGAAATTACGCCGCCTCGTCCTCAACCCGCAGCGCCCGTCCCGCTACGGCCGCCTGCGCCGCGAGCCCCGCCGCGCGGCGCTGTCGACGCTCGAAGCCACGGCATTGCTGCTGAGACAGCTCGACGGCGGCCCCGAAGCCGAAGCCGCGCTCCTAGGCCGCCTCGATCGCTTACTCGCCAATGCAACCACGCATTGAGTCTCGTGGCGACGCTTTGCTGCTCCTGCAGCAAATCAGCAGCAAGAACTCCCGCAAGGATTGTCGCCACGAGGCCTTGACCCGCACCGCAAAGGACCGAGCCCCTGGGGGAAGCCGAGTCGCCTTGCCCGAGCTCGACCCGAGCATCCATGCATCCGTTGGGCAGGGCGGAGCCGCTTCTCGCATGCGGATTGCCGGAACGAGGTCCAAGCTTAGACGACTTCAGGTTGTATAAGGATAAAGCGCCACTCGTAATCGAGTTCTCGCGAGTGTTTCCCCGCCACATTGGTCATGCCCTTTTCCCTCGATAGCCGCCACTATAAGGCTACTAATGCGATCCCATTATGGCGATTTTGATGACGTCGCAATCAAACGTCCGCGGCTGGCCATGATTGTATGGGCCATCCGGCATCCCATTTTATTGGCGGTGATTTAAGCGCACTTTGCACGGCCACCTGTTCTAAAAACGACGGTAACGGACAGGCGGGCAAGCCATCGCGTTGACGCTGATGGTCTCGCATGCTGAAGAATTTTCGTGGTCCGACTGCGGTGTCCCGCTGCACCCGAAAGGGCAAATCTGGCCGATGGCGGAACCTGGTCTATCTCACCGCGTCTTCCTTTGCGAACGACCTCTTATTCTGCGCCACTGGGCGGCCGCCCATGTCCCAATCAGCAACGCGGGTAGGCAATGCAACCAGGTCGCTGACCGCGACGCGGGATGGGGGGACGCGCGCGCTCCGCGCTTAGCGGTCATTGGGACGAGCGGGTCAGGGTGTAGATCATAATAGCCGCTGCTGCGGCCACGTTGAGTGACTGTATGCGGCCGCTCCCCGGGATCGTGACAATCTCGTCGCAAGCAGCGATCGTGTGCGCCGCGATACCGGTTTCTTCGTTGCCTAGCACCAATGCGGGCGGCCGGGCGCCGCGCGCTATGGTCGGCACCGTATCTTTGCCGGGTGCCGCGCCGATCACGCGATAATCCGGACGCAACTCGCTCAACGCGTCGGGGAGCAGGGCGCGGTATAAATTCACGTGCTCGAACCCACCTTCCGCGACCCGATAGCTGGCATCGGACGGCAGCGCTTGATCCGGCTGCTGGGCGAGCAGGATGCGCTCAAGACCAAAGAATGCCGCGGTGCGGACGATTGCGCCTAAATTGTGTGGATTACTGATGCCATCGAGGACCAGCAGCGGTTTGCCGTCCTTCGCCCAAACCCGGGCGGCGCTTGCGTCAAAATCGCAGAGGGTCTGCCGGCGGGCGATCGCAACAATGCCGCCGTGCAACACGGTGCCGGCGACCCGGGCGAGTTCGGCCGGCTGCACCTGGCGATAAGGCTTATGGCCGCCGGCGAGTGCATGGCAAAATGGGCCGGCCTCGGCCTTCGTGCTAGCTTCGAAAAAAAGCCGCTCGACTCTGCCGGGGTCACGCTCGAATAACGCGCGCACCGCAGCAAGGCCGCAGATCCGCACGAGCTCTCGTTCGTGCGGCGGTTGTTGACGATCACGCGGAGCGCTTCGCGGGCGGGCGTTTGCTCGCGCCTCTCCTTGGGTCCGGAGATCTCTTCGTGCCACCGCCACCTCCGGCCCGTATTTTTGGCGGAAGTTGTATCACTCCTCCAGCACTCCTATCATCGGCTCGAATATGAAAACGAGAGAAGTCCGATGGCCGAAGTTGCCGAGCTAGAGACTGCGCCGGAAACGCTCGAAGCAACACTCAATTACTTCGTCGATACCGGGGCCACGCCGGTCACATTGGTCGGCGCGCCCGGAGGCTCGGACACCCGGACCGGCGGCGGTGCGTCGGACCCGCACCGCGTCGTGCTGCACAACGGGCGCTCTTTTGCGGACCGGTTTGCCCTTGAGCGGGACGGCTTTCGCTTTGTCCATCACGACACGAAAGTGGCCGATTTCTACGATGAGCACGAAATTCGCCGGATCTACTACCCGGAGATGGAGACGCTCGTGAAAGCCGAAGCCGGCGCCTCGCGCGTCGTCGTGTTTGACCACACCCTGCGCACACCGGATCAAGAGCTGCGAGAGGCGGCAAAGATCCGCGAAGTCGTGCGCCGCGTTCACAATGACTACACCGAATGGTCCGCGCCGCAGCGGGTTCGGAACCTGTTGCCGGACGAGGCCGAAGAACTATTGCAGCGCCGCTTCGCAATCGTGCAGGTGTGGCGGCCGATCCGCCGCTCGGTCGAATGCTGGCCATTGGCCATCGCTGATGCGCAGAGCCTCTCACCGGACGACATGGTCGTGACCGAACGTCGCTATCCCGATCGCATCGGCCAGACCTCGGCGATCACTTACAATCCGGCGCACCGGTGGTATTGGTTCCCGCGCATGCGGCCCGACGAGGCGCTGGTGTTCAAGGTATACGACTCGATGAAGGACGGCCGTGCCCGGTTCAGCGCGCATACGGCCTTCGATGACCCGACGACACCGCCGTATGCACGGCCGCGCGAGAGCATCGAGATCCGCACGCTCGCGTTGTTCTGACAGCCGCAACCAAATCGGAGCTGAGCATGTCAAGAAGTAACCCGCCGTTCGCGCGGAAGCGGGAATCCAGAGCCCTGAGGCTCGACCGGTCGCCCTGGGCCCCCGCTTCCGCGGGGGTGACGGATCAATAACCGTGTACGTCGGCACCCAGATCCGGCCACGCGACGACTCGGACTATAGAGTCTGGGCACAGCTCGGCGTGCGACACGTCTGTGTCGACCCGCCCGGCAACCCGCACCATTGGAGCCTCGATGACCTGACGCGGCATCGTGAGCATGTCGAGTCGTTCGGGCTAACACTTGACATGGTGCAATTGCCGATGTCGTCGAACCCGATCGAGCAACAGGACAGCCCACACATACTGATGGGTAAGGACCCCGAGCGGCAGCGCGAGATCGATAGCATTTGCGCTTTGATCGAACGGCTCGCCGAGGCCGGCATTCCGGCAGCCAAATACAACCTCAACATAATCGGCATCCCCCGCACGGGGCGGGAGCCCGGGCGTGGGGGCTCGCGCAACGCGGCGTTTCGCTGGGCGAAAGCCGACCAGTCTGCACCGCCGACCGTAGCGGGGGTCGTATCGGAGGAGGAGAACTGGGAGCGCATCGGCCGTTTCCTTGCCGCCGTAGTTCCGGTCGCGACCGCTGCGAAGGTTCGTCTCGCCTGCCATCCGCACGACCCTTATACGCCGTCGGGCTACCGTGGCGTCTCCCGAGTGCTCGGCACGGTGGAAGGGCTGAAACGGTTCGTGCAGATGCACGAGAGCCCGTACCATGGACTGAACTTCTGCCAGGGCACGATCGCCGAGATGCTCGATGACCCAGCCAGCGAGATCTTCGACGTGATCCGCTGGTTTGGTAAGCGTGGCAAGATATTCAACGTGCATTTTCGCAATATCAAGGGGCGTAAGCTCGACTTTATGGAGGCGTTCCCGGACGAGGGCGACATGGACATGCCCCGCTCGCTCGCCGTCTATCGCGATGTCGGCTACTCATAC
>Ga0126381_100004970_pt1 | contig 14533 bp, 7 predicted proteins | sample PanSoiMetPlot_28_FD_96465 | JGI IMG/M metagenome (GOLD analysis project Ga0126381, IMG submission 96465) | Tropical forest soil microbial communities from Panama - MetaG Plot_28 | ecosystem: Environmental > Terrestrial > Soil > Tropical forest > Bulk soil | place: Panama | collected 2016-02-17
CACCGGTCCCTGCACGATCGGCCGCAACAGGGCAATCGCATCGTCAGGGCGCCCGGTGTCCTTCAACGCCACCGCCAGGTGGTAGCGCACCGTCGGGATGTCACCGAGTTGCACGGCGGCCTGGCGCAGCAGCGTCAGGCCGCTCGCGGCGTTGCCCTCGGTGGTAAGGATCCATCCCAGCGTGTCGGCAGCCTGCGGCGTCGGCGCAATCAGGTAAGCCTTCTGCGCAGTCGTCCGCGCCCGCGAATCATTCCGTTGCTGATACACCCAGGCGAGATTATTCAGAGCCGTCGCATTCCTCGGCTGCTTGTTCAGCGCCACCTGCAGGTGCGACTCCGCCTCATAATAGCGGTTCGCGGCAAGATCGAATGAGGCCAGCGTTTCCGCGACGTCGGCGTCGGCGGGATGGTTCGCCAGCCACTGGCGCAGCCCCTCCGCCGCCTGATCCGGCTGTCCGGCGGCCGCGCGCGCGGCCGCAATTCGCAGCGCCAGTTCCGGACTGGGCTCCGAGCGCGACTCCTCGCTATAGGCACTGATTGCCTGGGGGAAACGCCCTGCCATCGAATAGACATCGCCTTTCAGCAGGCGCCCCGCCAGCTGATTGGACGGATCCGCCGCCAGGCGATCGGCCGCGGCCACGGCCGCATCCAACCCGTTCGCCTGCAGCACGATTCCAAGATACGAACGCAGCAGCTCGATGTTCCCCGGCAACGCCCGCAATCCCTCGGTGAGCAGCGACTTCGCCGCGTCCGTATTCCCCGCCCCCAGCAACTGATCGCGAAGTGCCCGGCGAACTTCCAGGTTGCCCGGTTCAAGGTCGAGAATCTGGCGGTAGCTGTCCCGGGCGGCATCAGTCTGCCCCAGAATCAGTTGCAGCCGCGCGCGCATCCCGAGCAATTCGGTGTTCGTGCTCCGCTCTTTCAGATTGGCGTCGACCAGATCCAGCGCCTTCTTCGTTTCGTTCGCGCGTATCAGCACCCCTGCAAGCGCCACCGTCACCGACGGGTTCAGGGGCGCGGCCCCGTGCGCCGTTTCCATCATCGCCACCGCACCTTGCAGATCGCCTTTCGCGAGCAGGATCGGAACCATGCCGGAGAGCGCCACCAGATTGGTCGGATCGCGCTCGAGCACCTCCTTCAGCTGCTGTTCCGCCTCCTGCGGCTTGTTCTGTATCATCAGGACCCGCGCGAGATTGATGCGGCTCTGCGTCGATTGTGGAAAGCGCTGGATCGTGTCGCGGAACGCCGTGGCCGCGCCATCCGAATCCACCTGCGCCATCCGGATCAGGCCGCCGAGGTTTCCAACCGCCTCCGAATCGCCTTCCTGCTTCTTGACCTGGGCGAGCGCGAGCATGGCCTTGTCGATCTCACCCGCGGAAAGCGCCGCGGTCACCAGCGCCTCGGCGGCATCCGTGCGTGTCGGCGCGATCTCCAGCGAATGCTCCAGAGCGTTGGTCGCGCCGGCAGAATCGCCGGTTGCCAGCCGAACCGACGCGAGCCGCATCAGGATGCCGGCATTGTCCGGCGCCAGTGCCGCCGCCCGCTCCAGCGTCTGCACCGCCTGCGCCGGTTGACCGTTCAGCGAATAAGCCTGCCCCAGCAAGTCGAGAACGTCGGCATCGGCCTGGCCAAGATCCAGCGCCTTGGTCAGGATCTGGATCGCATTCGCATACCGCCGGCTGGCGATCTCGATCGACGCCACGAGCCTGATCGCGTCCGGCTCGTTCGGATTGTGCGCCAGGTAGTGCGACGCGGCACTGGCCGCCTGCTCGCCCTGGCCGAGATTGTACTTGACCAGCGCAAGGAAGTAGAACCCGCGCGGGAACTGGCCGATGAGTGACCCGAGTTTCGTCAGTTCCGCGTCGGCGCCCGCGTAGTCCTTCGCCCGCGCCAGGATCGCGCCCTTCAAATACACGGCCAGCGCGTTCCTCGGTGCGACCTTCAAAACCGCATCGACATCTTCGCGGGCCTTCGCATCCTGGTTGCTCGCCACCAGCGCACTCGCCCGCTCCAGCCGCGCGGAAAGCAGGTTCGGCGCCGCGGCGATGGCATCGCCGAATGAATTGATTGCGCCCACCCGGTCGCCGCGCAGGTTCTGCAGCTGTCCTTTCAGCAACAGCGCTTCTCCCGACTGCGGATTGATGGAAAGCGCACGCTGAACCTTCGTTTCCGCGCCGTTCAGATCGTGCAGCGCCAGCGCGATCCGGGCCGAGTTGAGCTGAGCGTCCACCGATTGTGGCATCAGCCGTTCGGCTTCGGCCGCTGAGGTCTGTGCCGCCGCATTGTCCCCGGTCGACAACTGCGCGGCCGCCCGCATGATCAGCAGCGGAGAGGCCTGATCCGGCGGCAGCCCCTGCGGTGAAAACTCCCGCAACAGCTCCTTGTATTTGCCTTGCGCCATGTACGCCTGCGCCAGCAGCGGATTGATGCTGCGCGCGTCGAAGCCCATGTCCCGTGCCTGCCGCAATTCCTTCTCGGCCGCCACCGGATCGCCCAGCCGCAGATCCACCTGCCCCAGACGAAAATGCGCGGTCACGTTCTGCGGGTTCACGCGGGCGATGTTGCGCAGCTCCAGCACCGCAGCCTGAAAATCACCCCTGTCAAACAGCATCTGCGCATGCGCGAACGGGTCCCGGACGCGGCCGTATCGCCACCAGAGCCCGCCGCCGGTGACGACAAGCGCAAAGACCGGGAGCAGGATCAGCAGCAGTTTTTTCATTCGGGTTCCGTCACCAGCGCGGGTGTCAGCGGACGGTGGATGTCGAAGCCGGGTGCCGGGGCTCGGACGCTTCGCTCTCCGGGCTTCGCGATGCGACGGCGGCGGAATCGCCGGCACCATCCAGCCCGGCAAGCGCGGTCGGCGCCAGGCCGTGCGCCTCCATCAGCGTGTAGAGCGTAGGGCGGCTGATGCCCAGCAGCTTGGCCGCGGCGGCGAGAGTGCCGTTCGCCCGCATGATCGCCTTCTCCAGCACATCGCGCTCGGCGCGCAGCCGCGCGGTCCGCAGATCGAGATCGGGCGATGTTTCGGCGCTCGCCGCCAGCTCGAGATCGGCCGGATCGATCAGTCTGCCTTCGGTCATCACCACCGCCCGCTTCATGCGGTTCTCCAGCTCCCGCACATTCCCCGGCCAGGGATGCGCGGATATCGCCGAAATCGCTGCCTCGCTGAAGCCGCGGATATTGCGCGCGAACTCCCGGTTGAAGCGGGTCAGAAAAAAACGTGCCAGCAGCATCACATCGCCGCCGCGATCGCGCAGCGGCGGGATGCGCACCGTCACCGAATTCAGCCGATAGAAAAGATCGTTGCGAAACCTTCCGTCGGCCATGTTCTCCTCGATCGCCGCGTTCGTGGCCGACACAATGCGGACGTCGACCGGGATCGTCTGCCGCCCGCCGATTCGCTCCACCACCTGTTCCTGCAGGAAACGCAACAGCTTGACCTGCAGGGGATGCGGCAGGTCGCCGATTTCGTCGAGGAACAGCGTGCCCTTGTTGGCCGCTTCGATCTTGCCGATCGTCTGCTTCACCGCCCCGGTGAACGCGCCGCGCTCGTAGCCGAACAGCTCGCTTTCCAACAGGTTCTCGGGGATCGCGCCACAGTTGATGGCAACGAACGGCTGCCTCGCCCGCGGCCCCAGTTCGTGCAGCGCGCGCGCCAGCGCCTCCTTTCCGGTGCCACTCTCGCCGAGCAGCAACACCGAGACGTTCGTTGTCGCCAGCTTCTCGACGGTGCGGCAGACCTTCAGCATCGCGTCTGATGCCGTAACGATCTGCTTGATCGGGGACGGCGCCGGGGCTTCCGCGAGCCGCCGGTTCTCCTCCTCCAGTTCATGGAGGCGCAGCGCGCGCTCCACGATCGTGCGCAATAGCGCGATGTCCATTGGCTTTTCGCAAAAATCGTAAGCGCCGCTACTGATGGCCCGCAATGCGTGTTCGCGGTCGCCGTGACTGGTTGCGACAATGACCTTTGTTTCCGGGAGCTGCCGCAGCATCGCCTCGATCGTCGCGAACCCTTCGCTCACCCCGTCCGGATCGGGCGGCAGGCCGAGGTCGACAATAGCAACCGCCGGCCGGTCCTTCTGCGCCGCCGCGGTCGCCTGAACGCGATTGTGCGCCAACAGCAGGTCGCAGGCTGGGAACGCCCACCGGTACTGGCTGCACAGCCCCTCATCATCTTCCACAATCAAAAGCTTCGGCTTGCTCATTGGAAATTCCGTCGAATGCGGCGTTGTTCTGCCAGATTCCGTGCAGAAAAGGCACTGTTCCGTTGCGGGGTCTGAAAGACGATTATCGGCGCTTGCAAGCCGCAGCCGCGGCGGCCGGCGTCGAACCGATCGGGCAATAGCCTGCCATCACGCGGATACCACTGCCGGCTGGCGTGCCGCGGCCTCGACCAGCGGCAATATCAGCCGCATCGTGGTGCCCTCGCCCGGGCGGCTCAGCACGACCAGGTCGCCGCCGGCGCCGCGTACCAGTTCGCGCGCCTGGTAGGCCCCGATGCCGCTACCCTCCGCCTTCGAGGTGCGGAACGGACGGAACAGTTCGTCACGGACGAACTCCGGCGTCATGCCAGGCCCGGCGTCGACGATGTCGATCAGCGCGCGCCGCGCCTCGTGACGCAACAGGATCCGCACCGGCTCCGGTTCGCCGCCCGCGGCCGCAGCATTCGCGGCCTCGATCGCGTTGTTCAGCAGGTGCGTAACCACGGCATCGAACGCCGGCGCCGCCATGCGGACACCCGCCGATGCACCGTCATCACTGAGTTCGATCAGCGCCCCGCGCAGCCGGCGCATGGTCGCAACGATCGCTCCCAGCCGCTCGCCCGGCATCAGCACCGTCTGCCCGGGCTCGCCCTCGGGCACGCTCAGCCGCTTGATCAGCGCGCCAATCTTCTGCACGGCCGCGCGGATGGTCGCCAGCATGTCACGCTGGAAGTCGGGATTGGCGAGATGCGTCTCGGCATTACTGAGCAGCAGCGACAACTGGCTCGAGACATTCTTGATGTCATGGGCAACGAAGGCGAACCGCTTGCCGTACTCGTGCAGTTGCCGCGCCTCGATCAGCCCCTCGGTCGCCCGCTGCTCCGCCACGTACGTCGCCACCTGCCGGCCGATCACGCGCAAAAGGTCGAACACCTCGCGGTCGAGCTTGAACTCGGCGCGCGGGCGCGCCACCACGATCAGCCCGATCAGCCGCCCGTTATGGTTCAGCGGCACCGCGAGCCAGGCGTTGGCGACCCCCGTCTGCAACGGCTCGGCCTCGACAATCCAGTTGCCGTCGCGGAAAGCCGCCACCAGCGGGTGCTCCGGCAGGATCGGGCCGGGCGCGGCGGCCGTGTTCCACGACCCCGCCCATTGGAACGCATGGTCGCCGCGCTCGCGCAGAAACAGCACGCCGGCCGGGCTATCCACCACCTCGGCCAGGGCTCTGATCACTCGCGTGTGCAGCGCCACATACTCATCCGCCGCCGACAACGTGGCGATGCAGCGCATCCACTCCCGGCGGTAATCATAGCGGTGGCTGAAAAAATGATCGATCAGCAGACCGCGCAGCCGCGAGCGCGTCGACCGCGAGGTCAGCAGGACGGCGACGGTAACCAGTCCGGCGAAGATCAGGCTGATTTCCGCTACCCCACCCCAGGCAGTTCCGCCGATGTAGCGGAAAGTTTCGCCCGCGATGACAAGCCCCAGCAGAAAAATGCCCGATACGACCAGCGTTGCGCTGTGGAACACGGCCGTGCGCGAGACGTGGATATCCACGCCCCAGCTCGAGCGATTGCGCGCCGCCGCGACCGCCAGCAGCGGCGCCACGATCGCGGTGGCCAGCGCCCGCCCATCGAACAGGATAATGGAAATCCGGCGGAACAGCAGCGCATCGGCCGAGATCGCGATGTCATACATCGCCAGCGCGCCGAGTGCGATGCAGGGCAGGTTGATATGCCAGCGCGCGTCCTCGGGCGTGTTGAGATACAGGTTTTCGATCAGCAGCACGCTGCACACGGCCACTCCGAGCCGCGCTACCACCTCGCCGTACCACATTAGGGCGACGGTCCCGGGCGACCCGCGGCTTAGCAGCGCAATCACTGCCACCACCAGGACCGCGATCAGCCCCAGCATCAGGAACACCTGGCTGCGCTGCTGTCTGCCACGCACCGCCCGGAGGTAAAGGTGCAGAATGAAGCCGCACCATACGGCAGCGCGTACCACGTCCAGAGGACCGCCCGGCAGGCTCAGCTGGGAAACCGCCATCCCAGCCACCGCTCCCGCCCACACGGCGGTCGCCAGACAAGCGATCGCGAACAGCCGGCCGGTTTGGCTCAGGCGGCCGCTTCGGCTCAGCCGCCCCTGCACCAGGACCAGCCCCGACAAAACAACGTACAAGGCTGCGCAGCCGCCGTGCAGCACCGCGATCGCGGTCAGCCACCCCGGCATGTCCATCACGCCTTTACCGAGCGCCTTCCTGGAACAGGATCACACGGACGGTGGCGAACAGGATCAGCAGGTCCAGAAACAGGTTGCGGTGTTTCACGTAATAAAGGTCGTAGGAAAGCTTCTGGCGGGCGTCCTCGATCGAGGCGCCATACGGGTAATTCACCTGCGCCCAGCCGGTGATCCCGGGCTTCACGCAGGCGCGGTCACGGTAGAACGGGATGACCTCGGCGAGCTGATCGACGAAATGGGGGCGTTCCGGCCGCGGACCAACAAACCCCATTTCACCCTTCAGCACATTGATCAGCTGCGGCAACTCGTCGATGCGCATGCGCCGGATGAAGGCGCCGACACGCGTCACGCGCGGATCGCCCTGCGCCGCCCAGGCCGGCCCCCGCGCCTCGGCGTCGATCTGCATGCTGCGGAACTTCAACAGCGTGAACGCCCGGCCATGCAGCCCTACCCGTTCCTGCCGGTACAGCACCGGCCCCGGGCCTTCCAGCCGGATCAGGGCCGCCGTCAGGGCCATCACCGGCAGCGTTGCGATCAGCAGCAGCAGGCTGACCAGGACGTCCCCGAGCCGCCGCGCCGTCTTCTCCAGCTGGCCGCACGACAATCCGTCTGCGAACAGCATCCAGTCGGGTTCGAGATGGTCGAGATCGATCCGCCGGAGCTGCTGCTCCCGGAATTCGATATCGCTGAAGATACGAAACCCCGCGCGCTTGCTGCGCAGCAACCCCGCCGGCGGCACCGAGCCCCGCGCCTCCGACGTCACGACCACGCCCCAGATGCGGTTCCGGCGCAGCGTCTGCGGTGACAGCTCGGCTGCGTCCAGGGCCGGGATGATCCCGGCCACCATGAAGACTCCACGCCGTAACGAGCCGATCGCCTCTCCCAGGCGGTCCGCATTCGGTGCCGATCCGACGATCAGGACGCGCCTGGCGAACAGGTTGGACCGCATCGCCACGCTGAACAGCAGCCGGGTCGTGAACAGGAACACGATCCAGGTGACCAGAATCTGCAGCAGGCGCGTCGGTCCGTGATCGAACAGGCGGCGCAGGTCGATCCCGATCGCCGCCGCCATCGCCAGCGAAGCCCCGCACGCGAGCAATCCGGCAACCGTGGCGTTCACCAGGAGCCGCCGCGTCTGCAGGCAGATCTCCGGCCGGTACATGCCGATCGCAACCGAAGCCAGCCCGACGGTCAACGCCAGCACCGCCGCCTGATCGGCCGCCGTCACGTCAAACCATGGCGCTCCGACCGCCGGCTCGCCGGCTTGCTCCAACAGCAGGTAGAGCACGAGGAAGCAGGGAAGGAATTCAAACAGCCAGAGAACCAACATCTCCAGCGCTACGTAATGGCGGAAAATTCGTGTCATCGGGCTGTCTCCCCTGCCCGACCGGGCCGTCGCGCCCGTGTCACGCAACGGAAGCAAAAGAGTTCCGACATTTTCGTGATCGCCTCGTTCCGCGGCCGCCGCATCGGGTATTCTGACTTCCTCATCCCGGCCATCCGGCATCGTGTCGACAGGCGATCGTCAATCTGCTTTGGCCGAGATGCTTCTGCTGCACTGAAATAACCAATGCCGCCTTCCTGGGGCGGCCTTCTATTGATAGAGAACGTAACGGAACAAACCCATCACGGTCAAGTCTCATTCTACCGGCGGCGGCCCCGTCTCATTGCGTTACTGTACGATTGTCTTGTTCCCGAGCGAGGAGCGGCCTACAGAGTGCTACCACAGCGTGCTTTGCAGGCGATGAAGCACCCACGCCGGACTACCGCCAGTTGCAGAGAGAGGCGGCGACCGCGAAACCGTCTAACATAATCTTTACAGTGAATTGGCAACGGTGCTACATGTTTCGATCAAGCGATCAGCGCCGGACGGGCGGGCCGCCGATGGACGTGGCACTGGAGGCGTGTAGCTCAGTGGCAGAGCGCTGCTATTACATGGCAGGGGTCGGGGGTTCGATTCCTTCCGCGCCTATTGTTCAAGGCCATGCGGCACGCAGCAAGGAAATTTGGCGGATATGATTATTATTCGACTCGTTCAGACCGGTTTCAGTATTATTTTGCTTCTGCTTATCGCCGCCTGTGGCAGTATTGGCCCCAGCGAAACCGGCGCCAACGCTGCGAATTCGGCAACCGCGGCGGCGGACACCGCGGATGGCGCCCCGGCGCCCCCCGGCGCCAACGAGTATGTCATCGGCGCCGGCGATACGCTCGGCATCTCGGTCTATCACGCCCCCGAACTGAGCGTGCCCGGCCTGCCGGTCCGCCCTGACGGGCGCATCTCGATGCCGCTCATTCCCGACATTGTGGCCGCCGGCAAGACCCCGACCCAGCTCGGCAAGGAACTCGAGGAGCGGCTGAAGGAGTACATCAAGGACCCCATCGTTACGGTGATGGTCACCGGCTTCATCGGCCCGTTCAACCGGCAGGTGCGGGTGGTCGGTGAGGCCACCGAGCCAGCCGCGATCCCGTATCGTGATCACATGACCGTGCTCGACCTGATGATCGCGGTTAAGGGACTGACCAAGTACGCCGCCGGCAACAGCGCCATCATCGTGCGCGGAACCGGCGACAAGCGCCAAACGATCCACGTTCGCCTGTCCGACCTGATCAAGTACGGAGACATCGATCAGAACATCGAGCTGGTCCCCGGCGATACCCTGATCATTCCGCAAAGCTGGTTCTGACATTCCGCCCTTAGAGGTGCCGCAAGCATGAGCACACTCCTGGTTCTGGCGCGCCGCCTCGCCAAGGCCGCCTGGCGCTACCGCTGGCTTGCCGTCGCCGTCTCCTGGATCATCTGCGGCGTTGGGTGGGCTTACGTCTATACGATCCCGAACTCGTATGAAGCCTCGGCGCGGCTTTACGTCGATGCCGACGCCGTCCTCACACCGCTGCTGCGCGGCCTCGCCGTCGACAGCGGGCTGGGCCAGCAGCTCGATATCATCCAGCGGACCCTCCTGAGCCGGCCGAATCTCGAAAAACTGGTCTCCAACACCGACCTCGATCTCTCCGTGACAGGCCCCGCCGATCTCGAGGCGATGGTCAGCGGCCTCGGCAACGCGATCAAAATCAACCCGCAGACCCGGAATCTGTTCACCATCAGCTACCGCAGCACCAATCCGAAACTCGCCTTCGACGTGGTGCAGACCATCCTCACCACCTTCATCGAGAGCAAAACCGGCAACAACCGGTCCGAGATGGAAAACGCCGGCCTGTTCCTGCAGCAGCAGATCGGCGAATACGAGCGCAAGCTGCGTGAGGCGGAGAAGCGTCGCGCCGAGTTCAGGGCGAAATATCTCGACCTGCTGCCGGAGGGCGAAAACGGGGGGACGCGTCTTGACCAGGCGCAGGAGACCCTCCGCCGCCTGCAGGGCGTATTGACCGATGAGCTCGCAAAGCGCGACATGCTCGCCCGCGAACTCGCGGCAACGCCGCAGATGGTGGTCACCGAGGCGAACGATCCGACGGGGGCGGCCCCCGGAAGCCCTGCGGCAATTTCGCTCAACCCGCGGGTCGTCGAGGCCCAGCGCGCGCTCGACGAACTCCTGATCACACGGACCGATAGCCATCCCGACGTCATCCTGGCGCGCAAACACCTGGAAGAGGTCAGGGCCTCCGTCACCAGGGAAGCCGCCGAACTGGCCTCCCAGGTCGCCGCCGCCAAATCCGCCGCGGCGGGCGTCGGCCCCGACCTGTCCGCGGCAAAGCCCGGAGCCAAAGGGAAAGGCGACACTGACAGCGCTTCGGCACAATCGAAACCTGGCGGCAAGGGAAAAATCGACGCCCAACCTCAGAAACCAGCCGCCAATACGCACGAAGTGCCAAATCCGGTTTACGAACAGCTCAAGGTGCGGATGTTCGAAACCGAATCCACTCTCGCGTCCCTCCAGCGCCAGCTCGCCGATGCCACGCGTGAGCGCGACCGCATGGACGAAATGGCGCGCAGCGCCCCCGGGCTGCAGGCCGAATACGTCAACCTCAACCGCGACTACGACGTGCTGACGGCAAACTATAAGGCGCTGCTGGGGCGGCGCGAGGAAATGCGGATTGCGCAGGCCGCCGACGCCAACGCCGACAAGATCAAGATCCAGGTCATCGATCCCCCACAGGTGCCGCAGAACCCGGTGGCGCCGAAGCGGGCGATGCTGCTGTCGGCCGTGCTCGCGATCGGTATCGGCGCGGGCGCGGCGTTGGCGGTATTGCTGGTGCAGTTCGACCAGTCGTTCCATACGATCGATGAATTGCGCGATCTTGGGCTGCCTGTGGCCGGCGGGATTTCACTTCTGAACGTTGCCGTGACACGTGGGCGGCTGGCATCGGCCTTTGCCTTCAGCATGGCGCTCGTCTTGCTCGGCGCCCTCTACGCCGGATTGTTATATCGCCTGGCACATACGGCGGGGGTTGCCTGACAATGACACAGAATCCTTCGCATCTGGTCGAGCGCGTCGCCGAGCGCCTCCGCGGCGTGGGCGGCCTGGTCGTCCCCGATCAACCACCCGCGCGGGAGGCCCGGCCGCCCGACTGGTCAGGAGAGGAGCCGCCGCCGGAGCCACGCCGCGATCTTCGCCACCGCCTCCGGCATGGACCTACGCACGGCGATCGCGAAACCGCACCCGATGCCGAGCCGGCGGCAGAGCCCGAGAGCGAGTTCGAGGCTCCATCCTCGTCCGAGCCGCTCGAACCGGACTTCCAGGCCCAGGCGGCCGACACCGCGCTGCAAGAGCCTGACCCGGCCACCGCGCTCACCGTCCCCGCCGTATTCGAGCCCGGACGGATGCCGCCGCTGGACATGGCGGCGCTGGAAAAGGCCGGTCTCGTCGTCGGTCACAAGGTCCGGACGCGAATTTCCGAGGAATTCCGCATCACCGTCGGCCACCTGCTGCGCTCCATGCAGGCCAATTACAGCCCTGGCCGCGGCTCACCGAATGTCATCATGATCACCTCCGCCCGCCCCGGTGAAGGCAAAAGCTTCTCGGCGCTCAACCTTGCCGGATCGATCGCCCAGCACACCCAGCGCGAGGTGTTGCTGATGGACGTGGACGCGAAGCAGCGGTCGATTTCCTCGCAGCTCGGATTGACCGACCGGCCCGGACTGCTCGACCTCAGTAACAATCCGACGTTGCGGATCGAGGACGTCATCCTCAAGACCTCGATCCCGCACCTTTCCCTGATGCCCGTCGGATCCGGCCAGAGCGGCGGCCTCGACATCACCCAGACAAGGCCGGTCACGACCCTGGTCGAGCGCATCGCCCGCCGCTTCCCCAATTCGGTCGTGCTGCTGGATTCACCCCCGTGCCTCTCGACCAGCGATCCCTCGACGCTGGCACCGTTCGTCGGTCAGATTATCCTGGTCGTGGAAGCCGAGCGGACGCAGCGTAACGAAGTCGTTGCGGCCCTGGACCTGATCAAGTCATGCCCCTCCGTCACCCTGATGCTCAACAAGATCCGCCTGACCACCAGCTACACGTTCGGGGCTTATCATTACTTTGGGACGTATTCCTGATCCGCTGATTGTGGCATGGCAATGCCGAGATCTCGCGAATCGGCCTTCCGATGCCCCGTCCCGCGCTTCGCCTTCTCGCGCTAGCAATGTTCCTGGTCGCCGGAACCGCGGCACGGGCACAGGGGTTTTTGCCGCCACCGGGCGGCGGCTACCTCCCGGGTATGGGCGGCACAGGCTATGTTCCGCCCGCCGGAATCGATACGCGCGTCGGCGACCTGCGGGGATATTTCGACCAGGCGTTTGGCAATGTCCCCGCCCCGCAAGGGCCAGCCATCACCTACAGCGCCGGCCTCGATGTCTCCGAAATTTATGACACCAACGCGGTTACCAGCGACAAGGGCACGCACGACCTGATCACGCAGGTGACGCCGGCAGTAGGCGTTACTGCCGATACGGCCCGCCTCACCGGCAGTCTGTTCTACAACCCCTCGCTCTTGTTCTTTGCCTACCACAGCAACCAGAGCCACATCGCTCAGAGCCTCAATGCGGCGTCGACTGCGATCATCGTTCCCGAGTGGCTTACTCTCGATCTGCGCGCCTATGCCGCCGACCAGGCAATCAGCGGCTACTATGGCCCGGGTGTTACGCCTGCCCTGAGCAAGTCGAATTCGGTCCTGACCTACAGTTATTCGGCGGCCCCGAGCCTGCACCACGCATTTGGGGGCACCGCCGTTGTCGAACTCGGCTATACCATTTCGTACAGCTCCTACGGTGGCTATAACAATGCGCCGTCGAACCCGGGGACGGCGTCGAACCAGGGGCTGAACCAAAGCTCCATCAGTCAGGAGGAGCGCGGCCTGATTGCCACCGGCGAGGATTTCGGCCGGTTCAGCAACTCGCTGCTTGCCGACGGGCAGCAGAGCACGGGGTCGGGAGCATTCACGAACTCCCATGACAACAGAATCAGCAACACCGTTGGGTATGCGATCAGCTACAACCTCTCGGCAAACGCGTCATTAGGCTACGAAAACCTTTCATATTCGGGCAGCAATGGTTACGCCACCCAAGGCGTGACCTGGAGCATCGGCGGACACTGGACTCCGAGCCCCGACAGTGACTTCACCGCCAGCTACGGCCGCAGCCAAGGCCAGAATTCGCTCTTTCTCAACGCGACCTTCTCGCCGGCGCCAAACACGCACGTTTTTGCCACCCACTCCCAGAGCGTCGGCACCAATGTCAGTAACCTGCAGCGGGCGGTCGCCGGCACCACGGTCGGACCAAACGGCGTCACGTTCATCAACAACACCAATATCCCGACCGTGCTCACCAACAACTTCATCGGCGTCCGGCCCGGATTGTTCCGCACCACCACCACCTCGGTCACGGCGGCCGTGACCCACCCCCGTGATCTCTACACCGTGTCGATAGCGCACTACGACAACTCACAGCTTGCGACCGCCTCCACCGGATCGACGGTCAACAATTCGACCACCAGCACATACGGAAGCATTTCATGGGGGCACGATCTGGCCGACGACCTGCATAGCAACCTCCTCGCGAACTATGGGATCAACGGCGGCAGCGGCGTTACCAACCAGGGCTTCAACAACAATCAGAACAGCTATCTGCTCAATGCGACCCTGACCTATTCTGTGAGTGATACACTTAGCGTTTCCGGAAGCTTTACCCAGACCAACGCGCCGAGCGGCATCAACGGCCGTGTCGGCTCGCGCGAGATTGCGATCGTGTCCCTGCATAAGACCTTTTTCTGACGGGCCCGCCCATGTACGAGAAGTTCTACGATTTCACCGGAATGCCGTTTCAGCTCACCCCGGACAGCCGGTTCTTTTTCGGCTCGAAGGGGCATAGCCGGGCGATCGCCCACCTGATTTACGGCCTGTCGCAAGGCGAAGGCTTCATCATCGTCACCGGCGAGGTCGGCGCCGGCAAGACCACGCTGGTCGAACGGCTGTGGTCGGAGCTCGACCGCGACACCTATACGCTCGCGAAAATAAATACCACGCAGGTCTCCAGTGAAGACCTGTTCCGCCTGACCATGAGCGCGTTCGGCATCAACAGCGCCGGCGTGGACAAGGCCACGCTCCTGCGGGACTTCGAGGACATGCTCCGCGCCTACGCGACCGGAGGGCGGCATTGCCTGCTGGTCGTGGACGAGGCGCAGAACCTGTCATTGCCGGCGCTGGAAGAGCTGCGGATGCTCTCCAACGTGACGGTAGACGGCAGGAATGGCCTGCAAACGATCCTGCTCGGCCAGCCGCAGTTCCGCCGCAAGCTCGCCAGCCCCGATCTCGATCAGCTCCGCCAGCGCGTGCTCGCGTCATATCACCTGGGTCCGCTCTCGGACGAGGAAACGCGCGCCTACATCGAGTACCGCCTGAGCGCGGTCGGCTGGCACGGGGATCCGAACTGGACCGACGGCGCCTACGCCGCAATCTATCGCTACACCGGCGGCATTCCCCGCCGCATCAACCGCCTCTGCTCGCGGGTGCTGCTCTACGGGGCGCTCGAGGAAAGCCACACCATCACCGGCCCGATGGTCGACAGCACTTCCGATGAGTTGCAGCACGACCTGGAAGGCGCGCCCATGGGCGCCGCCGCCGGCCTCGCGCCGGCAACGCTCGGGGCCGGCA
>Ga0126381_100004971_pt1 | contig 14532 bp, 16 predicted proteins | sample PanSoiMetPlot_28_FD_96465 | JGI IMG/M metagenome (GOLD analysis project Ga0126381, IMG submission 96465) | Tropical forest soil microbial communities from Panama - MetaG Plot_28 | ecosystem: Environmental > Terrestrial > Soil > Tropical forest > Bulk soil | place: Panama | collected 2016-02-17
AAATTCCTTCAGTCTCAGTGTCGGTATTGCTCAAGCGACGCCGGTTTCATTTCTACAGAAAAGCCTGGGGCAGATGGTGGCATGTAAGCTGCATTTCGTATGATACAGGGGTGAAGAAAATGCTCGTGAAGGTGATCGGCAAATTCCGCTACGCGTCCCTCGGTCGTTGTTGCAAAGGATAGAAAGTCGATCATGGAAACATGTTGGATATATTCGCAAAGTCCAACCCCGCCAGCATGTGGACAAACTGGCAGATCATATTTCGCAGCCATGAGTAAAACGGCCAAGATTTCGTTCACGCCCCCGAGACGGCAAGCATCTAGTTGAACCACGTCGATGGCACCACTCATGATGAACTGCTTGAACAAGATGCGGTTCTGGCACATCTCACCAGTTGCGACTTTAATGGGATTGATGCCGTCGCGAATCCGGCGATGGCCAAGAATGTCATCCGGACTGGTAGGCTCTTCGATGAACCACGGGTTCGCGAACGCTAGTGCATTCACCCAGGCAATCGCTTCGTCAACCTCCCAGACCTGATTGGCATCCATCATGAGAATCCGGTTAGGGCCGATTACTTCGCGAACGATTCGGAGACGGCGGATGTCGTTTTCAAGAGTCGCACCCACTTTAAGCTTTAGGTGTGAAAATCCTGCATTTACGGCCTCCTGCGCAAGGCGGCCCAGCCTTGCATCATCATAGCCAAGCCAGCCAGCGGACGTCGTATAACAAGGGTAGCCGTTGGCTCGGAGCCGCGCCTCGCGAGTAGATTTCCCCTGGGAGCGCTTTTCGAGCAGAATAAGTGCTTCCTCGGGCGTTATGCAGTCTGTTATGTACCGGAAGTCGATAGCCCGGACGAGTTCGGTTGGCGACATTTCGCCCACTAACTGCCACAGCGGTTTGTTCTCGACCCGCGCCCACAAATCCCAGACAGCGTTCACGAGCGCGGCGGTTGCAAGGTGGATTGCGCCCTTGTCCGGACCGATCCAGCGCAATTGACTGTCACCGGTCAGATGCCGCCAGAATCGTCCCGGATTTTCGCGAACCCAGTCCAGATCTATCCCAACAACAAGGTGCCGCATGGCTTCGATGGCGGCCACGCAAACTTCATTGCCGCGGCCGATTGTAAAGGTGAGGCCATGGCCTTGAAACGCTGTATCGGTGTCCAAAATCACGTATGCGGCCGAATAATCCGGGTCGGGATTCATGGCGTCCGAACCGTCCAACCTGCGGCTAGTTGGAAAGCGAACATCGATGGTGCGAAATCCCGTTATACGGGTCATCTCAACCTCCTAATCGGTGTTTAGTTGAATGCAAGAGACTCAAGCATCATGCTCCTGCACTACGTTGCCCAACCACCATCGATGACGTGGGTTTGGCCCGTAGTGAATGCGGAGTCGTCGGAGGCAAGATACAGAGCCAGGGCCGCGATTTCTTCGGGTTTGCCAAGTCGCCCCATAGGTTGGCGCGCCACGAAAGCCCTCAATGCCGCTCCGTAATCGCCTGTCGCGGCTAAGCGCTCGTGCAAAGATGGGGTATCGACAGTCCCGGGACATATTGCATTGCATCGAACTCCCCGGGTGATGAAGTCTGCTGCAATTGCTTTTGTTAGGCCAATGACGGCGGCTTTGGTCGCTCCATAAGCGAAGCGATTTGGTACGCCCTTCACCGAGGACGCTACCGAAGACATATTGATGATCGACCCGCCACCCCGGGAAATCATTCCCGGAAGGCTGGCCTTAATTGTCCTGTACATGGCAGTGACATTCAGGTCGAACGCGTCTGCCCAGTCCTTTTCCTCACATTCCAAGATGGACCCGGACGGAACTGTCCCTGCGCAATTGAAAAGAATGTCAAGCGGTCCGGATTTGGCTATCACGCTCTCGATCATGCCGGTGTCGCGGGCGTCGAGCCGGGCTGTTTGGCAATCTCCAAGGCCTGTAAGCGCCGACGCGTTGATATCAGTCGCCCACACGGTGGCGCCTGCTCGGGAGAAGGCCTCCGCCGCCGCCCGACCAATACCCTGACCCGCCGCCGTTATAAGGGCTGTCTTTCCAGCCAGTTTGCCCGCCGCAGCATTCATTCATCATCACCATTGACGTTGACTGCCTCTTGGAGTCCGTAGACCCGGGCTGCGGTGCCACCCCAAATCGCGTCGCGTGCCTTTGCGTCTAGGCCCCTGATCAGCTTCTCGGTGATAGCTACCCATCCGTGGTAGGTTGCAACCGTGGTCAGCACAGGCCAATCGCTGCCCCACAAAATTCGATCACAATCGAAGTTCTCTAAGAGCGCTTCGACGATTGGTGCGAGTGTATCGTAGTGGAGGCCTGGCGGGCCCTCTGTTAAAAGACCGGAGAGCTTCACGCTCACATTGGGGCAGTCTGCAAGAGCCACGATCGCTTCGCGCCAATCTTTGCCAACGTTTCCGTTTATGGCTGGCTTTCCGGCATGGTCGAGCACAATGGCAAGGGATGGAAACCGTGTGGCCAACTCAAGAATGACCGGTAACTGGGTTTCTCGAACCAAGGCATCGAAAACCAACTCGTGCGCGGCCATAGCCGAAATGCCGGCGCCCAATTCGGGTCTTAAAATCCAATTGAGGTCCGGAATGTCCTGCAGCATGGGGCGCAGGCCTACCAAAGTTCGGGTATTGGCCAAGCGCTCTACGCGGGCAGGCGCGTCGGCGGCCGCAAGATCCGTCCAACCGACAACGCCAGCTATCCAAGGCGTTCGTCGAGCGATCTCAAGAAGATACTCAGTTTCTGGCTCAGTTGGTGCGGCTTGAACAAGGATTGTCGTTTCGATTCCTGCTTCGTCGAGCAATGGGCGTAACAAATCTGGCTCGAAGTCGCGATATAGCGTGGTCAACTCAGGCGTCAGCCATCCATAATCTCCGCGAGCCGGCCGCCAGAAATGCTGGTGAGCATCTATGCGCATGCGGTTTCGCCCGGCAGTGGCGCACTGGAATCCACTAATCCCTGGGTTCGCAATTGTGCCCAAAAATCAGTGGGGATTTTTGTGTTGTACAGGTCAATTGTTTGGGCTACGCGCGCTGCGCTACCCAGACCGGGAATAACGCTTACTACAGCAGGATGTGCAAGCGGAAACTGAAGCGCCGCCGCGGCCAGCGGAACGTCGAAATCCGCGCAAAGCGCTTCAAGGCGGCGCACACGCTCGACGATATGTGCTGGAGCAGGTTTATAATCATAAAGTGGCGTCTCCGGCCCGTGAGTTCCAGTCGCAAGAATTCCTGAATTGTAAGCACCACCAATGACAACGGCGATACCACGCTCGACGCAAGCGGGCAGGAATTGCGCCAATGCTCCTTGCTCGAGAAGAGTATAGCGACTCGCAAGCAGAACAATGTCGAGATCCTCGTGAGGCATCGCCTCCATGCAAATTTCCCACTCATTGACACCTAAACCGAAGCCGCCGATGGCACCCGAAAGGCGAAGTTCCTTGAGCGCTCGGAATCCGCCGCCTAACAAATCAGCAAAGTGGCGACGATTGTCCTGGCCATGTGTGAGAGAACCAATGTCATGAACGTAAAGGAGATCTATGTGGGCCAGGCCAAGGCGCTGCAGACTGTCTTCATAGCTGCGCATTAGGCCCCCATAGGTGTAGTCATAATTGGATTCAAACTGCATCGGTGAGTAGAACCCGTTTCGCTCTGCATTCCCTAAGAGGTTAGGATTCGCCCGAAGCAGCCGGCCCACCTTTGTGGAGAGCGTTGCATCGGCGCGTCCTCGCAAAACATCTCCGACCCGCCGTTCACTTAATCCGTGACCATAACGTGGTGCCGTGTCGACATAAGCGATACCGGCTTCTAAAGCTGCAATGAGCGTTTCGCGGCTATCGCTTTCACTTAGGGGATGGTAGAGGTTTCCAAGCATTGCAGCGCCGAACCCGATCTCACTTGTTCGAATACCGGCAGACTGAATGAGGCGAGTCCGCATCTATTTCCCCGTAAAGGAGAGAATGCACCGTTTCAACTCGACTTCTTCGTGTAATCGCTGCATCGCTTCCACTCTTCATCGGATTCCAGACTCCGAAGCCTCCCAATTCGCGCCTGCGTCCCCGTTGAATAAATTACTCAAGGTTCAGCTTAATGGCACCATTGTCATGCCAATGTGGGTGGTTGAACCAGTCGATCGGCTGACAAAGCCCGCCGAGCACAACCAAGCTGCAACAAAAGCGATTTTCTTCTCAGGAGATACCTATCCTACGCAGTTCACGATATCACCAAGTTCCAGCCCCATCAGCAATACAATGCCGGAGCTTAACGTATAGGCATTGAGCTACACCGTCATCGCTGTTTTCTGGTTGGCGCGTCGACGGTTCATGGCGATCGTTTACAAAAGTGGACGCTCAGCTAACAGTGCTTAACTTGATAATGCTCGGATCGATTGGGCTAGTTCCAGGAGCGACGCACATCTCCATTGGGCAGACTTACGAGGCTGGCACGACGGCGTACGCGGCGCTGACTGTATTAATCGGCTTATCGACAGTGGCGCTGTGGGCTTATGCGTCGTCGTTGGCCCATCTTGTCCCGTCTACAATCGCGTTGTTCCACTGGCAACGGTGTACTGCAAAATTGCATCTTTTTCCGCTCTGATCGCCTAACGCCGCCGCTAACCGGCGGAAATGGCGGCATAAATTTTTCGATTTGGAAATTCGCGGGTGTTGCCGGACTAAGTGGCTGGGGGACTAGGATTCGAACCTAGACAGGCAGAGTCAGAGTCTGCAGTCCTACCGTTAGACGATCCCCCAACGGGGCGGAAAAGCCCAGCGGGACCGCCCGTTTAGACCAGCGGACTGCTCCTTTCAAGCACACTGTTTAGAGACCCAAACGGCAACCATCCGGGGCGCAATTTTCCTTATCGGCCAGGGGTCGGTAGGGGAATGGGATTATGACCTGAGTGACAACGCTGTGGCGGCGGCGGGCTTCGCGTCGGCATCGGTCGCCCAGGTAGCGAGGCAATGCTCATCGCAGAAAAGGTGCGCCGGCAGGATAAGACGGGCATCGAGGCGAGGAGCTGTCCCATCTACGATCTTGACCGGCGCGGCATACGCCATCAGGTACCATGCCCTGCTCTGACTTTCGGATATTGCTTTTCCACAGGCAGGCGCGTCGCAGGCCGTGAAAGTACGGTTCGACATCGAATCCTCGAAAAATGGCCCGGTGCGGGCACCGGGCCAGGATCAGGGGAGGTTCGAGATACTCGGAAAGGTAAGACGGGCGACGGCTGAGTCATACCCCTCGCAATACCCAATGTGGGTAGCTCGGAAATTGCGAGTGCTGTTGCGGCCAAAGCAAGCTCGGAACGCCGGGTGAAAGAAAAGAACCCCAATGCAGAAACTGCTCGACTGCATCAACGGCCCCGTCCCCAACACGGTGCTTATTACCGTCATCATCGCGACCATTGTGATGCTGACCCTGGCCGAGAGCGGCGGTGCGTTGCGCCGCATCGGCGGCATCCTATTGGGCATCGTCATTGCATTGGCCGCAGCTCGATGGGGCATGACCTTGTTCGGCTTCAATTAGGGGATTGCGATGACCTGCGCTTACGACACCCGCGATCGCTTCGAGGGCGATTTTGGGGTGAAGAATAAGCGAAATCCATCTCGCGGAGTTTGCACCGTTGCGGGCAAAAAGTTCGACGCGCTAACTCGTTTCTTAGTTTCTTGCAACCACAAGATGTTCTGAGAGGGCCGGGCTCGCACGAACGGCTTCTATTTTGCGCAGGTCGTGATCCGTTCGGTCGAAGTTTCGCGCGTGGTACATTTCTCTTCGTTTCGCGCCATCCGGTTGGCGGAATGATGACGCCGCTCGGCCGATGATGCCCCACGATGCCAAGGCGGTTCGCCCAGATTGACTGCCGATGAGCTGGTCAAGAGGCCGATGGCTGCCCCACCCAAACCGCCAATTAACGCGCCTTCGCCTGCTGCTCCAGCGAGAGAGCCGATCGCTGCACCGGTACCCGCCCCCAGTAAGCCACCGGACAGCCCCCTGTCACCCGGTGTGGTTCCGCAGCTTGTGACGGCCAAGGCGGCGCTGAGAATAGCCGCCGCGCCAGCGGACCTCCGCCAATTTTTTGATGGCATATGGCGCTCCTGAGCTTGGTCCTCTTTTGAAGAGTCTATCTGTGCCAATGTGTCATGTTTGGGGCGAGGGTTGGGCCGCCAGTGGGCGGTTGCACCGCTGTTCGCTTTTTGCGTGTGGAACTCACACAGATTCCGATCCGATATTACGGCACCAAACTAAGTTGCCTCATGCAACCAGGCGGTCGATCAGCAACTCGAAGAAGCGCGGTGAATCCACATCCACCGCAACCCTGGTGTTGGGGACGTATTTATCTCTGAGCACGGCGGATGTCGCCGATCCTGCAAGAGTGGGCGCGGAACCGCGGATCGCCATCCGTTCCGCGGCCAGCTTCTCCATCTCTGGCCGCCGCGGTTCGCTGCCCTGGATGGGGCTGTAGCCGACGGTCTCGCCCGCGGTGAGCTCTCCCTTGGTTTCGATGTCCACATAATAGTCTTTCCAGGTAAGGAGCGATGGATTGAGGAATGCCGCCATTGCCAGTGGATCATGCATGTTGGGCCCACCGAGAAATCCCTGCGCACGATTGTGATCGATCGTGTTGCGCGCGATTGTTGCCGCCGCCTTGCTAACTGGCGTGCCAGCGGCCTCCAGCCTCCGAAGGTGCGCTTCGGTAAGCGCGGTTTTGCGCGTGACGTCCAGCCCCACCATAAAAAGCGGAATGCCTGACTGAAACACTATGCGAGCCGCCTCCGGGTCCACATAGATGTTGAATTCAGCGGAAGGCGTGACATTGCCGCCCGATAGCGAGCCACCCATCATCACCACGCCTTTGATGAGTTTGGCCAGTCCCGGATCGGAGGCGAGCGCCGTCGCCACATTGGTTTGCGGGCCGAGAGTCAGCAGGGTCACTTCGCCCGGATATTTGTTGACGATTCGCTGGATGAAGACGGATGCCGGCTCGGCAATCGGTTTCGACTTCGGGGCGGGGAATACCGCGCCGCCCAAACCATTCTCGCCATGGGCGTAAGTCGCCGTCACTAGACGCCGCTCAAGCGGGCCCCGCGCACCCGCGGCCACGGGGATGTCGGAACGACCGGCGATATCCACCATGCGCAGCGCATTAGGCAGGGTCAAATCCAGCGGCACATTGCCGGCAACCGGCGTGATCCCTTCGATGTGCAGTTCGGGCGAACGCATCGCCAAAAGCAACGCGAAGGCGTCGTCCACGCCTGGATCGGTGTCGATGATCACGCGGCGTGGTGTCCCTGCCGGCTGTCCCAATGCAGGCAGAGTGGCCGCGCTTGCTACAAGCCCGGCGGATGCGGCAACGAAGACCCGTCGCGTCACGTCCGATGCGTCATTTTTCCCGCCCATTTTTCTCTCCCGACCCGCCAATCGCACCATAACGGCATAAGGGCTCCGGGCAAATTGTGGGTCGTTTTCGCATCTGCGTAATTGGGCCGCCAGTTGAAGATGCCGCTGACTCGTGAGAGCTTTTCTCGGGCGAGGCTTGGGGGCACGCATGTTTCAACCGGACAGTTACACCATCGCACTTGTGATGATGTTGATCACTATGGTCTGCTGGGGATCGTGGGCCAATATGATGAAGCTCACACCCGGCTGGCCGTTTCCGCTATTCTATTGGGACTATGTGGCGGGCGTGCTGATCGTTAGTCTGATTCTGGGCCTCACCATGGGCTCGACTGGCGGCCCCCACGCCATGGTGGCCGATCTGGGCCGCGCGGATGGCGGCAGCATCCTCTATGCGCTTGCGGGTGGCACGGTATTTAACATCGGCAATCTCCTGCTGGTGGCGGCGATTTCGATCGCCGGACTGGCGGTTGCCTTTCCCGTGGGTATCGGCATCGCCCTGATCGTCGGTGTTCTGTTGAATTATGCCATCGCCCCGGCAGCCAATCCCTTGTTGCTATTCAGCGGCGTCGCTTTGGTGCTCGCCGCCATCATTGTAGACGCCTTGGCCTATCGGGCGCGCGGCAACAAGGAACAGACCGACGTGGCGCGGGGCCTCAAACTCGCCATTGCATGCGGCATTCTGATTGGCGTGTTCTATCCGCTGGTGACGAAATCCATGCAGGGAACGGGCGGGCTTGGACCCTATTCCGTCTCCGTCGTCTTCTCGTTGGGGGTATTTCTTTCCTCCTTTCTGTTCAATACGTGGCTCATGCGGCGGCCCCTCACGGCCGATCCGCCATGCCGCTTCGCACAATACGGCGCCGCATCCACCGTCACCCACCTGGCGGGCATTGCGGGCGGCGCGATCTGGGGTGTGGGTATGACTTTCTCCCTGGTGGCAGCTACCACCCATTTCGTGGGTACCGCGGTTTCCTACGCCATCGGACAAGGCGCGACTATGGTGTCTGCCGCCTGGGGCGTTTTTGTCTGGCGCGAATTCGCCGGCGCGCCGCCCTTGGCGCGGCGCTTGCTGGCGCTGATGTTCGCGCTGTTCCTGATCGGGCTGGGTTTGGTGGCCATAGCGCCTCTTTACGCATGAGCGATATTCTCGTCATCGGCAGCGCCAATATGGATCTGGTGGCGTTCGCGGACCGGTTGCCTAAGCCGGGCGAGACGGTGATCGGCGCCTTCCATAGTTTCGAAGGCGGCAAGGGAGGCAACCAGGCGGTGGCGGCATCGCGCGCCGGGGGCAAGGTGGCGTTCCTGGGCCGGATCGGGCTCGATGAGTTCGGAGCGCGGTTGCGCAAATCGCTTCAGGAAAATGGAGTCGACACGCGGCTTGTTGGCGAAGTGGAAGGCCAATCCGGCGTCGCTATCATCATGTCCGGCGGCGGCAACAACATGATCGTCGTGGCGCCGGGCGCCAACAATGCGCTGCGCGAGGACGCCGTCGCCGAGAGCAGTTTCGCCGGCGTCCGCTTTGTATTGGCGCAATTGGAAACGCCACTTCCCGGCGTCATCAAAGCGGCGAAGCTGGCGCGGAAAAATGGTGCCATCTTCATTCTCGATCCCGCTCCGGCGTGCCCGTTACCGGAGGAATTGTTGGTCCGTGTAGATTGGCTGACGCCCAATGAAAGCGAAGCCGCGGCGCTTCTGGGCGTCAGCGAATTGGGTGATCCGCTGGTGGCGGCAAATAGGTTAAAGGCGTTGGGCCCGCGCGGCGTGGTGCTGAAGTTGGGCGGGGAAGGGGTTGTTCTGCTGGAAGACAATGCGCCGTCCCTGGTCCCAGCGCGCAAGGTTCACGCGGTGGACACGACTGCGGCGGGGGATGCGTTCAACGGCGCATTTGCGGTCGCGCTAGCGGAAGGAAAGCCCGCGCCGGCAGCGGTCAACTTTGCCATCGCGGCGGCCGCCATCTCGGTGACGCGCCACGGCGCACAACCAGCCATGGCTTCACGCAATGAGATTGACGCTTTTCTCAAGGGGCCGGACGGCAACCCAAACGCAGTCTAGCAGTCCGGAGAATCATGAACGCGCCGAACTATGCAAATACCCCCTCTCGGGGACAAGTTGTATCGACCCCCGAAACACGTCTCACGACATACGCGGTCAGTTACATGCCGCGCGGATAGCTCTGTCCCGTTTGTGCCGTGTTGTTTGAATTCAGCATTCCGGACTCAACAGCGTACAGAGCGACGCCACCAATGATCAGAGCGATGACGATCAACGCGATAATCCTGGGTCTTTTCGCTTCCATCTCCTCGTTATGATGGTGGAAGTCTCCCAAGCTGCTCATCCGTACCTCCCTTTGCTCCGCCGATAGCGGTTACCTCGTGCCAACTCTCCGTTTTTGATCGACTCAAGACCCGGCCCGAACCGGGCGACGCGCTCGAATATATCATCAAACTTTCCAGTGCAGGGGACGGAACTCCAACAAATTTGGATGAAAAGGGGCGTTCGAGCCCACTTAATTGACGGTCTTCGCACTCTTCGCACCTGCCAAAACGCCGGCAAAATTGTAAAGCCCTGCAGCTTTCGCTGCAGGGCTCGCCGTTTGAGGGCGTTCCTAGGGTCAGAATCCGCCCCCAAGCCGAAAGTTGTGCCGCCGACTTTCAACGGGAGGTGCAGGCCTACGTGACGATTTGATTAAAAGTGCAAATGCGGGGTGCCACTATTGCTTGACGATCTGCCCGCGGATTTCGCCATCAGGATATGCACGGCTGTGGATTTCCACATACATTTTCCCGGCCAGCAATTCCTGACCTTGATCCGGCGTCAATTTGGCCTGGCCGCTGATTGGTGACTCGGAAAGGGGAATATCCAGAGCGGAGGCGGCTTTTTCTCCTTTGCCGGCTGGACCATGAACGTCCACCTTGGCCGGCGCCACCCCGTCATAGTTCACATAATATTGAAGCTCACGGGTCGTGTCGTCGTAGGTGAATTGGGCCTCGGCGAAGGCGTCGCTCTGTGTGCTGGGGACTTCGCTGCTGCCCAGAAGGTGCGCGACCAACGAGACGGTTTGCGCATTGGCGCCCGACGATGACGCCATAAAAAAGCATCCGGCCAATATGGGATAAAACAGTGTTCGCAAGTGCCCGCGCAAAATCAATCCCTGGCCGTCCGCGCTGATTCGCGAACGAATTTTCGTACCGCCAAACTAGTATGGATCAAATGTACCTTTGCATTGCAAGGGTCCGAATGCGACACGTTCTCAAAAGCATAAAGCCAGAAGGATTTTAAAATCTGGTCAGTCGTAACGTTTCACCGGGTAGGGCCGATTATCAGGGTAGAAGCCGTTACGGTTGGGCATTTCGACCTTGGGTAGCGACTTGGCGTCCATCGTCGCCTTCTTGTCGATGATGTTGGCGCGCCCCAGGATGAAGCCAACCAGGGAATAGACCTCGTCGGGTTTCAGCGAGCTGGGTGCAGTATAGGGCATGGCGCGCAGGATGTAGTCGTATAGCGTGCTGGCATAGGGCCAATAGCTCTCGACCGTAATCTTGAATTTGGACGTATTCAGCGTGCCACGGCCACCGATGAGGGCCGGACCACCGCCCTGCGGCAAGTTGGGGTCGCGGATGCCTTCGAGATTTTCGCCATGGCAGGTTGCGCATTGCTCGGCATAGATCTTTTGCCCTTTTTCAAAGGTGCCGCTGCCGGGCGGAAGTCCCTGCCCATCGGGACGCACATCTTTGTTCCAGGCATCGATATCAGCCTGGGTAGCAGCCGTGCCGAACGGATACGTTCCAGCATAGCCGCTCTCTTGCCCTGACACCGCAAGCGGACTTGCACCCAGCATCAAAGCGGTCGCGAGAAGGATTCCTCTATGCGATGAGAACATTTGAGACGCTCCCGTCCGCCGAAATCTTCCAGCTCTGGATGCCGTTATAATGATAGGTGGGGCCCACGCCCTCGTTGGCGGTGAGAAACGCCTTGGTCGGTTGGACATAGCCGGTCTGGTCGGTGGCCCGGCTTTCGATGATCGTCTCGCTGCCGTCCCAATGCCATGGGTAGCGAAATCGCACATGGGCCTTGGGAAGCACGGGCTCTTGCAATGACGCCAGTGCCCAGTTCTTGCCGCCGTCAGTGGAGATCTCCACGCGTTCGATTGGCGCGCGCCCCGACCAGGCAAGGCCGGTGATCTCATAAAAGCCCTTGCCTGGGAGGCGCATGTCGCCGGAGGGAAAAGTGATTAGCGATTTGGCTTCCATCACCCAGCTGAATTGACGCGCCTTGCCGGTCAGCGTGATCAGGTCGGTATATTTCCCGGTTTCCTCGCGGGTCATGAAAGGCTTGTCGCCCAGCTTGAGACGCCTCAACCATTTGACGTTGATGTTGCCCTCCCATCCGGGAAGAATGAGCCGCATGGGATAGCCGTTTTCGGGCCGGATCGCTTCGCCATTTTGGGCATAGGCTACGAATGCATCATCCATGATCTTGTCGATCGGAACGCTGCGTGACAGCATTGCGCCGTCCGCTCCCTCGGCCAGGACCCAGCCAGCGCCATCTTTCACACCCACTTCACTCATCAAGGTGCTTAACCTGACGCCAGTCCACTCGGATGTGCTGGTGAGGCCGTGAGCGGCCTGCGCGGTCTTAAGTGTGGCGCTCCTTGCCGTGCCGCCGGAATTGCCCGAACATTCGATGAAGACGATGCGCGAGACAGACGGGAAGCGCTTCAGATCCTCCACCGAATATTTCATCGGCCGGTCCACCATGCCGTGGATGATCAGCCGGTGTTGGGCGGGGTCGATCGCGGGGACGCCATTGTGGTGGCGCTCGAAGTGCAGGCCTGATGGCGTGATGATACCCCATAGCGATTGCAACGGCGTGAGCGCATCTGTGCCGGCGGGCGTGGCCTGACGCACCGCAGTCTCGAACTTCGAGCGCGTGCCATAGTCGCTTTTGGCGAGCTGGCCCGGAACGGTCCAAGATCCGGCCATATCCTCATCGGCGGCAAGCGTGCGCTTCGCCAGCAGCACCGTCGCAGCAGCTGCGGTGACCAAACCGCCACCGCGCAAGATTTGACGGCGGCTGGCCTTAGGAAACATTCCCTCCTTGCAGGCGCAATCTTCTTCGGGCGGGCGGACAAGGTCGCCTTCCGCCACGGGCTCGCCAATCAAAATTTCGCTGCGATGCGTCCGATCCATGTCGTTTCCCCTGTATGTCGGCGGGCCGCGGCCGACCGGCTGCGGGATGACTTTGAAATTATGATAATGGCCGCCGGGCCATTTGGCGAAAGCCCACAACCAATCGTGCCCAACTCCCGCTCCTGGGACAAGTCCCGGCCTAGATTGACGAATTCCGGCGTCCGTTCCCCTATCGACTTGCCTTTGAGCAATTAAGTTTTGGCAAGTACTGCCGGAAATTGCGATGCTGCGCCTGGGGGCGGCACCAGAACTGGAGCGTCGTGTTGAAATTGAAGAAGTTTTTGCTGGCTGGCGGCCTTTCCGCCAGTGTCTTGGTCGCTGCCGCGGCTCCCGCCTCGGACTATATTGTTTGCAATCGCGATGGCGATTGCTGGCATGCCGACCGGCGCATCATGGTGCCAGGCGTCACATTCACCTATCACCCAGATGACTGGTATTTCCATCGCCATTGGGATTCCGACCGGGATCACCATTGGCGCGGGTCGTGGTTATTGGCGCAATGGCGTATGGATCCAACTCTGAGGCTCGCGCAGCCTTAATTCTCTGACGCCCGCGAGGCTTTCACTCTCGGGCGATTTGCTGTCCGGCTGCCTTAGGTTTCGGAGAATTGTCCGCTGCCCGGCAGCATCCGGGCCACCACTTCGTCTCGCTTTACGAAATAGTGATACAGCGCTGCCGCCACGTGCAACACGATGAAGCCCAGCAGCACATAGAGTAGGATATTGTGGATGTCGCCCGCCTCATGGCCCCAACGCGAACCATTGGGTGCGATCTGCGGCAGCGTGATGAAGCCGAAGAGATGCACATCCCAGCCCCGGGCATTTGTCGCGGCCCAGCCCAGCAAAGTCATCACCAGGATAAGGCCATAAAGCGACCAATGGACGAATCCCGATCCGACCCGTTCCCAAGGGGCCAGGGTGGGGGGCAGCGGCACCGGATGAAGCAGACGCCAGATCAGGCGCAGCACAATAAAAAACAGGATCGCCGCGCCCACGGAGAAATGCCACGCCACCCAACCTTCGTCCTGCGTGTGACGGCCAATATGGGGCATGATTGAACCGATCGCATATTGCGCGGTCAGAAGCGCGAAGATCAGCCAGTGCAGGATCTTGGCAACGGCGCCATAGCCAGGCGCCTGAGCAAACGACATGGGACGCTCCCTTAAGGGGCGAGGTGAAGCACCCCGCGGGACGTTCAAGGTTCATTATTTTAATTGCCGCGGCAAGGCTTGGAGCTTGAAATTTCCCCAAACCCTCCCGGGCTAACGAGAAGCAGGCCTGCCATTGCCTCTCTGAATCCTCAGTATCAGCCGCGGTGTATCGTGGAGATCAGTCGCGTCCAGAGCATGGAATGTTCAGAGTGTCTGGGGAATCGAAGAGCGGCGCCGGGCCGAAGGGATCAGGGGCGGACGGGGAAAGAACCGCGGAGAATACGGCTTTTTCCCGCATTCCTTTTCAGATTAAAGCGGTTTTTCTTGACCTTTTCGAATCGCGGCACAAACTCGCGCAGGGCTTTCTGCAAAGGTTCCGATGAACTGTCGAAATTATTCGCGCGGCGCGCTTTTTTTCGCCGTGGTTGTCCTGATGACGGCGGCGATGCCGTTGATGCCGTCGCGGGCTTCTGATCAGGACGTGCTGCGCGCAACCCTCGCCAACGGCCTTCGGGTTGTGATCGTCCGCGATACGCTGGCGCCGGTGGTTTCGACCTCGGTGAATTATCTAGTGGGCTCCAACGAGGCGCCGGCGGGCTTTCCCGGGATGGCCCACGCGCAGGAGCATATGATGTTTCGCGGCAGCGCCGGCCTTAGCGCGGATCAGCTCGCCGATATGGGCAGCATCATGGGCGGCGATTTCAACGCCAATACCAGCGAAAGCGTTACGCAATATCTTTTCACGGTCCCCGCGACCGATCTCGATGTCGTGCTTC
>Ga0126381_100004972_pt1 | contig 14529 bp, 11 predicted proteins | sample PanSoiMetPlot_28_FD_96465 | JGI IMG/M metagenome (GOLD analysis project Ga0126381, IMG submission 96465) | Tropical forest soil microbial communities from Panama - MetaG Plot_28 | ecosystem: Environmental > Terrestrial > Soil > Tropical forest > Bulk soil | place: Panama | collected 2016-02-17
AGGGGCCCATTCGTAATGAATGCGTTCGGTGTTGGTGCAACCGTAGGATTTGAGCTGCGCTTCGATCCAGTCGACCGCCGCGCGGTTTCGGTCGGTATTTTCGCGGCGGTCGCCGAATTTGGTCAGCGCCTTGATGGTTGCCTTGTAGCTTTGCAGGTCGAGCCTTCCGACCAGCGTCTTGATTGGATCGTTCGGCGCGTCGGTTTGAGCCCAACCGAAACCCGCGAAGAGAGCACCCGTCATCAACAGCAGTCTCATTTTTCAATTCCTCCTCCAAAAGGGACACTTCTCCCGTGCCTTTCCAAACAGTCAAGTTGATATCGTTAGAGCGACTTTCAGGACGGCTGCTTATTGAGCCGCATGTCCCCGCAGCAGCAAAGGCCAGTTCACCACGACGTGGAGTTCCGAATTATGCTCTGCCCGGTTCACCAGAATGCGCTTGCCGTCGGGCGAAACTTCGAATGGAGATGCGATGTAATTCTGGGCAGCCAGCGGAAATAGCTGCTGCGGCGAAGACGGCTCGAGACCATCCGGCCCATTCCTCAGGCTCACCACCGTAAGCATGCCATCGCCTGAGATATAGAACAGCTCGCGCCCATCCGGGCCCCACTGCGGGAATATCCCGCCGCCAGACGTCACCTGGAGCTTTCTCCGCGCATCCGGAAAGCTGGCGATGTAAGTCTCGTTCCGGCCTGTCTCATCCGACTGATACGCCACTCAGCGCGGGTTGGGCTCGGGTGAGAATCGGCCATGCCACTCCGCGAAGGGCCCGTTCAAGTAGGGCCTAGGCTGCGCTCCTTCAGCGAGCCGTCCCTCGGACGTCATTGGAGCGACCCAGAGGTCCCGCCCTTTTTCCGCACTTGAGGTCTCGTAGAGAAAAAATCGCCCATCGCGCGACCAATCAGACAGTTTTTGCATCGGCCATTCGGCAATCTGCTCCCCTTGCCCCGAATCCGAGATACCTTTACGGAAGACACCGCGTTTATTTGTGAAAAGCACCATTCGGCCGTCGTTCGACCAAACCGCGGCTCGACTATCAAGGGTCGGAGCGAAGAGGCTGAACGTGTGCCGCTCCACAGCCACCAACCACAGATCGGCGTTGGGAGCGTATGCTCCGTTTCGCACCGCGATGAAGCGCTTGCCATCCGGCGATAGCCGGAAGGCAACATACTTGTTCGGTTCGCCCAAGACTTCGAGAGTCCTCCCGGCGCGGTCCAGCCACATAAAGCGGCTGGTGCTCAGACCTCCAAAGTACAGCAAGGTACCGCCGGGGGAAACGGCCGCCGGCTCTAGTCTTGAGCGGACCTGGCTCACGAGAGTGCGCGGCGGCCCAAGTGTCAGCTTCCCGATCTCGAATTCCCGGGCCACCAGGCTCTCCTCACTTATGGTCAGAAGGTAGTCCTTTCCATTTCCGCCGGGTGCGTAAAAGGCTGGCACGAGTGAGCGGGTCACAAGCATCCTTTTTGGTCGGATCGGATAGTGGAGCGGCATAGAGGGCGCTGTTCTCGGTTTTGGCATTCGGCGCAAAGTAAAGCAGGCGGCCCGCCGGGAAGTAGTTGGGGGCTTTGGTGGCTCGTTTCGCCGAGGGAGGCATCCGCTTTCGTCAGCAGCGTCGGTGTTCCTCCGGACTCAGGAACCTGCATCAATCCTCCCGTCCCTGTAAACAGAATTCTGCCATCCGCGGTCCAGACCGGCGCACCGCCGGCCACAGGCGCACTACAGAGGGCCACTGACGTCCCTCCGGAGAGATTCGTTCGCCAAAGCTGGCCACCCGCGATCCAGCCCACCGACTGGCCATCCGGCGACCAGAAGGGCCAGTTCCCATTGAGATTGTCCGCATTGTCCTGCAACAACCGGTCGGGCGCTCCATCCAGCGGATGCAGCCATATGCCGGTCCTCCCGTTTACCGACGCTTTGTAGGTGACAAAGCGCCCGTCGGGCGACACCGAGAGAGCCGGAGATGAATCAAAGTACGACGGATTGCCGTTTGGCGGCGTGACCTGGAAGTGCAGGAGCCGCTCATCGGCGGCAGGCTTCTCAAGGCGCGACACTGCCCAACCCCCGCCAAGCCCCAGCACGATCGTCGCCGCTGCCGCGGCGCCGATCCACCAACGCTGCGCAGGCTTCCGAAGCTTCGGCGTCTGCTGGATAGCCCGGTTCAGTGCCCTTTTCAGGTCGATGGCGGTCTGGAATCGTTGGTCCGGGTCCTTCGCCAAGCAGTCCTCGACGACGCGGTCGAGAGGTGGCGAGATTTCGAGTGGCGCCGGTTGCCGCTCCAGGACGGCCGCAATCACACTTGCCGGATTCTCGCCCTCGAAGGCCCGCTTGCCGGTCAGCAATTCGTACAGGACACATCCGAAACTGAACAAATCGCTGCGCGCATCCACCGGCTTGCCCTGCAACTGCTCCGGCGACATGTACTGCACGGTGCCGAGAATCGCTCCCGCGACTGTGAGTCCCTTGGTGACGGTTGCCTCGCTCCCTACTGGCGGGACCTGCTTGGCCAAGCCGAAATCCAGGAGTTTCACACCCTGCTTTGAAACGAGGATATTGGCCGGCTTCAGATCGCGATGCACTACGCCCTTCCGGTGAGCCGCATCCAGAGCGTCCAGAATTTCGCTGGCGTACTCCACGGCCCTCGGGAGGGGCATCGGACCCTTTAGAGGCGCGCCTTCCACGAACTCCATCACCAGGTAATTAGGACCAATATCGTAAAGCTGACAGATATGCGGGTGATTCAACGCTGCCACAGCGCGCGCTTCGCGCTCGAATCGCTCGCCGAATCCCTGTTTTGAGATCTTGATCGCGACGATGCGGTTCAGGCGCGTATCGCGCGCCCGGTAGACGCGACCCATTCCTCCGGTGCCTATGAGATTCTCGATCCGATATGGCCCTAACTCAGTGCCCGGGGCAAGAGGGGCGCCGTCGTCGAGCAGCTCGGCGGCGATGTCCATGGCCGGCTGGTCGACCAGTGCATTGGCGCCGTCCGCGGCCAGCAGCGATTCCACTTCCCGCCGCAGGGAAGAGTCGCCTCCGCAAGCCGCGGTAAGGAATGCGATCCGCGATTCCGGCCGGTGTTCCAGTGCCTCGTGGTAGACCTCCTCGACGCGCCTCCATTCTTCCTGGCTAAGTCTGGTCTTTTCCATATCTACCCTCCGCTCGTTCTAAAGAGTTTATGTCAACCGGATGACCGCCCCAAAAAGTCCTTCAATCGGGTAAGCGGAAAAGGCGGTGAACCACTACAATCTTCTTGGAAGTTTTTTGTGGCGAGCCCTATTGCCCGCTCGATACCGGCTGCCGGAGCCGCGCGCCCGCGAGCTGTGCGACGGCGCCGAGAGTTGTCTGAGTCGCGTTCAGCCCGAGGCGAAAATCGCCATCGGAAAAATGGGAAAAGACGTCAGTCGGCTGATGGTGCGTCGGGTTCCAACCCGCCCCGATCTCCGATCCGGCTCCAGCTCACGCAAGCTGATCGCTGGCGTCAGATCCTGAAACGGCAATGAATCGGTGTTTGTCCAGTGATTACCGACCTGAGCCGGATAATCGGTCGCATACTTCTCGTTCGCGTCGCGGAACGCCCAGGCAAGCTCCGCGGATTGCGCGGCGAATTTGGATCGCGACTGGAATTCGATGTTCACGTCAGCCTCCGGGCGCTGTTGTTCACTCACCGTGCCGTCCTTCCGCGGCATTCCGTGATCGAACAGCATCATGTCGTGCGTGATCATGCCTAGCCACCTTGGCTCCGGATATCCCGACCCGGGAGGGTCTTCCTTGCCCTGAAGGTCCTTGCGTTGGACTACATAGGCCTCGCTTCCGTAAGTTCCGGGGCCGGTCTCCTCGTTATTCCACAGCGCGAACCGGATGGATCGCTCCGTGCTGACTTCGGGAGCGCTGAGAATTCGCGCGATCTCCATCACCAGCGCTGTTCCCGACGCGTCATCGTTCGCCGCCTCACCCCAGCCCTTTCCATCCATATGCGCCCCGACGATGTACATTTCCTCGGGATGCGTCGCGCCGATTTTCGTGCAGAAGACTTCCTCACGCGGACCCGGTGTGGAAGGCTGCATGTTGAGCTGGCGAAGCCGCGCGTCGGGCTGTACGTCGGGATCGTTGTCGGGCATACCTCTGGTGCCGAGTTCGCCTTTGATGACTCCGCCTCCTGGCGCTGCGGGAAATTGAAGCCGCGGCGGCAGAGTAGCCGGCTTGACGTCTTCGTAATGGATGCGTTCAGTATTGGTGCAACCGTAGGATTTGAGTTGCGCTTCGATCCAATCGACGGCCGCGCGGTTTCGGTCGGTACCTTCCCGGCGGTCGCCGAATTTGGTCAGCGCCTGGATGGTTGCCTTGTAGCTTTGCAGGTCGAGCCTTCCGACCAGCGTTTTGATTGGATCGTTCGCAGGGTCGCTTTGAGGCCATGCGAAACCCGCGAAGAAACCCCCCGTCATCAGCAGCAATCTCATTTTCAATGCCTCCTTCCAAAAGGGACACTTCTCCTGTACTTTTCCAAACGGCCAAGTTGATATCGTTAGAGCGACTCTCAGGACGGCTGCTATTGACCCGCTTGCCCCCGGAGCAGCAAAGGCCAATTCACCACCACGTCGAGCTCCGTAATCGGCTGCGCCTGATTCACCAGAATGCGCTTGCCATCGGGCGAAACTTCGTATGGAGATATGACTTGAGAATCGGCAGCCATAGGGAATAACTGCTGAGGCGAAGACGGCTCCAAACCATCGGCCCCATTTCTCAGGCCCACCACCGAGAGCATGCCATCGGCTGAGAGGTAGAACAACTCTCGTCCATCCGGCCCCCACCGTGGGAAGGTCCCGCCACCAGACGTCACCTGGAACCTCTTTCTTGCATCCGGAAAGCTGGCGATGTAAATTTCGTTCCGGCCTGTCTCATCCGACTGATACGCCACCCAGCGCGGGGTGGACTCGGGAGAGAAGCGGCCCTGCCATTCCGCGGAAGGCCCGTTCAAATAGGGCTTGGGCTGCGATCCTTCGGCGAGCCGTCCATCGGGTGTCATTGAGGCGACCCAGAGGTCGCGTCCGGTCCCCGGACTGGAGAGTTCGTAGAGAAGGGATCGCCCGTCGCGCGACCAGTCACACAGTCTATAGACCGGCCATTGCCCGATACGCTCGCCTTGCCCCGAATCCGAGATACCTTTACGGAAGACACTGCGTCTAAACGAACCCTGGTCGGTGAAAAGCACGGTTCGGCCGTCGTTAGACCAGACCGCAGCCTGGTTAGCAAGGGTCGGGGTGAAGAGGCTGAACGTGTGCCGTTCCACGTCCATCAACCACAGATCAGCGTCGACAGGCGAGGCTCTCTCTCGCACCGCGATGAAGCGCTTGCCGTCGGGCGATAGCCGGAAGTTATCATATCTGTCCGGTTCGCCCAGCATTTCAAGGTTCTTCCCGGCGCGGTCCACCCACATAAAGCGGCTGGCCTTCAGACCGCCGAAGTACATCAAGAGTCCGCCCGCGGAAGCGGCCGCGGGAGTCTGTAGTCCTGGCGAGCGGATTTGGCTCACAACTGTGTGCGGCGGTCCAAGTGTCAGCTTCTGGATATCGAACTCCCGGGCCACCAGGCCCTCCTCACTCGCGGTCAGAAGGTAGTCCCTTCCATTTCCGCCATGTGCGTAAAGGGGAAGCCCGGGTGAGCGCGTCACAAGCGTCCGCTTGGATAAGTTGGATAGCGGCGCGGCATAGATGGCGCTGTTTTCGGATTTGGCGTTCTCGGCAAAGTAGAGCACCGGGCCGCCGGGAATCAAATAAGGGGCCCTGTGCGCCACTTCGCCGAGGCTGGCATCCACTTTCGTTAACCGCGTTGGCGCTCCTCCGGACTCGGGAATCTGCATCAGTCCTTCCTGTCCGCCAAACAGAATCCGGCCGTCCGCGGTCCAGAACGGTGCGCCGTTCAGGGCGGGCCGATAGAGGGCCTCGGGCGTCCCGCCGGAGAGATCCCTTCGCCATATCGTGCCTTGTTGCGCGACCCACCCCACCGACTTGCCATCCGGCGACCAGAAGACGGACTGGGCGTTGAATGCCTCCGCATTGTCCACCAACACCTGATCGGCCGATCCATTCAGCGGATGTAGCCATAGGGCGGTCTTCCCATTTACCGACGCTGAGTAGGTGGCAAAGCGCCCGTCGGGCGATGCCGATAGACCCGCACGTGATTCAAAAGACGCCGCAGACCCCTTTGGCAGCGTGATCTTGAAATGTAGGAGTTGGCGCTCTTCCGCGGCAGGCTTCCCAATACGCGACATCATCCAACCGCCGACTAAACCCAGAGCCAGCACGGCCGCCGCAACCCCGCCTATCCACCAACGCCGCATGGCGGACTTCGCGCCCGGCGTCTGCTCCAAGGCCCAGTTCAGTGCCCTTTTCAGGTCGATGGCGGATTGAAAACGCCGGTCCGGATCTTTCGCCAGACAGTTCTCGACCACGCGATCGAGCGGCGGCGAGATCGCCAGCGGTACGGGCTCCCGTTCCAGGACGGCCGCAATCACACTTGCCGGATTCTCGCCCTCGAACGCCCGCTTGCCCGTCAGCAATTCGTACAGCACGCACCCGAAGCTGAACAGATCGCTACGGGCATCCACCGGCTTTCCCTGCAACTGCTCCGGCGCCATGTATTGCACGGTGCCGAGAATCGATCCCGCGACGGTGAGTCCCTTGGTCACGGTAGCTTCGCTCCCGACCGGCGGTACCTGCTTGGCCAGGCCGAAATCCAGGAGTTTCACACCTTGCTTCGAAACCAGTATGTTGGCCGGTTTTAGGTCGCGATGCACGACACCCTTGCGATGCGCTGCATCCAGCGCGTCCAGGATCTCGCCGGCGTACTCCACGGCCTTGCCGAGAGGAAGCGGTCCCTTTAGAGGCGCGCCTTCCACGAACTCCATCACCAAGAAGTTCGGGCCGATATCGTAAAGCTGGCAGATGTGCGGGTGATTCAATGCCGCTACGGCGCGGGCTTCGCGTTCGAATCGTTCGTCGAATCCCTGTTTCGAGATCTTGATCGCGACGGTGCGGTTCAGGCGCGTATCGCGCGCCCGGTAGACCCGGCCCATCCCTCCGCTGCCGATGAGCTTTTCGATCCGATACGGTCCTAACTCCGTGCCGGGGGCCAGAGGAGCGCCGTCGTCGAGCAGTTCCGCGGCGATGTCCATTGCGGGCTGGTCAACCAGCGCATCGGCGCCGTCGGCGGCCAGCAGCGATTCCACTTCCCGCCGCAGGGACGAATCGGCGCCGCAGGCCGCGGTAACGAAAGCGGCGCGGGATTCTGGCCGGTGCTCCAGCGCCTCGTGATAGACCTCCTCGACGCGCCTCCATTCTTCCTGGCTAGGTCTCGTCTTTGCCATATCACCCTCCGACCGTTTTAAAGAGTTTACGCCTCTAATCGGGTAAGCGGAAACGGCAGTGAACCACTACAATGATTTGGGAAAGTTTTTGGTGGCACCTTCCGACTCTCAGGAGATCAGTATCCTCTTGAAGGCTTGGGGAAACGGCGACCAGGCCGCCCTCGACCGTCTGACGCCGCTGGTCTACGCTGAGCTCCACTGCATGGCGCGCCGCCACATGCGCACCGAGCGTGAGAACACGTTGCAGACCACCGCCCTGGTGCACGAAGCGTACTTACGGCTGGTGGATGCGAAAGGTCTCGCGTGTAAAGACCGGACACACTTCTTCGCTCTCTCAGCCCAGGTGATGCGCCGCATTCTGGTGGACGCAGCCCGCGCACGCGTTTCCGCCAAGCGAGGTGGCGATGCCACACCGCTCGACCACTCCGAAGGGCTCAATCTGGACGAGATTGCCGGAAATGCCTCGCAAAAGAGCGCCGATGTTCTGGCAATGGATCAGGCGCTGGAGGACCTCGCACGGGTGGACGCCCGAAAGGCGCGCGTCATCGAACTGCGGTTTTTTGGCGGCCTGAGCGTCGAAGAAACCGCCGAGGTCTTGCAGATTTCTCCCCAGAGCGTCATGCGCGACTGGAAGCTGGCTCGGGCGTGGCTAGTCCGAGAGTTGGGTTAGCCTCGGACCATGTCGAAAGACGGCTATGAGCCGTTATCTGCGGGCGACCGGCTGGTTGCGGGGCTAGGTCTCACGAGCGCTCGCTGGCAGATTCTCGACGCCATCGCCTCGGCCGAGCACCCACAGCCGGTTGCCTGGCTCGCTCGCGACATGGGGGCCAATCGCCAAAACGGCAGCGCAGCATTAACGACTTGCACGAACAAGGCCTCGTCGCGTTCGAGAACACCCCCATCATAAGCGCGCGCAGCTTGTGGTTCTGACTGACAAGGGGAAGCAGACGTTTGACGCCGCTAGGCGTTTGCAAGCGCCCCGGATCAACGACCTTGCCGAAGGGCTCTCGTCAAAAGACACAGAAACATTCCAAAGTGTCATCAGTGCGCTTCGCCAAAAACTCGAAAGAAGCGAACTGGAAGAGTGAAGCTGAACGACCGATGGTTTGCGGAAGGCCAGCAATCGACGCCGAGCCACCGCGCCCATGTCCTATTAATGGATTCCTCGTCGGATTCCATGCTCTGGCAGGTCTCGAATCAAGGCCCTATGGAAGCCCAACAAAACAAATGGACATGTTAAATCGGCATCGGTACACAGCTCGTACACGGGAATTCGCAAGCGCTTGAAAACAAAGGATGGCTCCCCGGCGTGGGCTCGAACCACGATAAACTTAAACAACACAGAATCTGCAATTTGCAGAGTTTTCAATGGTCTAAAATGCCGGATTGGACTAGAAACGCGCCCACTCGTACACAACTCGTACACAGAGTTGTCGGCCAGACGGAGTTCGATTGGCAAATCATCTCGGTCCGTAGAATTCGGGCGACCGCGAATGTTCCATGCGATCTCAAAAATGGGTTGGAGCGATACGCGCTATCTGGCCGCCATCTTTACCGACGGGCCATTCATTTTGGATTTCGGCAAGCGAGCGCAGCCGTTGGGCCGGGGCCGCGCTAAGATGAAATAGCTGACTATGAACGCCACCGTACCCGTCTATATGGAACTCGTGGACTTCGTCGCGCGGGGGGCCACTGCGGAAGAGGTTGCCAACTTTCGTCCGTCGCACGAAGCCCAGAAGCGTGTTGCGGAGCTGCTCGAGCGTCAGCGTGAATCAGAGTTGACAGAAGAGGAGACCGCTGAGTTGGACGGCTTCGTGCAACTTGAACATATCCTCGGCTTGGCAAGAGCCAAAGCTCAACTCATCCTAGCCGGCCGCTGTTGAATATCCCAGCAGAACTACGCGCTGCAGTGGTTCAGCGGGCGATGTTCCGGTGCGAATATTGCTTGCTTCATCAGGATGACGCTGGGTTTCCTCATGAAGTCGATCACATTATTAGCAGGCAGCATGGCGGTGAGACGATTTCGGACAACCTCGCTTATGCATGTATGGTCTGCAATCGATATAAGGGCTCGAATATCGCGTCTGTGGCGCCGTCAGGCGACTTGGTCCCATTGTTCAATCCAAGGCTGGACCGGTGGAACGACCATTTTCGGCTGAATGGCGCTGCCATCGAACCGCTCGGCCTGGTTGGTGAAGTTACGGCTCAAGTGCTTCGGCTCAACACACCGGAACGTTTGATGAGAAGGCGCGCTCTTCAACAGCTCCGGCGGTACCCGATAGATTGACCTCATAGGCGGCGCTTTCGGCGCAGAACCTGCTTTTATGCGAATGGATCAGGATCGACCAGGTGGCTGTCGACTGCACGAATGTACTGGAGGTTTCCGGTCTTCGAACAATTCGAAGCGGAGAGTTGGCGCATATGTTCGCCGTGACGTTTCGGGCGATTCGCCGCCATGCGTACGTTCGTTAGGCTGGTACCTAAAGCCGGCACCGCCGCTCTGTCCAAGAGAATGGAGATCGCAGTAAACCGCGGCGGCAACATTTAAGAGCGATGCGGCGACGATTCTTGGCTAATTGAGGTGTGCGAGCCCGCCACCGCAAATACCTTGTCGAATGTGGTGCATTGTCCAGAGCGGTGCAGGATTGCTCTCTAGCGCCAAAGTGGAATCGCAAGAACCATTGACAGGGCTTTCTTCTTGTTCATAGGAAGCTCTTGTTGACACATGGAATGATTTAGTTGTTTCCAGCGAAGACGTAGGAATCCTTTCCAATGAGTAAGCCCCATTGTCCGGCGCCGAGCCCCCGGGTATCGCGCGGGCCTTCTCGAGCGCGGCCGCGCGGCATCGCCTTCCTAGACAGGTTGGAGGCCGAGGTCAATCAAATACTGGTAGGTCTCATCATAGAAGCGAGGATCGCGCGTGGGATCTCCAGTGTCACCGGGCGGAACGAAGATAACCATGCCCTGCCTCGCTCTTGTCAGTAGAACCCGGTAGGCGTTGAGCAGATACCGCTTTCGATCCGCATTGTGAATGGTGGTCCACGCGTCACCTCGGAAAGCGTGGTAGCGCCATCCGTGCGCTTGCATGCGCAGATCCGCATCCCAGGTCACGCAGATCCAGTCGAGTTCCAGTCCTTGAATCTGAAACTCGGTCGCGGCATCCTCCAGGTAAAAGCTGGATCTGGTGTCCTTCCGATCGTTCAGGAACCAGTGAACGGGATCGACGCTAACACGAACGTCAATCGCATGCGGCTTGAGGCGTTGCGCCTGCGAAGATGCTACCAAACCGTATCGCTCCGAACCGCGCGCCCGCTCCCGGACCCATTGCTTGGCCCGGTGAATGTCCCGAGTAATTGCAATCGGGTAGCGCACAGCAACTTCCGCTAATAAACTTCGAGCTGATTCGCCCTCACAATCCAGTACCGCCTTGACAAAGGCTGAAACCTTTTCCGAACGAAACGATCGCATGGACGTTTCCAGGTGCAGCCTGGCGTCAGCTTCGAGGTTGCCCTGGACGCGAAGCGCGTTCACAGAAGTGCCGGCTGCATATTCCGATTCCGTGAGGTTGGGCGAGACATGGACATACCAGTGAGGGAACCGGAGGCGTAGGGCATCGAGCCACTCGCCAATGCCGGCCTCACCTGTGTGGATTTCCTGCCCACCACCGACGAGGCAGATGACAACCGCCCAGTCATGGTGCCGGTCGAGGTACGAAATCAGGAATTCGGGTTCCGACGAGTTGAAACCGGGGATCTTTTTTCTGCGTTTCATGAAATCCGCTGTCTTGTCCCGATTCCAAGCACGTTGTGCTTCGTCGAAGATTACGACGTGATCAAATGGTGGCTCCGGTCTGCGCACACCTTCGTCCCGGAAATGGTGCACATTCTGAATGAAAGCCTTCACTGGTTGTCGAATAACGCCCTTGCGCACACGGTTTGCTACTCGATCCAATTCATCGCGAACCAGCGCCTCCTGGAGCACGGCGACCAAAGGGCCGTTTCCAGAGAGAAACACAGCGCGAGACTCGCCGAAGTCGCGGCGACGAGTTGCGACGTTGAGTCCGACCAGCGTCTTTCCGGCGCCAGGTACACCCGTGACGAAGACGATTGCCTTCCGGCCTTGCTTATTCGCATTCTCGATAATGTTCTCTACGGCTGCGGAAGTCACACTCAAATTTGTTGCACCCGCGTCATGGCGCGAAATCTCTTCAACGGAGTGTCGTGAGTACAGTGAACGGGCAGCCTCAATGATGTTAGGCGTTGGATGATACGGTGCCTTGCCCCACTCAGCGCCATTCAGAGTCAATCCGCGAGCGATGGTGAGTGCATCCATCACGGCTGTGGCAATTCCGTCTGCTGTACACCGACGGGGTGGCCGCACCCGATCAGGATGTTCATCGTGCCAGTTGGCATCTCCTTGCGTGGCTTCTGTCGCCACCAGCAACGGAAAGATCGGTGCATTATGACTGGCGAGATGAAAGTTTTTCAAATCCAGGGCGTAGTCCCAGACCTGGTTATAGTGGGCCGTTCGATAGAGCCTTTCGCCAATTTTGAATTCGATCGCAAGAATGGCAGGCCCGCTGATGAGGACGGCGTCAATGCGGCTGGCCAGCCGGGGTACATCAAACTCCAGATAGATTGTTCCGGCAACATCTTTCAGCGCGGGCGCAAGAATAGCGACCTCATCTTCCCAGGCTCGCAGTTGTTCCAGTTCTACGTCATGGCCCTGCGATGTGGCTAGTTTCCCTGTAATGTAGGCGGGATCTGCCGAAACAAACTCTGGCACCGTGGCCCAATAAAAGGCAGAGGGGCGGGTTGGATGTACTGAATCGGGCACCGAGCCCATTATAGATTTGTGCGTCGCGCGACCATGTGGCGACCGCCGAACTCCAATGCGGCGGCTGGCCGGTCAGCCCGGCTCGTCCGAAATTCTGGCAGGGTCGGCCCTAGACCGAGGTCAACTCGTACCTCAATCCCATCCCTGGCTAGTCCAGGAACTCGCTCTCCTCCAATCGGGGCGCCACTTATTCTTCCGTAACATAGCTGATGTCTTTGCTGATCAGGGCCTCGACTTCAAGCTTGACGCCGTTCTTCAACATCAGCTCGATTTCCTTTTGCCAGGGCTTTTTTGCTCAAGAACCAGGTATACTGGGCGATCTGCCGCGGCGCGTTTGATGTCTTACTCGTTCAATTTGATTTGCACGCCGGGGGCTAAGCTGGCACCGGCCATAATCTAATCCAGACTGCGCAATCCCAGGAAACCCGCACCCGGGATAGCGATGCGGCGCGATTCGTAGGCAAGATTGATCGATCCCCTGTTTGATCACGCTGTCGATGTAATACCCCCAGGGTCGTTATCCAGCAGGCAATACACCTGTAGTTTCAACTTGTGATGGAGGCGGTGCCGCATGCGGCGAACGCCGCGGGGCGGTTGACCTCCGCCATGTGTCAGTATGCAGGTGCGCATACGATCGCCGCAGCCAATCCAGAGTCGATTCCATGCTCTAGGTGGACCGGGAATCAAGGTTGTTCGCAACAACCACAAAACACGGTACTAAGCGATCGGATGCTAGAACGGCACTCGTACATGACTCGTACACGAAAACCGCCAAGTTACTGAAAATAAAGCTGGCTCCCCGGCATGGATTCGAACCACGATTCACGGCTCCAAAGGCCGCTGTCCTACCATTAGACGACCGGGGAATAAGGGTGCGGATGGCTCTCAATCAGTTTAGCGTGCAGCGGGCGATGCTCGCAACGGATTCCGTTTTGCGCACGCGTGGTGTGCTACCCTGACGAAAACCATGCGCACCATTCCGGGATGGGATCAATACTATCTCCAGATCTGCCAGGTGGTGTCGGCGCGCAGCAAAGACCCGAATACGCAGATCGGTTGCGTGATCGTCGGGCCCAACCACGAGATCCGATCCACCGGCTACAATTCTTTTCCCCGCGGCATCCGCGATGATGTCCCCGAACGGCTCGTCCGGCCCACCAAATATCTCTGGATCGAACATGCCGAGCGCAACGCGATCTGCAATGCCGCCCGCGCCGGCACTCCAACCGAGGGCTGTACCATCTTTGTCGAGATCATGCCTTGCATGGACTGCGCGCGCGCCGTGGTGCAGGCGGGCATAACTCAAGTTGTCGTTTCCGAGGCGCGCATGGCTCAATACTCCAGCGACTATTACAACGAGCACTTCGGTATGGTGGAAGTTCTGTTTGCTGAAGCTGGGGTTCACGTGCGGAGGGCTTAGCCGGGGACGGTTCGCTTCCCTTCAGGAGGATTATTACTTCCGAACCTGCTCACGTCTCATGGTTCCGGCAGCCTCGGGCGCGGGAACTGGCTGGCTTTCCCGATAAAACCTGCAATCACAAAACCGGCAGCGGAATGGCCGGCGCCGAAAAACAGCCATTAAGGTGTCCAGCATCGTCCTCGAGTAGGATCGCCGCACATCGTGACCGCCACATTTCGGGCACCGCATATTCCCGCCTACACCCTGCCTCAAGGACACACCCGCACAGTATAGCACTCAAAAAAGTGGGGTATAAGCGTTCATTATTGTACAAAAATCTGGTATAGATAGTGATGGTACCTGTTCTCACAATAGGGCGGGTGACAGCCAGACTTGAGGGCAGCTTCAGGAAAGTGTTCCAGTTCCGACTCCCCGCGCACGTTTTCCCGATTTGCAACCTGGCCTGGCACCAAAGGGCTAAAACATGCCGGAAGAACAACGCCACTACGGGAAATGGAGCCGGGAAGAGCTTCGAAACGCTGAGGTCACAGCTTCACGTTTCCTGGAAGACAATTGCGCGCAAATTGCCGATACGATTCGGGCCAAGACTAAATTCCTGGAGACGCTGGTTCAGCGCCTGTCGATGAAAAAGACTGGATTCGACGACCGCCTCGAATACCTGGCGAGGATTGCGGAGATTGCGCGTCTGATTCAATCCGATGCCGATGGGTTTTTCGAGCTCGCCTCGAATCCGGTAGTGGCGCGCATTCTCACGACCGTCCCGCAAAAAAAGCCCGGGCGTCAGTAGGTCAGAGCTTCCACTTCGGAAGCCTCCCCGGCTTTGAAACTTTGGATTGCCGGGTCGATATTGCGGAGGAGGCCGCCTAACACAGTTCCGGCTCCCACTTCGACAGCTCGCGCAACACCTTGC
>Ga0126381_100004973_pt1 | contig 14527 bp, 11 predicted proteins | sample PanSoiMetPlot_28_FD_96465 | JGI IMG/M metagenome (GOLD analysis project Ga0126381, IMG submission 96465) | Tropical forest soil microbial communities from Panama - MetaG Plot_28 | ecosystem: Environmental > Terrestrial > Soil > Tropical forest > Bulk soil | place: Panama | collected 2016-02-17
AGGACCTGACTGACCCATGGCGCTGATAACGTCAAGCATTTTTTCTATGGCCTGATCGTAATGAGCCGGCACTGGAATCCCATTCACGTAAGCGAGAATTCGCGCGTGGAGGAAAAAGTCCACGGCGTAGACATGGTAATAAAGCGACTGTTCGAAGTGCATGCCGTCCGGCCGTACCTGGCGTTGCGCCTCAGACAGCGCAATTTTCCACCCACGTTCTTGCCAGCTGGAAGCGGAATGCAGCTCCGGACACAATGTGCCAATAAGAAACAGTCCTACTCCCTCGCCGAGTAGATGGGTATTCGGGGAAAAGTAAGTGGATAAAAATCTTGAGATATGCCGAGCGTTCAGCGCCAAAGCACGCCGAAGATCGAACGAGAAATATTCTGGGACGACAGAGCAACCATCCAACAAATACCAGACCCACAGCCAAGAAAGACTTCGGAATGCCACCTCGAGGCTGCTTGCCCAGTTAATTCCGATTCCATATGGATTCTGTTCTCGCCAGTCGTACCACTGCCGAAATAACTCCCGTGCATAACGAGCATCGCCGGTCAGGCGATAAGCCTTGGCAAGTGTGATCAAATGCTGGTGACGATTGAGCTCCCAAGTGACCTTCGCGTCTCCCACGCGGTCAAAGTTCAGATAAGGCATCCGGAACCACGCGCATCGAGGGGCGCGCTTGTCATGGACAGCATCGAGATGCCAGTCGATCCTCGTTCCGTAATCCACAGCTTCGTATCCAAGCAGGTCGAACCGGTGCTCACAAATCTGATCCGCCTGATTCAGAATTCCCTCTACGACCTCGGGCAGTCGTTCGCGCAAGCACCTTAGAATTCCTGGCACTTCGGCGGGGGTGAAAAAGAAGCAACGCGCACCCTTTGATTGATGCGAGCGGCCATCTCGGAGAAACGGACCGCCGATTTGGCGGAGGACCATGTCCCAACGTTTTGCGACCTCCTGGTGCGTGCGCACGCGCAATTCGTCCCCGTCCATTTCCGCAATTCTCTTGCCGCGTTTCAACCAATTGTTAAGCGACATGGACCCAATCACTTCTCAGCGCATCTACTTCGCGGTGGGGAGTCCCGAGTAGCCAATCCGCAGTTCGGGCGATGTTATCTTCACCAGCTTCCAGCTGCGCGCCTCTCTTCGACAGCTCGTATCCCTCAACGACGCTTATCAGCTTTGCGCACAAATCTGCGGCATCGCCTTCACGATAAGTGATGACGTTCGCGGGACGATGGCCATTCTCACTGGCGATAACCGGCACACCTAGGGCTAGCGATTCGAGCACCGAGGCAGCGACACCGTCGCACGCTGGGGTGCGAATATAAGCAGAGCATCGAGTGAGCAAGGTCAGAAACTCGTCATGGTTGAGGTTCCCCAACAAGAGGAGGCTTTGGCGTTCTGGCCCTGGCCATCCGCCCACGTACTCGTTGGCTGCTCGAAATTCCTTGGAAGGAAAGCCGAGCCAAATGAATCCTGCTTCCGGATGCTGCTGCCGGAATTGCAGCATTGCTTCCCGCAATGCAGGAAGCCGGTACTCAGGACGGAACGAAACGTAGCAGAAAAAAACGGAATGGTGTGATTCCAAGAAGGTTTCCGTGTCTCCAGCGAGCTGCGACGGTTGGAACGCAAGATTCTGTCTTGAAAAACCCGGTATCACTGCGATTCGCTCTGACGCAATGCCGTACTGTTCAATCGCGTGCCTGACGGCCTCGTTGTTGCACGAGATTTGCCCCGCGAGGCGGAAAAGCAGTTGAAACGCCCGATAGACCAAACCTTCCCGCTGGGGAAAATACTTCTGCTGCAGACCACCACGCCAACTCAGGGCGATTGGCCGGCCGGCGAGCCTTCCTATGATGGCCGCGATTAACGCCAGCATATAGCCTGGCCTGGACTGACCGTTGACGTGAACCTGAAAGCGATAACCGCTTAAGGCAAAACGAACAACCTTGCGCAGATAGTCGAAGCCATTCTGAACGTCGATGTATTCGCTACTCCGCTTCTTGCGGTTCTCGTTCAGATTGAGCACCTGGCACACATTTCCGCGACGACGGATTTCTTCGACCAATGCTTTCGTCTGCATCGCCCAACCGCAAACCGGTGGGGGATAGTTGCCGATCTGCAGGACTTTTGCCCGCTGATGCCCATTGACCGTGACATCCACAGCGCTTTTCGAAGGTGTATTCATGAGAATTCTGTCTTAGACCAATGCTGAAACCTGGAGAACCACTACGCTGATACCATCTGCTCACACGCCACTCTCTCCCGGGCAACGGAGCGGCGGCCGAGAGAACGCAAATCAATGACAAGTTGATCTGGGCGGAGCGTGGCTAATACGGTGTCCTCGTCAAATGCCTTGGCTCCGAGGACGAGGACCTCTGCATGCTTCACTACTTCTTCCAGATTGGCCGAGAGCAAAACGCCGATATGGGGAATTTCCTCTTCGATATACTGGCGGTTGACGCCCACCAAACGGCCCAGTGAGACATCCTGGTCCCAGATTTGGACCTGACGACCCTCGCCCAGCAGTCGTTTGATCAGTTGCACTGAGGGACTCTCGCGCAGGTCATCCGTGCCGGACTTAAAGCTCAGGCCGATAACGCCGATTTTCTTGCATTTCGTCGCCAGCACCGCTTCAACAGCCCGCTCTAGGTGGGCCCGATTACTCGGCATGATGGCTCCCAATAATGGCAAGTCCAGGTCAAATTGCTTTGCCGAGCTGGCGAGCGCGCGGACATCTTTCGGCAAGCATGATCCACCGAAGGCAAAACCCGGCGTGAGATAGGCGTTGGAAATATTCAACTTGGTATCGGACAGAAAGATCTTCAATACTGCAAGCGGATCCACGTCCAGGTGGTGGCACAACGTCCCGATTTCATTCGCAAATGTAATTTTCAGTGCGTGAAATGCGTTGCAGACATACTTCACCATCTCGGCGACGCCCAATGAAGTCTCGAAAATCCGGCCCGGGCTCTCTCGGTAAAGCTCGCGCAACGGAACAAGATGCGCACGATCGTCCGCTCCCAAAACAATTGCTGTAGGATTTAAGAAATCAGCGACGGCGGATCCTTCGCGCAAAAATTCAGGATTGGCACATACCGCAAAATCAACACCGGAGCGCTTTCCGCTGGCCGCCTCGATTGCAGGAATGGCCAAAGACTTGGCGGTTCCTGGCAACACCGTGCTGCGAAGCACGATCCAATGGAACTCTTTCTTCGATCGCAGCGCTTTGCCGATTTCTTCGCAACTGCGCTTGATCGCACTGACGTCCAAGGAGCCGTTGTGTAAGCTTGGCGTTCCCACACAAAGGAACGAGATTTCCGATTGGTCCACAGCCATCTTCGCGTCTCGCGTCGCGCGTAGGCGGCAAGCCCGACGAGACTCAGCGAGGAGTTCAGACAGGCCAGGCTCCAAAACAGGCGTGTGCCCTGACTCCAGCATCTCGACCTTTATAGGATTCACGTCCACGCCGATTACCCTGTGACCCGTTTTTGCCAAACAGGCCGCCGTCACAGCGCCGACATACCCCAGTCCGAAGACGCTAATGGTCTTCAAATTGACTCCCTTGGTTCCGTCTGGAATTGCTGCTTGAGCTTGCTTTCGCCGACAGCCGACAAAGTCTTATACGGCTGCTGGCCGACGTGCAGAGGTTGCGAAGTGTACGTCAGACGGTAGAGTGGCTCGAGCTCCGCAAGCAGACGATCGAAGCCAAAGCGTGTCCTCACGGTCTCTTGTCCCGCGAGCGCGAGCTTTTTTGCAAAGCACGGATTTTGCAATGCGCCAAGGATCGCTTCTGCAAGCGCATGTGAATCTTTCGGTGGAACTGTTAAGCCGTTCACGCCATTGCTTATGATTTCGGGAATTCCGCCAACGCAGGTGCCTACGACGGGGAGCCCAGCGGCCATCGCTTCCAGAAGTGCATTTGGCAAAGCCTCCGCTTCCGAAGGCAGGACGAAAAGATCGCAACCGGCCAGCAGCTCAGGAACATCACTTCGAGATCCAAGAAACAAAAAGTTCTTTTCCAACCCCGATTCCCTCACTTGCTGTTCTAGATTGGGTCGCTCCTTCCCATCACCGACCAGGATAAATATGGCCTCTGGAAAATCCCTGCAAACACAAGTGGCTGCTGAAATTAAGGAAGCATGACCCTTCACGCGGCTGTACATGTTCGCCACGACAGCAATCAGTTTGGAATTGCCAATGCCCGGGAACAATTGCTCCCGATCTGCGTGAGCGGTGGCAAAGCGATCAACGTCCACTCCGTTGTTTAGTACCCGGATCTTCTCTGGGGGTAAGCCGTCTCTTTTCACAAGTAGATCACGTACGGACGTCGAATTAACAATTACCCGAGTCGAAAGCCGATAGATGAGCCGCATCACCGCATTTTTCCACGGTGTGTACCAGTCCAAATCCGCCATGTAGCGTCGACTGGAAATGATGATTGGTGTACGAGCTAACCATGCGGCCGGAACTGCCAGGAGGTTGGACCATACGTCGTGTGCATGAACCGCATGAAAGCGCCGCCGCCGAAGGAAATGCGCCAAACGGAATAGCTGGTACACCCCATTTAGCGAAAGAAGCCTCTTCCCTTTGTGAAACTCGACGATGGGAACGCCCTCGCGCTTCAGAACTTCGAGTAACGGACCTTCAGCATCCAGACAACCCACAACCACGCCATGGCCGCGTGAGAGCAGGCAAAGCGCGACGTGTGCAACTTGCGCTTCTGTGCCGCCTACATTCAGCGTGTCGACCAGATATAGCACACGCCGAAAGTTGCCCTGCACCTTAAAATCGAATGGCTCCCGGCGACAGTCACTTGGCCTTTGCGATGGCCACACCTGACTTGCAGGAATATCGGCCGGATTGATGCTCAATTTAGTAGCCATCTGGCTATTTCCGTGCGTCCTGTTGTCTGCGTGTAGATAACGCAGTCACGCAGGGGAAGAAGCGAGAGCTCCAGTTTGGACGTCGTTGCGTTCGGCAGCAGGCTTGCACCAGGCACTAATTGTTGATGGTGTTTGAGTTGCAGACTCCAGAAAGTTACGGTGCCACAGTTCAAAGATGAGGAGATGCCAAATCTCCCAGGAACGGTCACGCAATCCCTTCTGATGTTCCCGGATTCTGCGGCGCAAACCCTCTTCGCTTAGGTATCCGCGCTGAAGTGTTTTTGGTTCTAGAAGAATCTCCAGCAAAGCTGGTGAGGGTTCTTCGCGCAGCCAGTGTACCAGCGGCATGGAGAAGCCTTGTTTTCGACGATATAGCACTTGCTTCGGCACGCCTACTCGCTCAGCGAGCTTCTTAAGAATGTACTTAAGCTCGCCAAACCGCATTTTCCATCGCGGCGACAGTCCTACAGCCCATTCAGCGAACACATGGTCGAGTAGCGGCGCGCGGATCTCCAAGGAAGTCGCCATGCTCATGCGATCTACCTTGGTCAGAATATCGCCCGCCAAGTAAGTCTTTGCGTCGAGGTACTGCACTGTGCTCAGCGGATCGGAGGTAGGACTGTTGGTCAAATAGCTCCGAAAAAGACTGTAGGGTGACGGCTGTTTGTCGGCCCAATACAAAAAGTCTTTGGAAAAAATGGAACGCTCGCGAACAGCCGCGGGCAACACGGATACTTCGTCCAGATACCGCTCACGGGTGGGCAGGGACAGATTGTACAAGAACCTGCCACCTCGCCATTCCGCAGGGATCCGCGGATGGATTTGCTCGCGGTACAAACGGGCGGTCCCTGGCGGGAAGAGGCGGAGCCAGCGGCGCCGTAGATACTTCTTATACCTTTCGTAGCCCGCGAACAGTTCGTCGCCACCGTCTCCAGCCAAAGCCACCGTGACATGCTGGCGCGCCAAACGACAAACGTGATAGGTCGGCACCATCGAAGAATCCCCGAACGGTTCTTCCAGCGAGTGCGTGAGGAGTTGTACGGTTTCCTCGATTCGGGGTTCCACGAACAATTCGTGATGCTCCGTGCCAAAATGCTGTGCAACAACACGCGCATATTGCGCTTCATTGAAATCAGATTTGGAAAAGCCAATCGAAAAGGTTTTGACTTGTCGCGAGCTTGCACGGGCCATGAGCGCTACTACCGTAGAAGAATCGACTCCTCCGCTGAGCAGAGCACCCACGGGAACATCGCTTACCAGTCGGATGCGCACCGCCTCCGCCAGCCGTTTTTCCATTTCTTCAAGGCACTCTTCTTCGCAGGAAGGGTCGTAGCTGCCATAGCGCGGCAGCTCCCAGTATTTGGCGACTCGCGGCTGACCAGCGTTGAACTCAAGCAGATGTCCAGGAGGCAGCTTCCGAATTCGTGTGAAGGCGGTGACGGGATCGGGGATGTAACCGAAATAGAAAAAGTTAAGCAGCCCCTCGGGGTCAACCTCGCGAAGTTCCGGAGCGACGGCTAGAATAGCCTTGATCTCTGAACCGAACAGCAGCCGCTCTTTGGTCAAGGCGTAATACAGCGGCTTCTTCCCAAACCGGTCCCGCGCTAACAGCAGCTTTTGACGATGTTCATCCCAAATAGCAAAGGCGAACATGCCGCGCAGCTTTTCTACACAGCCTGCTCCAGAGTCTTCGTAGAGATGGACAATCACTTCCGTGTCTGTGTGGGTATAGAAGCGGTGGCCGCGGTCTTGCAGTTGCCGGCGAAGCTCCGGGAAATTATAGATTTCACCGTTGAAGACTATCCAGATGCTGCCATCTTCATTGTGGATAGGTTGATGTCCAGTGGATAAATCGATGATGCTTAGGCGGCGCATTCCCAATGCAGCGCGCCCTCGTGCACAGATCCCCTCGTCGTCCGGTCCGCGGTGGACTATGGTCTGGCACATCGCATGGATATCTGCAGCTACCGCCACGTAGTTTTGTTCACGGCCGACGATTCCTGTTATGCCGCACATGATTTCTACGATTGCACCGCAAGTTTGGCCAAAGCAAAGGGAAATTTGCGAAGCTCGGAAACTCCAAACGGCTCGTCTTGGTCCTCTATTCGGGGGTTAGAGTGCGTACGTCGTACTGCACAGCCTCGGCGTTATTCCTTATCCATTCCGTATCCGCCGTAATAGGAGTAAGCGCCGTAACTCGTCCCTTCGCTCGCGTCGTTCAGCACAACGCCGACAAGGTTCCTGGGAAATTCCTGCAATGTCGTCCTCACCAAATCATGGGGTGTCTTGCCTGCCCGGACCACAGCGATTACGCCATCGCAGTATCCAGCAATTATACCGGCGTCTGCCACCGCCAATACGGGTGGCGCGTCTACGATAATCCAATCAAAAACCGGACTCATTTGATTGAGGAAGCCCTTCAGTATCCCGTTCGCAAGCAACTCAGAAGGGTCAAGGGCTGACCTGCCGGAAGGAATCAAGAAGAGTCCCGACATAGGGTCCGTCTGGATGATGGAAAATTCATCGGCTTTACCGCCGAGGTAGTCGCTCAAACCCGGGGCAGAAGGGGCGCCCATCCGCACGTGAAGCCTTGAAGCTCGTAGGTCGGCGTCGATCAGCAGCACGCGTCTTTCATGCTGGCGTGCGATTGCCAGCGCAAGATTGAGAGAGACAAAAGTCTTTCCTTCTCCGGGCAACGTGCTCGTCACCAAGAGAGTCCGCATGGGATTTTTCTCACGGAGCCGGTACAGGCGGGCACGCAGCGTCCGAAACTGCTCAGCACACACGACGGAAGAATGTATGGTGGAGAAAGCGTCATAGTCCGGGTTCAATTTCCAGCCTGGCTTGCTACTCCGACGGCGCAATTCTTCAAGTCGCAGAAAGGGCCCCTCTGCAGTCATTTCTCCCTGCCTTGGCGATTGCAATATTCCGGGCTCAACGGGGAGACTATCTTCGTCAATAAAGTCAAGCGGACTTGGTTGGGCGGGCTTCCAACCGGGCGGCCTTTGCTCCTCGAACTTCTTCAAAGCTTCATGAATACGGCTCATAGTTTTCCTTCTCGGGCTTTACCGCCAAGGAGGCCGGCTCACGCATTCGGTCCAGAAGCGTGGATAAATCACGCAACATTTTTCTAACTAGAGTCAAATTCGCCGAACCGTTGCGTGGAGGCGCCGTGACTAGGTCCAGCTCAAATTCATGCGCCACGCCATCAACATGATCGGCCTTAACCGTCTTTTGCTGATCGGCGAAACAGTTGATCAGCGCTTGTTCGCACAGCACGTTGATTACGCGTGGAATTCCTTTTGTATAGCGATAGATGCTCTCGATCGCTTCGGGAGAAAACAGTCGTTCGTCGCTCGCTCCTGCAATCCGCAAGCGCTGCTCGATATAGCCCTGGGTTTCCTCGAGCGATAAGGAATTCGTCTTGCAACGCACGGCAATCCGCTGGCAGAGCTGACGCAGATCAGGCTGCCTGAGTCTTTCTTCGAGCTCAGGCTGGCCTGAGAGGACAACCTGTAAGAGCTTTTCGGTAGATGTCTCGAGGTTGGTGAGAAACCGGATTTCTTCCAACACTTCGTCAGAAAGCCCCTGCGCCTCATCCACAATAAACACCGGAGTCTGCCCGTTGCCGTATCGCGCCAGTAGCCAGCGATTCAGGCGCATCAAAATCTCGCTTTTCGAGTGGGATTCACAAGGGATTCCCAGATCCGCCATCAAACACGCTAGCAGCTCGCCAGGGGTCAGCTGTGTGTTGAAAATAAAGGCGGTGGCGGTATTTCGCTGACGAAGCCAGTCTAGAACCATATTGAGCAGCAAGGTTTTTCCGGTGCCCACTTCACCGGTCAGCAAGATGATTCCTCTCCGCCCCCTTATCCCATAGGCCAAACTGGCCAGTGCTTCCTGGATCCCTGGCGTCAGGAACAAGTACCGCGGGTCCGGGTTAAGGCGAAACGGACTCTCTTGCAAGCCAAAAAACTTGTTATACATTTCCTTCTTTCCAAGAGGAAGTTGCAAGACTACCCGGCTTCGCTGAACCAGCCGCACTTGGCAAGTGGCGTATCTTCCCTCCATTCCCCATGTGACAGATTACCCCGAGTGTCGGCACCCCAAGGTAAATCTCCACTTCACGTTTGGTTCGGATGGATTTGTCGCCTGCCTCCATGAGATGAACGATACCGACTCCCAGTATCAGCCCAGCGCCTAGCCCGCCTAGGGCGAAAAGCGGCGGCTTTGGAAAGGAGGGCCGCTCCGGTAAGCTGGGTGGGTCCAATACACGGAACTGCTCGCCTTCCTGCCGGCGTTCCAATTCCGTAGCCATTTGGGACTCGTTCCGCTTCTTGAGAAGATCGTTGTAGAAATCAAGAGCGGTTTGGTGATCTCGCGTCAGAGCTTTGAATTGTTGCTGGATCATGGGACTGGACTGGATCCGAGCCTGTAAGACCGTAATCTGACGCTGAAGTTCTGCTTGCTCGTGCTTTTTCCGGGCGATCGTAAAGTCGATTTCATGCAGTTGCGCCCTAAGTTGCTGGATTTCCGGCGGCTCGTCACCTGTTTTCGAGGCCTGGTGTTCGTTTTGCCGTGTATTACTTGTCGTGGGGACATCTAAGAGCTTCTTCTGGAGTGATGCGATATCATTCTTTAGTTTCACCACGTCGGGATGGCGGTCGGTGTAATGACCTTGCTTCGAAATCAGCTGCTCCTGTAGGTTCTTGAGTTGTTGTTCGACGGTTAGGGAGCTCTGACCACCCTTAGAACCCTGCCATGCTGCAAGTCGCTGATCGAGCAGCGATTCCGTGAACGCCTTGTCTTGCTGAGCTTGATTAAGGCCCTGTGTTGCTGCTTCGAGTTGGGGCGTTGTGCCGCTCAAGAGAGTAAGATTGGTACTCTCGTCCTCCGGAAGTTCACCGATATAGCGGATCTGGAAAGCTGCCAGTTTAGCGTCCTGCTCGTCCAGTTTGGTCTTCGCATCGTCTAGTTGCTTGCTCAGGAATTGTGTGGTCTCGTCTACGTGCTGCTGGCGCAGGCGCAAATCTTGCTGCATGAACATGGAGGTGATTTCGTAGCAAACCTGCTGGGCCAACCGCGCCTCTCCCACAGTGACATCGACATTGAAGCCGGGCAGCTCCACCGATCTAGTGCCCGCCATGGGGTTCAAAGGTGTCACCGTAATAGACTGGCGTAGCTGCTTGACTTGTTCCTCCATTGACACTTGCTTGACGTCCGTCTTATGTAAAAGCCTGCTCAGCATCCTCACCGGCGCCCATTGGGGCTCGGCCTTGAACAGACCAAAGTGCTCGACGAGCTGTTGCAGGCGCGTACGACTCAAAATCTGTTCCCGCATGCTGGCGAGCCGCTGGTTTAGGTCTTCACTAACCACTGGCTTCACGTAGTTGTCCGGCACTGTGGGCTGTTCCACCAGGATCACCGTATGCGATGTGTACTGCTTAGGCAGATAAAATGATAAGATATACCCAGCAACGGCGCCTGCCAGCGCTGGGATTATGATTAGCCAGACCCGCCGCCGGACAGCCGCCAGGTAGTCTTCCAACTTCCACTCCCGGGCTACGGTCATTCGTTCTCCGAAGTCATTTCACTTGTCCGCCATCTGGGTGCTATTGGAGCGAAATAGGCCGTGGGCGCCAACCCAATCCGATCGAAATCGCATGCCGCACAAAGCTCTTCCCACAGGTCGTCCCCAAGCAGAAGCTGCTGTTGGAATCCTGAACCTGCGCCTGATAGTTCAAGAACACGTTCGACCAACGTCCCCAGGCACGGCTGAAGTTCAACCCGCTGAACCAATAGTTGTAGGACGGTGGCGCGGGCGCCGGTGGAGTCACGTATAATCCCCGATTTCCCGCATAACCTAGGACGAATGCACCCCTGAGATTGGTCGTTACATGACTATTGATGGATCCCGATACTTGGTTCGTCACTGCACCGGCGATGACGCCAGATCCGCCGAACACCGAGCGATCGTAGGTTAGTTCAAACTCCGTGTGCTGTCTCCGGTAGGTTGTGGAGGCATCCAGCGCCCAATACGGTCCGGCGCTTGCTATTGTGTTCGTCGAGCCCGTCGCAGTCCCCGTGCCGGTCGACACCGGCAGACTCAAAAAGGTAAACTCTGGACCCACCGCCAGACGAAACGCAAGCCGCCCAGTGACGCGCCTTCCAAATGCAATTTGCGCGATATGGCCATTGATCGACTCATCGAAGTTGGGGAACCGGAGTGCTGAGAAACGGTAAAGCAGGGCAATTGTATCCTTGGACGTCAACTGATAGTTGTATCCGGCTTGGAAAGAGGCTTGGCCAGAATTGAGCATCCCATTATCGAAGAAGTGCAGCAGCGAGTACGACCCGACAAACGTCAGGGACGACCTCGGCGTGAGAAACTTATCCACCTCGGTTGCAAACGATTGGCTAATGCGCTGACCGCGGGTTGTGAGAATGGATTGGTTCGGCGTCAGCACTGGCTGTAGCGATTGTCCCTGAGCGTCAGGAAAACTCGCCCCGGCCGACACTGCGGACCCGAAGGCTGACTCAGGCAGATAAGTGGCTTGCTCAAAAAACGAAACGGTTCCACGGGGCCACATTAACTTCTCATTTAATTCCAGTTCCTGGACCAGCGAACGGCCCCCGTGGGAATTATTGGCTGTCAGTCCGCTTCCGAGGAAGTTCAAAGTAAAATCTGACCCGCGCGAAATCCGGTGCATATCGATCCCGGCGAAAGCGGACGTCCAAGTCACCAAGCCATTCGAATTCCTGAGAATCAAGGGATTGGTATCCGCCGTGAACGCCAAGCCGACAAGCGGCTGCCAAAAGCTACGCGTCATCGCAGAAGTGCCGAGGGAAAGATCCTGTGCTCCAGCCAAGGCCCGCGTGTCTTCGGTGAGTTGCTCGGGATCTTCGTTCGTGTCTTTGGCACTCCCCTGTTTCGCCGAAGAAGAGGAGTCCGAGACCACTGGATTTGTCTTATCGTTCGACTGCTCTTGGGAGCGCGCCATCGGAACTCCGAGCGCCGCCAAAAGAATAACCGCCCACAGGCTTCTTTGTATTCTGCACACTGTTGTTACGGTATGACGATCGTGTCGCCAGATTTCAGATTGATGTTCTGCTCGGATTTCTTGCCCTTTACCACTTCTTTGAAATTGAACGGGTATTTCATCTGCTTCCCGTTTTCTTCGCGCAGGACGTAAATATTCTTGGTGTTGGCGAACTGGGTAAACCCGCCTGCGTTCGACAGTGCTTGCAGGACGGTCATCCCAGGCAACAGCGGGTAGGCCCCCGGACGGGTCATTTCTCCTACGATGTAGATCCTCCGGCTATTGATCGCGGTGACGATGACGGTGACATCCGGAGCGGTAATGAACCCCGTCAAACCCTCAGTGATCCGCGCCTCAAGCTGCGAAGGTGTTAAGCCTGCTGCCTGAACATCTCTCAACAGCGGTAGGGAAATCTTTCCATCCGGTCGCACGGGCAGAACTCGTGAAACCTCAGGCTCTTTCCAAACACTAATATCGAGCACGTCTTGCGGGCCTATCACATAAGTAGGGTCAACCGCGGCTTTGTTCCCAGCTTCCTCACTGCCATTCTTGTTCGCGGATGCCATCAGCGCCTTGCTGGCCATTTGCGTCTTGTCCGGAATTTGCTGCGCGAAAGCAACCGACCACAGGAACAAAGGAAGCAACGCCGTCCAGAGACTCACCCTTTTCCGTAATCCTCTCGAGCGACCAGGAAGGAGGCGACTCGACTGCTCTATCTCGTTGACCTGAGCCCTTGCGGGGATTCCGGCGATCTGAGCTGTGTACCAGGAATCCCACTGAGTTGTTTTGACACCTTCGACAACGAGTTTCATTTCTGTTCCACACTTCCGGCGTCGGAGAAACGGCGCGCCCTTATTTGTGTCCCTCTTCAAGACTTCCCTCATGAGGTTGCTGGCGACCGCTGATGGACGGACATGTCCAGGGCGTGGGTTGCGGCAAAACGCGTTGCGAGCCTGTTGGGAACCGAAGGTTTCTGGGGCAGACCTCGTACCCAGCTTCCCTCAATCTGAACGGCGACTGAACGCTGCAATAATGTCACAGACAGTACCAGGCGCTGATGTCCTCGGAAATCCAACAAGACTCCTTCTAGGCCGAGCAGTGGGCCACATTCAATTCGTACTCTTTGTCCAATTTCCAGGAAGGGCCACGGTTGTCTTGGCAGCTCGGATTTAACAACTGTCTGGATCGCGGCAATCTCGACGCTGTCAATGGCTATCGGAGTCCGGCCCGTTCCAACTACATGAACAACTCCAGGAATTGAAACAACCGGAAGCCGGTTTAGGGGATCAAACTGGCAAAACACATAACTCGGAAAAAGCGGAAGGTCGATATCCTTGAACCGGTCAGACCACCGGCGGCGGACCCGGTAAAGCGGCAGAAACGTTTCAAAACCTCTGGCTCGTAGATGTTCTGCGACCACATTCTCGCGTCGGCTTTTTACCAGAATCGCGTACCATCGTTTGACGTTCTCAGGTTCCATATCCTCTAGTCCAAAAAATCCGTCGCTACCTATTGCCCTGCCTGCTAGCGCAGGCTACCGCCTCTTCAGTCCCATCTCCCGGAACCGTCTCAAAGAACTTCCACGAATTCCCGCAGGACACCCAAATGTGACCGCGCTACCTTAACTGAGCCGATCCAGTCTTCAAATCCAGTGACTACGGCAATTTGGTCTAAGGTGAAGTCCCGCATGCGCGAGGCTTGGAGTAGAAGGACTAGCCCATCGCTTAATCCAATGGATTAAGCCACCACACTGCACCTCCACGCGCGAGCCGCTCAGAAAAACCGGCGCTCAATTGTCGACGTTGTTTGGACACCAAGAATATGGACCGCCTGCGCATTGAACGAGATGGGATTCAATGAAGAATCCGCTATCAGGCGTCCTGTTGCTGACTTGGGCGGAACCTTTGAGTCATGCCCTTGAAAGGCGGCAGCTTATGAATGAAAAAGATCTTTGGCCGCCCAAAATGCGCCTAAGTCGGGATCGCAAAACGAGTGCAGTCCATATTCCGTGATGGAAGGTAGAGCATTGGGCATTCGCACGGCCACGCAGTTGTAAGTCCCGAGCCTCACTCGAACTGCAGGATTACAATCTCTGGATTCGACCCAAGTCGCAGGGGCGGTCCCCAAGTCCCCGCCCCACTGGATGTGAAAACCTGCATCTTGCCAATCCGGCTCAACCCATACACAAACTGGCGGTAGATTCGCCGCGCCATCCAGTTCCACGGGATAAACTGTCCCACATGCGTGTGGCCGGAAAGCTGCAGCGAAACTCCTGCTTTTTCCGCCACGTGCGGATGATCCGGCGCGTGCGTCAGCAGAATGCTCGCCCGCTCGCGGTCCCATCCAATACCATTGAGCACGGATGCAAAATGTGCCGTATGCGTGGCATGCCGATAAGGCACGCCAATAATCTGCAAGCCATCCGCGTCCACTTTTTCGTTCTGCAACACGCGTACACCGGCCGACTCTACGGCATGGAGATACTTGCTGTCGTCACCGAATTCCTCGTGATTGCCCGCCACGAAATAGACCCCGTGTGGTGGGGTCAGTTGGCTAAGCGGAGCCGCCGCGCGCCGCGCGTCAATCGCCGTGCCA
>Ga0126381_100004974_pt1 | contig 14526 bp, 9 predicted proteins | sample PanSoiMetPlot_28_FD_96465 | JGI IMG/M metagenome (GOLD analysis project Ga0126381, IMG submission 96465) | Tropical forest soil microbial communities from Panama - MetaG Plot_28 | ecosystem: Environmental > Terrestrial > Soil > Tropical forest > Bulk soil | place: Panama | collected 2016-02-17
ATCCCGGGTATCAGGAGTGGGCGGATAGAACCATTCCCGAAGGATCTTCAGCTTGGTGGGCCAAGAAAAAAGCGGGGAGAAAAATGTGGGCGCAAATTTCGTCGGAACCATGAACATCAGGCCCTCGGGAATCGGAACCAGGCGCCCTTCCAGCAACATGTACGTGACCCGTTCGGAATCGTTCGACCCGATGAGCTGATCTTCGAGTCCAAGCTCGCGGCAGAGATCCGCCGCCCAAGACTTTTCGCTGAGAAACGAATCGGGGCCGGCTTCGAGTACGTAGCCCTCGACCTGCTCGGTCTTGATAACCCCGCCAAAGCGAGCGCCCGATTCAAAAATGACATATTCGAGCGATGCTCCCTGGCTCTTTTTCTTTTGCAGGCGGAATGCGGCGGCGAGCCCTGAAATCCCTCCGCCGATGACGGCGATGCGTTTCATGGGTGGCTGGCGCTCCCGGCAGGAGTGCCGAGGCGTGAGTTCGCAAGGTCGGCAAGAGCCGAGATCAGCAGCGACGAGTCGTTGAGCGACTCCGCCCGCCACAGCCGCATCCCTTCTCGCTCCGCGAATTGCTTGAACACGATGTCGATGTCATAGAGGACTTCGATGTGATCGCACAGAAATCCGATGGGCTGGATGAATACGCTCGAGTATCCGCTCCTCTTCAGATCGAGTATCGTCGACTCTACCGTCGGCCCCAGCCACGCGCCGCCGGACATTCCCTGGCTTTGGAAGGCGAAACGCCAGTCGGCCCGCGAAAGTTGGGCGGCAGCAGCCACCAATCGCGCGGTTTCGTGCGCTTGAGATTCATAGGGATCGCCGTCGAGAATGGTGCGCTCGGGGACGCTGTGCGCGGTGAAGATTACCGGCACATCCTTGCCCATCTCCCGTTGCGCCTGGTCTCTGCCGATGCTCAGCTTTTCGGCGAAGGCCTGGATAAGCAGCGGGTGGTCATGCCACGACTCCACAAAATCAAAGCGCAGCCTGGGATCAGCGCAGCTGCGAAGAGCAGCACGGTAGAGGCCAACACTCGTGCGTGAATTCTGCGGTGCGAGGCAGACTACAACGGCATAGCGCACCGCATCAGAAACCATCTGCCGCAAAGTATCGGAGATGTAGGGATGCCAGTTGCGCATGCCGACATAGACAGGAAGCCGCAGTTTCGCGGCCAGCAGACGGCCTTGTTGGAGGGTGATTTCGGTCAGCGGAGAGCGACCGATCAGGCTGTAGCGCCGCCCGACCTCCTCGATCACTTCCGGCGGCAAAGCTCGCCCGCCGGTCACCCGCGTTAGAAATTTTGGGACGTCGCGGGGAGTATCCGGGCTGCCGTGTGCCAGCAAGAGTAGGGCAATGCGTGTGGTCTTGGCGGTCTCCTTCATGCGGGCTCCTGCGCACGAAGTCTGGCGGACTGCTCTTGCACGTAAGCGGCGAGCGCTTTCACGTTTTCGACGGGAGTTTCGGGGAGAATGCCATGGCCCAGGTTAAAAATGTGCCCCGGTCGTCCGCGGGCGCGGTCTAGGACTTCTCGGGCGCGCTGCTCGAGCTGCTTCCAGTCGGCAAACAATGCCACCGGGTCCAGATTGCCCTGCACCGCGGTCGTGGGGCCAAGCTTTGACCAGCCCACATCGAGCGGGATGCGCCAGTCGAGTCCAATCACGTCGGCGCCGGTTTTCTTGATCTCGCCGAGAAGGGTCGCGGTGTCGGTGCCGAAATAAATGACAGGAGCACCCGCCTTTTTCACCTCGGCGATCAGCTCTCGTGTGCGCGGCAGCACGTAACGCCGGTAATCCTCGACTCCCAGACAACCCACCCAGCTATCAAAGATCTGAATCACGTCTGCCCCGGCTGCGACCTGGTCGCGCGCATAGGCTGACGTCACCGCAACCAATTTCTGCAGGAGTTGATCGAAGGCTTGGGGCTGCGAGTACATCATTCGCTTGCTGTGAACATAGTGACGCGAGCCGCCGCCCTCGATCATGTAGCTGGCGAGTGTAAAAGGTGCGCCGCAGAAGCCGATCACCGGAAGTTTGGAACCAAAATGCCTTGCCACTCGCGCGAGGGCTTCTGCGACATAGCCCAACTGCGACGCAGAATCGGTGCGCAGCCGCGCGACATCCTCAACGGTCCGCACCGGGCGCTCAATGACCGGGCCTTCGCCTGCGGAGAAATGAAACGGCAGGCCCATCACTTCCAGGGGCAAGAGGAGATCGGCAAAAATAATCGCCGCATCCACAGGCAGGATTTCCGCCGCGGTAATCGTGACTTCTGCGGCCAGCTCCGGATTCTTGCAGATCGCAATGAGCGAATGCTGCTTGCGAACCAACCTATACTCCGGCATGTAGCGCCCTGCCTGGCGCATGAACCAGACCGGTGTACGCTCGACCGGCAGGCGCTTGCAGGCACGCACGAGGAGCGACTCAGGAGCCGACATGAAGGATTACTGTAGCAGACTGGCGGTCGGCGCCTTTGCCGCCGGCGAAGGGAGATTCTGGGGCTTCACGCTTCCGTCAGAAAGAGGGCCCGGAGAGCGGCCCGCCGAGCGCGATTATTTGAGTGCCGACGAGGGTTCCGCCGGCACTTCGCGATGGATTTCTACCCGGTTACGGCCATTGCGTTTGGCCAGATACATGGCCGTATCGGCCTGAGCCACCAGAAATTCAGGGTCGCTGTCGGCCGTGCCCAGGATCACACCCAGGCTAACCGTGACTTTTGCGCTCTCGTTTCCGAGGTCGACGGGTTCATCGCTGATCGCGGAGCGAATGCGCTCGGCGAGTTTTTGGGCCAAGGCGAGGTCGCAGCCCGGCGCAATGATGAGAAATTCTTCGCCGCCGTAGCGCCCGAGCGAATCGTACGAACGCAGGGTTGCAAAAATGCGCTGCACCACGGTGACCAGTACCGCGTCACCGGCGGCGTGGCCATAATGATCGTTGACCTTCTTGAAGTTGTCGACGTCGGCCAAAATCACGCCCAGGGTATTTCTCTCGCGCCGGCAGCGTGCCAGTTCCTTGCGCACCACATCACGAATGGCACGCCGATTGAGAACTCCGGTTAAGGCGTCGTGCTCGGCGTTAAAACGTAAGGAATCTTGCGCCTGCAGCAGGTCCGCTTCGGCTTTCTGCCTTGCGGCCAGCATGGAGTTCACGGTGCGGGCGAGGGTGCTGATTTCATCGTTCCCCTCGGCGTTGAGCCGCAGGGACAAATCGCCGCTGACCGTTACCTTGGCCACCTCGCGGCTCACGCCGGCGATTCGGGCAATGAAAACCTCTTCCACGAAGAAGAACAGGGCCGCGCAATACACGGCACCCGCCAGCATCAGCATTCCCCAGAGGTACCGGGTCTGGGTGGTGCCCTCGAGATACAAGCTGCGTGCGGTTCGTCCCACCGCGAACCGGCGGGTTTTGCCGGAAAGGTCACGCAGGGCCACGTATGCGAGCATGGTCGAGTCGCCTTCGAAACGGGCGGAATTGACACCGTCGCTCCAGGCAGTGCCGGAATCCTTGGCCAGGGTGTTCGCGTCTGCGGGTTCCAGCCACACGGAAAACCCGACCGACCGCGACAACGAAGCCATGGTTTTTGCGTCCAGTTCTCGTCCCATCACCAGCACGCCCCTGGGATTTCCTTGCCCGCGGCTGGTCAGAATGGGCTCATAATCCGCGAGCATCATCCTGCCCTTCAGATCGAGAAATCCTAGATGCGGACGGCTTGTAGCGTCGGTGGCCTTGACCGGCGTGGCAACGGTCTCGAGATCAGAACCATCCAGGTCCCAGTTGCCGGAATCGCGGTAGAGCACCAGATTGCCGGCAGGATCAAAAAGCGCAAGAAAACCCACGCGCATAAGTTTGAAGGTGCCATTCGTCAATTCCTCACGGGCAAAGGAGGGATCGCGCGTTTCCATGAAGGCATACGTCTGGTCCCATTGCGCATAGTCCTGCGCAATCGTCTCCAGCTGAGTTTGCTCGCTCTCGAATCCATTCTTGATGCGGCGGACGTTTTCTCGTCCGGAGTCACTCTCCAGGCGGGCAAAACCGTTGAGCAGGGCGAAGCGAGAGACCAGATACACGGCGGCCAGAAAGGCTCCCAGAGCCAGGGCGGAAAACAACAAGATCTTCTTGCGAATGGTCATAGAGCAGTTCGGATTAGGCGTCGCGGGCGACTTCGGCCCCCAAGATTTGGCCCGGCGAATGATTCCCGATCCAAGAACGGCGATTTTCGAAAATTCTTTGGCCCTCCGGACTTTAGGGGCGCAAACCCAACCCTGCAGGATCATCGAGCTTGGGGGATAGACACCTCCACCTTAACATTCCAAAAACGTTTTTGTACTTGGGGGAAGCTCCTGGTTTTGAAACTTTAGTAACCGCGCAACACGTACCGAGGTCAGCGACCGGCGACTCGGCTTCGGTTATAGCCTTGCTTCAACGGAACCGGCAACGGAGGGTTGCTGGGCTTCGGGCGGTCGTCTCTAGAATGGGGTGTTCACATCAGGGAAACCGGCTCCTTCGACTCCGCCGGGCACCAGCTCGGCGCCCCACGTGAGCCGATCACCCGATAGTGCGATCTTCCGTTACAATCTCTTATGATCCACTTCCCGGTTCCCGAAGCTCTCACCTTCGATGACGTGCTGCTCCTGCCTGCGCGTTCTGACGTTGTTCCCGCAAACGCCAATACCCAAACCCAACTCACCCGCAACATTCGTCTGAACATTCCCATCGCCAGCGCCGCCATGGACACGGTAACTGAGTCGCACATGGCGATCGCGCTCGCCCAGCAGGGCGGAATTGGGGTCATTCATCGCAATCTGACGATCGAGCAGCAGGCGGAAGAGGTCGACAAAGTCAAGCGCTCAGAAAGCGGCATGATTGTCGACCCCGTAACCATGAGCCCCGACGACAAGGTTTCCGATGCCCTCGAAGTCATGCGCAAGTACAAGATTTCCGGCGTTCCCATCACCAAGAACAAGAAGCTGGTGGGCATTCTCACGAACCGGGATCTTCGCTTTGAGACCCGCTTCGATGTTCCCATCAGCCAGGTGATGACGAAGGAAAACCTGATCACGGTATCAGTGGGGACCACGCTCGAACAGGCGGAGAAAATACTTCACAAACACCGGGTAGAGAAGCTGCTGGTGGTGGATGAGGCCTACAACCTGAAAGGTCTGATCACGGTCAAGGACATTCAAAAGAAGTTGAAATATCCGAGCGCCGCAAAGGATTCCCAAGGCCGATTGCGGGTGGGTGCAGCAATCGGCGCCACCGGCGACTTTTTGGAGCGCGCCGAAGAGTTGGTGAAGGAGAACGTGGATATCCTTGCCATTGACAGTGCGCACGGCCACTCGACGCGGGTGCTCGAAGCGGTAAAGACGGTGAAGGCGAAATATCCCGAGGTCGATCTGATCGCCGGGAACGTGGGCACGTTTGACGGTGCTTGCGAACTGGCGCGGGCAGGAGTGGATGCCATTAAGGTCGGTATCGGGCCCGGCTCCATCTGCACCACCCGGATTGTGACCGGCGCGGGTGTGCCGCAGATCACCGCCATTGCCGAAGCCTACCGCGCAACCAAGGATGCGGGCGTGCCCGTAATCGCCGATGGCGGCATCAAGTATTCCGGCGACATCACCAAAGCCATTGCTGCGGGAGCGAGTGCGGTCATGATCGGATCGATGTTCGCCGGCACCGACGAAAGTCCGGGCGAGCTGATTCTCTACCAAGGCCGCACCTTCAAGTCCTATCGCGGCATGGGCTCTCTGGGCGCCATGGCGGCGGGATCGAGCGAGCGCTACTTCCAGAGCGCCGCGGGCGAGGCCTCCGCGGCCATCCCCAACATGGGTGTCGACCCGAACCGGTTGGCAAAGCTGGTACCGGAAGGCATCGAAGGTCGAGTCCCTTATCGCGGCTCGGTTTCAATGATTCTCTACCAGATGGTCGGCGGTCTGAAGTCGGGCATGGGCTACTGCGGCTGCGCCACGCTTCAGGAACTCCTGCAGAAAACGCGATTCGTGCGCATCAGCGGCGCCGGCTTGAGGGAAAGCCATGTACACGACGTGATGATCACGCGGGAAGCTCCCAACTACGCGGCGGAATAGACAATGGAAAACGCCGGCGGTGTTTGCTACCCTCGGGGTTCCACTGCCCTCCTCTTCGGCTTCTTGTGAAAATACACCCGGTTCACCTCTAGTTGGTTGCTATCTGCCTGGATGATTCGCCTGCGCCAATTTCAAATAACGAGAAGGCTTCTATGTCATGGGCTCTTGAGTACTGTGCGTTCGACGACGTCAACAGGCGGAAACAGCTGGTCCACTAATCGGGCGAGCACCTTATTGAGGGTGGGATGGAGGTATTTGATATACATTGCCGTCGGCCATCGACGGGCGCCGTACCTGGCTTTTGCTTCGTAGGCTTTCTGGCCCAATTCGATTCGGCCGTAACCGTTCTCGATAGCGTGCTGCAGAGTGTGATACAGACAGGCGTAATACAACCCGTCAGGGCGATGTTTGTAGTCCATGCCAAGGTACAGCGGCCGCAAAACATCGCCGTCTTCGACGAAAAGCTCGAGTGCCACCACCTCATCCTCGATAGAGAAAACTTTCATGAAACTCGCGTTACCCATGTATCTGGCCAAGGCAACCACAAAAGCTGGCGTCAGGATTCCGAACTGTGTGGCGGAGTGCTCGAGCACCTGTCGGTAAAGGCGAATGAACTCATGAGAGCGATGACCATACATCCGCTCATTCCGTACCTCTAGGCCGGCTTGCTGGGCCATCATGTAGTCCTTACGAACCATCTGGCGGTATTTGTGGCGGAATCTCGAAAGGAAATGGTTCATGCTAGATGCGCCGGCGACTTCAATCACAGCACCAGGAAGCGAAGCCACTCGGTGGTATCCGAGCTCAGTGAAAGTGGCGTCGTGGCGGCGGACGTCCTGCGGGGTAAAGTCCTTGAATAACACGAACCCCGTCCCCTGGTCGCGAGCTGCTTTCTCGGTTTCATGGATAAGCATCGGCAGAGCGTCGTTTTCGAGATACGAGAGGCAGTTCGTACATGACGAAATAAGCGTTCCACCCACAGCAACATTGGCAGTAAGAAAACCAGGCACAATCCTTCGGATTCCCTTCGTGAGCTCGAGAAGGAAGCCTTGGGCGAGCGTAACCAGCGAGGTGCGAACCATACTGCAGACCGAAGTGCCGATGCACTCTGTCCCCGAAAACACCAGAATGTACGAGCAGCTCGCTTGGTTGATCGAAGCTTGTTCTACAGCTCGCAGGAACGCCCACGATTTGAGCTTTGTATCTCCTTCGGTGACCTGATCCCATAACCCAGGCTCAATCTCAGAGATGCTGTGTACTATCCTCGTGTGCATGTCGTTTCCTCTGACAAAGAGCGCGCAGCCCGCAGGCGGTGGAAGGACAGCTTTCGGCAGATCGCTACGGGTGCGGAGATAGAAAAACAAATCATCAGCGAAACCGAACGCCATAGTGAAACAGTATCGAAAGCGGCAACCCGGCCCACGCGGCAAGCAAAAACAGCTCCGCGTAAGTTTGCAGTTTCGCATTACCCGCGCTCGGGAAAAGCAGGAAACGAATACATGCGCTGACCAATACACCACCCGCGGTCACAAGAACTGCAGGGAGAATCCAAGACAAGCCGATGATCCTGCCGACATAAATGAGGCAAAGGGTGGAAACGGAAACAAAGGCCACCGGCAGCAGGACGGCGCGGTAGCCGAGAAGCTTGGTGTAGGTTACGTATTCAGTTTCCTCATCGCGGTGACGGATCTTTCGTGATACCTCCCAGGAGCTGATCGGCAGCCACAAGCCCACCATCACAAGCGAAAGGATGCCGAAATGCCGGGTTATGCCGAAATCGCGCATGGCAACGGCAGCGGCATAGGTGCTCAGAGCTAAGGACAAGGGGGCGTTATGGGTGGCAAAGGCGAGCAAAAGATTGCGCTGTATCGCTGGCCAGAAGAACCAGTGATACGAAAGCCAGAACAGCACCATCGCGGATGCGAAGACCAGCAGTGGCAGCGGAAAACCCAGCGGCAAATTGATCCCGACGAGCAGCGCGGTGAGGCTCGAGCGCAAAGCGCTGACGTCACTCAACTGAACCCGGCCAGCCACGATGGAACGGTAGGCGTAGCGAGGATCACCGGCCGTCGCGTAGCGGAGGTCGCTATCGGCGTCTTTGAGGTCGTCGTAAACTCGCAACAGGAGGAGAAACAGCAGAGTCGTCAACGCTCCAGCCAGCGAACGAAGTGTAATCGTCATGGGTCCCGTAAGGTCGAGAGCCTGGATGCTGAAATAGACGGCGGCGAAGTTGGCCAACCCTGCGGGAACGCACACGGCAGGAGGAAACATTTCGCGTATGTAGTAAGCGGTACGACCGAAGCGCCCTGGGCTGGCACTCGGGCCAGGCAGTATTGTGTTAGCGTCACAAGATTTTTCCACGTTTGCTACCCCTAGAAAGCGGAATCGCTATCTGACCTCCACGGCAAGAGTATGTGCTACGGACAGTACCAAGATGTTCAGGGGCATTGCCCGAGCTTGGTTCCCATCTTGATATACGTCTCCATCCCTTCTTCGCTGGCAGCAATCAGATCCGAATCGAACTGAAGTTTCTCTTTGGGGACAAGTACGACGATCGTCGAGCCGCCGAAACGGAAGAAACCCTTCTCTTGTCCGCGCCTGACTGGCCCTGGATTGTAAGTTTGTACGATTGTGCCGACGGACAGGGCCCCGATCTCGATCAACGCCAACACTCCCCAGGACCGCGTCTCGAGCCGTGTAATGACACGCTTGTTACGAAAACTCGGTGCGCCCGAGGTTAAGGCTATGGGGTGTACGGAGTGGAGACGCCCACTCACCGGCACACACGGGTAAGCGATGCCGTGTTCCGGAAAATGAAAACGGTGATAGTCGGCAGGTGCGAGGCGGACAACCACAACCGCTGCCCCGGCATAATCGCGAGCGAGTTGCCGGTCGGAAAGAAGCTGGGCTAGGGAAAGGTGGCTCCCCTTGATCTTCAACGGCGAATCCCCGTTTATCGACGGGTACACTAATACCCGCCCATCGCTAGGCGAAACGAAGTGTTTCGGGTCTGGATCAATGGCTCTTCTACCCGCCTTCAAACGGCGGATGAAGAATTCGTCGAGGGACCGATAATCATCGACCGCGAGTTCCGCCTCGGCTGCATCGATGCCAAGCGAGCGGATAAAGGCCGGGATCTTACGGCGGCTGGACGGGCGCCGCTGCATCCAGCCGTAAATAGAACTGACTAACGAGCGGCAAAGCACGGTGTTCATCAGCAAACGACCGGCAGCAGTTCGGTAGAAGCGATTGAGCGCTTTCTCGCCGAAGACTTTCTCTACCACGATTTGACCGGTCAGCCTATCCCGAAACCGGGTCACGGGAAGGTATCGCGCCGCCCAAAGTTCCCGATGATTGGTTCGGCTTCGAAAAAAGGAGAAGTCCCCGCTCGGCGAATTCTGGCTACGCCACATGTGCCCCCTTTTCGGCAAGCCGGCGAACCATGCCTTTGCCTCCGTCCAGCTCCACGAGATCGCCGTCGCGAAGCCACTGAGTAGCTCCGTGCAGCGCCACCACGCAAGGGATTCCAAGCTCGCGCGAAACGATGGCCGAGTGGGAGAGCAAACTACCCCGTTCGACAATCAAGCCTGCTGCCATAGGAAACAGCACGATCCATCCTGGATCCGTCCGTTCGGCCACCAGGATATTTCCGGATGGGATCGAAGCATCGTGCGGATTGGTTATTACGCGCACGTGTCCGCGAACCCGTCCCGGACAACACCCCAATCCGAGCCGTTCCTCCGCCGACTGAGCGGCGCATGACGTTAGTGCTTGGGATTGAAAAGAATTACCCTGGTAGACCGGTCCGCGGGTTTCGAAGCGGTCGCCGGGAGCAGGCTCTTTCCGGATTTCTTCCAACTCACGCTTGCGCAGGGCGACGAGATCCTTGAGCTTTGTAGTCACGGCGGTACCATGGATGAACGCCAATATCTCTTCGATCTCGAGGTAAAAGACATCGCGCGCGTCTTCGAGCCAATCCGCTTCCTGGAAGCGGCGCCCGATCTCCACGAAGATGCGGCGCACTCGCCCGAACACGCGCGTACGCTCGAACCGCAGATTTTCCCTCTGGCGGATGCACCGGCGAGAATTAGAGACGATCCAATGAAAGATCAAGCGCCGTAACGGATGCCAGCGCAGGGTGAGTGCGGCTCTTTGCACGGCGGTGGCATGTGAGTCCTCTATCAGCGGTCTGGCTCCTCGCCCCGCGGCTTTCGCCTGAGCCAGTTCGCCTAGTGTGCGCAGCAACGGGGTAGGATCATCGTGTAACGTGGGGCTTTCGAGTTTCAGCTCTTCCAGGCACCGATCGCCAAATCTCGCGAGATATTGGTCGTATTTGTGGGAAAGCTCCGGCACCTGCCGCAATCCAAGTATCGCCTCCGTAGGTTCGCTTCCGCGAAGGACCTGAATCAATGCGGGATGATGGCTGGCAATCTCCGCCGCCAAGGCGTCGACTTGAACCGCGGGTTCCGTGCTAATCATGGCCCCCGCTACGCGCACCAGATTATTTGCTAGCTCGTCTCCCCCGTCCAGCCACCGTTGACTGAGTCGCCGCAGCCAACCATGGAAAATCATGGCAAAAAAATCGTTGAGAACCGGAGCATTCCAGTGTGCGACGAGGTTCGAGATGAGATCACTGTAATGTCCGGCGAGTTCCTCTGTCCGCATGAGATCAAAGGCGGGCGCGGGCTCAAGACAGTCATTCAGGCGTGCATAGAACTGTTTCGTTCGCCGGGAAAGCGTTAAGTAGTTCCACCCGATGGCGGTCAGTATGCGAGCGAAACGCCAGGCACTGCAGAACCTTTGCCCAAGGCTTCTGTCAAGCCCTGGTGGCGGAGGGTCGGCCTGCATGACTTGCTTCACCCCCAGCATCTGCTCGAAAAAACGTCGGTTATCGTTGAACCCGGGCAGCAGCGCCAGCACCCGGTACCAATTCAACAGGTTGTAATAAACCCGACCGCGGATCAGGCCAAGCATGTTGTGGAAGGTTTGCGCATGCGCGCTGATCGAGGACTCCGATACCGCCATTACGCGGCAGAACGCGCGGTACACACCTTCATAGGCGGCTCGCGCGAAGGAAAAGGTCAGCGGCGTAGTGATACCGCCGTAGCTCTCGGAGATGTTGCTGTTGTCCCAGATCGTCGGCGGCGCATCGCGGTCTGGAAGGCGATGCAAGGTCGTAATCGGCCGTGCCTGCAGCAAATACAGCTGTTGCTGTTCGATGGCCCACTCAATGTCCTGAGGGCGTCCGAAGTGTCGCTGCACGCGGCGCGCCAAGGCAGCGATGGCGCAAGCTTGCTCATCCGATAGAACCCGCAGATTCTGCTGTTCTGCTGGCACTCGGAAAGTTGCGACTCCCTCGGCTCGCGTGGCATCGTGGCCATGCTTCCGTTGCTTGGCGGCGACCGAAACCCGCAACACTTTCTCGCTGCGATCAACTTCGTATACGTCCGCGTCACTCTCACCCGACACGAGTGTGGTGGCCAGACCAAAGACGGCAGACACCAGTGCCACACCACGGCGTCCATCAACAGGGTCGGCACTGAATGCGACTCCAGCGATGTCGGCATTCACCATACGCTGAATCAGTACAGCCGGAGCCATTCTGGAGACCGGAGTAAGGTGCTGGTGTTGCCGGTATGCGAGTACGCGCTCGTTAAACCCGGAACGCCATACATCCGCGACCCTCTCAGGAAGTGCGGCCGCAGAAACAAAAAGATAACTATCGAGTTGCCCGGCGAACGAGTAGTTGCCCGAATCCTCGTCCACCGCGGACGAACGTACGGCATAGTGCCCAGGGGACGGGAATTGCTGAAGCACAGCGGCGATTTCGGCAAGGATTGCGGGGGCGGGCGTGAGTTCCTTCAGGGCGGCACGGATCTCGCCCCCATCGCCCGAGGCAATCGCGGCTCGCTGCCGAACGCTCAAGCTCTCGTCAAATGCTTCCGGAGAAAGAGTTAACCAGGCAGGAATGGGGAAATCTGTCCCCGACATGAGGGCCAGAGTATGGGCCTTGCCTCCCAATTCGTGCCGGGTGCCGGAAAGCTTAACGAACTTCATCGCTTACAACTCCTCAGGGAGCGGCGCTGTGCCCGCCTTGCCAATCACGTGTCGCCGAACTCCAGGGAGATGGATTTCCCGAATATAGGTCTGCCAGTTAATGGCCGTAGGATCGAAAAAGAAATCTCGCTGATCTTGGCGCTGGAGCGAAAGAAACAATTGGCGAGTGTTATCGGTCTTGTAACGACAGATCAGTCGAGCATATTCCGCGTAGAGCCGGGCGTAAGATTCCAGTCGCTTAAGATGGGCTTGCCGAAGTGCCAGCTTGTGCATAAGGCGCCGCGCCTGCTGCCAATAATTGAGCGGATGGCATAGCGCTAGCGCAATACCTAAGACTTTTCGGCGCCGCCCCATCCAGGCATCAAAGTCCTCTTGACTGCGGTACTTCCAGTGCGGAGGTACGATGGGGCATGACTCTTCATGCAGCGGCAGTTGCCGAAAATATTCCCGAGAATACTCGACCAGCTGAGCGAATCGAAGTGGGTTCTCAGAACTGCTGCCGACCTGAAACACCTTGGGAGTCTTGGTCGCAGCAGCGCAGGCAAGGCTCGCCAAAAGAGCGCTGACCACGAAATCCACCGGAATCAAATCGACAATCGAGTCACGCCTGGCGGGGAAGTCTGGGACCTCACCTTTACCGTACCCAAACAGAATCGGGGTACTGGTGCGATAGCCTTCAATCCAACCCGGCTCGGGCTGGTTGACGCTGCTCTCTACAATTGAGGGCCTCAGGATGATAATAGGAACCCCGTCGCCATACTTTGCGAGTAACTGTTCTCCCATGGCTTTGGTAAACGTGTAGGTGTCGAACCAGCCGAAGTGCTGCGCTCGGCACAGACCTTCTCGAGAGAGCCGGTCACGAACCCAGTGCTGGCGTTTTCTTTCTGCTGCGCAGCTGAGCGTGCTGTCGTCGGAGCCTCGACCAGACCGCAATTGGGCCAAGGCAGCATGGCGGAAGTCGCTTCGTGCTGACGCTGCTCGGGATTCGCTCTCGATTGACTCCGCGAATCGTAACGCCTTCTCGATTTCGCACTCGGTCTGGAAGGCTTCGCTGTGGCCGATGCCCAGGGGATTGGAGGGCGCCCGATCGGGTTGCAGCACTTGTTCAGACACAAGTCCCGTACATCGTCCACTCACGTACGCGGTCGAGACATGAAGCAACGTAGGATGGTCGAAGCGCTTCGCGAAATTGAGCAAGTGAAGAGGGCCGAGGGCGTTTAACTTGACGGCACGATCGAGTCGCTCATGAAAACTGACCGAGGCCGCCATATTAATGATCACGTCCACCGCGCGCCCTAACTCCTCGATTTGGCCAGGCTGCATGCCGAGATCAGGACACGAGAGGTCGCCGGCTACAATCTTGACCTTCTCCTGAACCAGGCCTTCGAATCGCTTACCGTGATGGGCGCGAAGTCGGTTAAAAATCGGGGAACTAAAGATCGCGCGTTGCGCTCGAGCGGCGGCCGCGACTTCCACATCCTGAGCACAATGGGGGCGTATCAGGAGGACAATCTTACGAATCTGAGGCAGCTGCCACAAGATTCTTTCGAGCAACGCCTTTCCCAAGAAACCGGTGCTACCCGTCATGAATAACGTCTTATCGGCGAAAAATTGAGAGGTTTCACCCACGGCACAGTTGCGGGAGAAACGCCGCGCTCCCGCCCTCCTTCACACGCCCCTGCGGATGGATGTTTGCAGGTGGTTCGCATGCGGGGGCGTACCAGCGCGTGTCTTCCAGGCCATTGATGTGGGACTTTTGTGAAACCACTTGCTCCACTACAAAGGCGCCGTAAAAAAACGTGTTGCTACATGCAAATAATGAGTCGGCGAGTGCAGTCAATGGCTTCAATTCGTTGGCGAGGGATTCCGGGCGGCTCCGCGGAACAAGCAAGTTCCAGTATGCGAGCCTCGCACCCGGTTTGGCCGCACGAACAACTAGGCGGAGAAGTCGTTCATAACTTTCTGGGGAGACGTACTCGAATATGTCGCTCAGATTGAATGCGTCGAACCCATCAGGGGGGTCTTCCAAGAACTCCTCCAGGGTGCAGCAACGCCACTCCAGACGATCGAGATGAGCGCGGATGGCGTCGAAGTTTTCCCGACGAAGTGCGAACGGGAGTGCACCCTCGCGGTGTCTACCGGTAAATATCCAGTACAGATAGGGATTTACCGTCGGATCTAACACGGTCATCGCGTGCCGGGTACGCTTCACTATGCGATGAGCGATGCTTCCTTTTACATATCGGAAGAGCTCCGGATCGCGGCCGAGTCTTCCCATCACCAGGCGAGAACAAAAAATGTGCAGTAATAGCCGCCAACGCAGATTGTTCCACTCTGAGTCATAGAGCCGCACCCGTTGTGCACCTGACTTCTCGGTTAGGAAGCGTTCGATA
>Ga0126381_100004975_pt1 | contig 14525 bp, 10 predicted proteins | sample PanSoiMetPlot_28_FD_96465 | JGI IMG/M metagenome (GOLD analysis project Ga0126381, IMG submission 96465) | Tropical forest soil microbial communities from Panama - MetaG Plot_28 | ecosystem: Environmental > Terrestrial > Soil > Tropical forest > Bulk soil | place: Panama | collected 2016-02-17
AGCAGATTGTCATTCCTAGCCAAGATAGAATTAACGGCCTCAACGGATTATTCGTGCCGCAGGGCTTCGCCATGTGCGGCAATGGCGACACCAGCAACGGCTTTGTGGGGAGCGTTGATACAAGCGGCACGACGGTGACATTGGTATCCGGCAACAATACCTGGGGCTCGAATATACTGTTCCAGGCTACTTCCCCAACTGCGTGGCCTTCCGAGTCGAACCCTTATATTTACATTAATGGAGCACGGTACGCGGTTTCTTCTGTAAGTTCCGCGACCAGCCTGACGCTTACGACTCCTGCAGGAACCCAAAGCAATGTGCCTTATTACGTCCCGAGCGTCTGGGACGGTAACACAGACTCCACAGGCTATCCGTGTTTTGACATGCCCGGGAGGGGCAAAAGCGACCTGTTGACCGGAACCTTTACCAATGGCACCCGCGTCGATAGCGTGACTGGCACGGCGACCTGGCCCCATGAAGCGGTCGATCCAATCTATGTGTGGGGCAACACTGACGCTTGGCCCGGAGATTCCACTAATGCTGTCGTGGCACCCATTGGTGACGTTTTCCATGGCAACCGAGACTATTACCAGCAAATGGCCACCTATTGTTTTGGCCCAGCGCACAATTCTTGTGGGGAAAATCCCGGTGGGACGACGCTATCGCCTGGACAGACGATTGCTTTCACAGGTGCGGCGGGTGTCGGCCAAGGGCTTTACTCTACGATTCCGTCAACCTGCACGGCAGGCACTGACGCCGTAACTGGTGGGTCTGCTCCTGGCGTCGGCTACTGGGCAACAGATGCCACCAATCCCCAAGACGCGAATCATCCCGGCGTGCTTTATATCTGCAATCCGACGAACACCTGGACCGCCTATTACACGCCATATACGTATCCACATCCGATTACCCAAGGCACTCCCCCTCCGGGCAGTCCCTCGGCTCCGACTAATCTCTCTGCAACCGTCCAATGAGCCGCGCTCGCGGGCCCCATTCATCTCCGTGACCAGGGGAGTAACAGCAGCACAATGGGTAAACGACCCACGAATAGCGGTCATCGTGACGATCCCGATGGCGGGACGGAGGCCCGGATTTACCGTTACCCGCCCGCGCCATTACCAGAGACTCTGGTTGCGTAGAGCCGAAAGCCGCCATTTAGCTTAACGTCAAAACCATGACTGGTCAGCAGAACCCGGAGATCCTCCTCTGTGCGGTCCGACGTTGCATGGGTTTCCATCGAGATACGACCTATCTGCGGAAGCCTCGAGGTCGCGTTTTCCAAAATCTCATACTCCGCCCCCTCGCAGTCCATTTTCAGATAGTCGATCTTAGCCACAGAAAACCGCTGGAAGACATCCTCTAACGTATAACATTCAACCTCGACGGCGCGCTCAAGCGCTCCACTAACCAAGCTATGTGACCCCGAATCAAGAGAATTTAGGCGCAGGTTCCGAATGCCGCGGCTTCCAGCGATGGCTCGGTTTACACAAGTAACCATGTGAAGCTTGTTCTGGTCGACGTTTTTGCAGAGCATACGGTAATTATCTGCGAACGGTTCGAAAGAAAGGACCCGCGATGCTCCACACACTGTGGCGGCGTAAACAGAGAATGTCCCGATATTGGCACCGATATCAACTACTGTGTCCCCCGGCGAGACTCGGCAGCCGAAGTAGTCGTACTGTCTATACGCCCAAATCTCGTCAATCATATGGAAATCGGAGCGATTATGACGGGTGTAGAGGTTGATGCCGCACCGCATCTGATAGGAATCAATTCCTCCATCGTTAAAGCCCTGCAAGTACTCGCGAAACCATTTTGGCCAATCTTGGCAGACCTGGACAATTCTCAGCCCCCCGTAGATCCTATGCAAAGGTCGAAAGCGCCTCATCTGCTAACCTCCATTTCGACTGTCGGAAAGCTGCTTTCGAACCACGAGGCTTGAGCTGGTGAGTTCCTCGGCTGCCTGCGACGCGTTTCACCGAGGCTGATGATGCGATTCGCTCCTACCACTGACAGAAGCAGGAAGAACCATAACGGATCAAGCATTCGAAAACCCGCCTCGGTGATGTTGTAAGCCACCGCAGTGACCACATAAGCTACCAGCAGAGCGCCCAGCGCCGGATCGTGGCGAAAGGCGCCGGCCGCCCGGCGGTACGCCTGGCCAAGAATCAGAGCGATCAGGCCCACGCCAATCCAGCCCAACTGCAGATACACCTCTAGATAACCATCATGCGCCTCGTGGGGGCATCCCAGTGACCCAGCCATGATCATCGTGGTACAAAATGTTGCAACCCGGGGCCCCAGCCAGAAGGTTTCGAAGCCGGCGCCGCCGATCGGGTTAGGCGCCAGCGGAATCAAGGTCTTCCAGACTTCCGTTCGCCCGGTAAGAGTCGGATCCCTGCCCATTGTCCTGGCGGCGTCAGATGCGCCACCAAGCAACACGGTGAGGCCGCCCGCCAGCAGTATGGTCCCGACAAGCACATGCACCGCTGCAGGACCGCGGCGGAAAACCGGCCGACCGATCGCGAGCATCAATCCCGCTCCGAGAATGAAGCAAGCCCCAGACGTGGCCGAGTGCGCGGTAAACAAGAGGTCGATGCCAAAGGCGAGCAGAGTGCCTTGGGCCAAGAGGCGCCTCCTGAAATGGGGCTGCTCCTTGTCGCGGAGGAGGCTGAGCACCTGCCATAAGGCTCCCAACCCAATGACGAACACCAAGATTCCAAGCATATTCTTGTCGGTCGTTACCCCGGTATTCTCCCGCACTCCCCAAGGGTCATACGACGTGCCCAGCTTTGGATAGTACCTGATGAAAAGTACAGAAAGGGGTAACAGAAAGAAGCCGACACGCGAGTACAGGCGCCTAAAGGCGGCGCCAGGCTGGGCATCGGTAACAACAATCAACGCCATAATTGCATCGCCCAGAGCTCTAATCCAGCGCTTAAAGCCCCATCCGGGAAAGTCCGACCAGGCAAGGCTGACTAAGGCAAAGGAGAAGTAAAGCAGTATCGGCCAACTGGCTCGAAGCAAAGCAGGAACGTTCCAGCGGCGGCGAATGAGCACGATGGCTCCGAGGAGCATTAAACCGCCGGCAACAGACTGGTCCAACAAGCTCGTCTGGGGAAGCTGGCCCGGGATTGTTGACAGCAAACTCATCCCAAGCCACTCGGAGACAGGCCGGGACCCGCCGGTCGCAAGCCAGATGATCGGCAGCCAGAGTGCTTTCGATGGGTGCGCGGATGCGTCACGGTCGAGGTAGAAGAGACCGGCAATGCCGATCGCGAAGAGGAGAGTTGCTATCGGGGGAGGCACTTTGGATTTCCCGGTTTTTGATTTTCGATCGGCACATGAGCGGTGCAGGCAGAGATTGAGCCTGTTGCTCCTACAACCTATGGCCTGGAACCTCTAAGGCCACAGCTACACGGTGCCCCGAGCCGAACTAAGGATTCAGCCACACTGAGCCACACCTTCGGCACCACCTGGGTATTGGTCATTCTTATGATGACGGAGCGTGTACCGCTGTGACCGGAGCTACGGCGAGGGGCAAACTTCACCCTACCGGCACTTCGCGCGGTCCGATATCGATGCTTATGCCGCCGGGTCCTTCCACGAAACCCCCAGCAATCGAATCAACCGGAACAAGTTACTTGTGAGAGGCTGCGCGAAGAGAGACTTCCGGCGATGACGGGTTCTTCGGTAACTCCCTCTCCTGGTAGTAACCCAACTCTATTTTTCTGCCGGTTGGGCTGAATAGCCTGAAGTGTGCGAGTCCCATTCGCTGACAGAGCAGTCTCAGCGTTGTCATCAAGACGCCCAGCCCATATTTAACGCTTCTTCCGAAGCTAATGGACGAAGCTTCCTCGAAATATTTCGTAGGACAGGATATTTCCCCTATCCGATAGCCGAAGAAGACGCACTGGGCGAGGACTTCGTTGTCAAAAACAAAGTCATCCGAGTTCTCGAGCAGAGGAAGTGTGCGGAGCACGTCGTTGCTGAAGGCCCTGAAGCCGCTGTGGTATTCCGAAAGCTTAGCCCCTATTGTCAGGTTCTGGAAAGCCGTCAGCGCTCGATTGCAGACGTACTTGTAAAGCGGCATACCGCCCTTCCGAGCGCCACCGCCCAGTATCCTCGAGGCCAGAACGACGTCGTAGACGCCGGAGGTGACCATCCCCGCCATCGCTGTAACCAGCAACGGGGTGTACTGGTAGTCAGGATGGAGCATCACCACGACGTCGGCGCCTGTGGCGAGGGCCTCACGATAGCAGGTCTGCTGGTTACGGCCGTAGCCGTAGTTCCGGTCATGAACGAAGACCTTTAGGCCGAGACGTTCTGCTACGCGCAGAGTCTCATCCGAGCTGCCATCGTCGACCAGAATCTTGAAGTCCACCGAATCGGGTATCTCGCGAACCGTTTGCTCGAGCGTCTTGGCAGCGTTGTATGCAGGCATTACGACCGCGACGCATCTGCCGTCAATCATCGCTGTCACCTCTCACTGCTTTCAGACACTCGGCCTGGTTCAAATCCCCCGCGGAAACGCTCTGGCAACTTCCGACACGAGATGCACATCTGATTCTGACTTCATCTGGCGGAATCATTTGATCTAGGGTGAGCCCTGCTCTTCATTTGTAGCCAGGTTGATGAAAGGCCGGAACCGGCGCGCCCCGAGCGTGTACCAGGCCGACATGAGGGAGACGGCGGCGAGGGTGGCCAGGAACGGTACAATCAGCATGCTATAACGGGCTTCGGCGACCATTGGCGCATGAAGGGCCGGAATATAAAGGATGTACAGGAGAATGATCCCTGCGTTACGCAATAGCTTTCGCTTCCACAAAACGACGACCCCTGCGAGAGCCAGTGCGAGCAGCGGCGCCTGCATAAGCACGTTCAACAGCACTGACTTCGGCGTCTTGCCGAGAAACCAGAAGTTGAACAAGAGGTTTTTCGCAGCACAGCCGGCCAGCTCTTCCGGATGGCTGCGGTATTCGGCTGAGACTCGATTAAGCAGGGTCCGGTAGAACGCAAGCTCGTCCTGCGGGGTATAGAAGAGTTGGAAGTAAGGGCCTATGGACGGCATGCCAAGGTTCCTGGCAATTTCCTTGCGTTCGAGACCGGCCTCTCCGTCAGCCACGAAAAACGGTTCACCCAGCGACGTATTTTCACAGGTGTAAAGCCCCGCCTGCGCGGCCAAGCCCGCGATGGTGGCGGTAGGGACAAAGCTGTGTACCAGCCTGTAGTTGCGAATAATCCAGGGAGACATTACAACAGTCGTGCCGAGAGCAAGAACCGCGATCGCTCCAACCACCCGTCGTCGCTCCGCCCAGTTTTTCGCGTCAAAGAGCAGGTAGACCAGCAGCGCAGACGGAAACAGCAGCACTTCGCTCCTTACCAATACGGCTGCTCCCAGTAGCATTCCTGCCGCACCGTAACGCCACAGGCTGCTTTTCTTCACAGCCTCATGGAGCGCCAGCATAAACAGCATCATGGTAAATATGCAGGGGATTTCGATGCCTGCCCGCGCTTCAGCGACAAGGATACCGGGACAAATAAGGAACAGAAGCGCCGCGGCCAGCCCGGCCAGAGTGTCGCCAGTAATTCTTTGCGTTAGGCGGAGCAGAAGTAGCGCAGATCCGAAGGCCAGCAGCACGCATACTACGCGAGCCTGCTGTGTACCGTAACCCCAGAACTTGAAGACCGATGCGAGAAGCAAGGGATAACCTGGCTCCCGAAGCATCGTTTCACTCATTCTCGCGTCAACACGATACCCGTTTCCCTGATCCAGATTCTTGGCTATAAGGTCATAGAGGTCGCCTAACTGCAGGTTGTAATTTGACCTCATGAGCGTGCTCAGATTAGGCAATCCCACGAGCACCATCGCAGCGTTCACGAAGAGTGCGGCGAAAAGGGTGAGGGCTATGAATTTCCAGCCGATGACGTTGGGCACAGGTACGAGCACCTTGGTGCCTGACTCGACGCCCTCACCGTGAATTGCCAACGGCTGGGTTTCGATCATCACGCGAATTTCACCATCACTGGCCATGAGACAACGTCCGCTGCCAGAGCAGCAGTTCGAAGCAGCGCATCCTAGGCTGCCGGCACAAAACTTGTACGGAGCCACTCCTCCAAAACCACCAAGCTGAAGAGAATTTTGTGATGGTCGTTGGCGCCGGAGCGGTGCTCGTTGAGGAGTTCGTGAACAGCAGTGGGCCGCAGATAGTCGAATAGGTGCGACTGCCGATCGAGCAACATTTCTTCCATTTTCTGCGATTGCGCGTCACGAAACCATTCATCCACTATATTCATGGCGAAGCCGCGCTTTTTGCGCCGCAGAATCGCAGGAGGCAGGAAGGCCTTGCAGACCTCGCGGTGCAGCCACTTGCCCGCACCATTGCGCACCTTGAAGTCTGCGGAGAGTCTTTCCCCAAATTCGACCACTTCCTTGTCCAGATACGGCACGCGCACTTCGAGGCTGTGAGCCATCGAGAGTTTATCGGCGTACATCAGCAGCTCGTCCGGCAGGGTGGATCGCAGTTCAATAAACTGCAGGCCGCCGAGTTCATCGGTGTTGTTCATCAGATCCGAGAAGTCCGCCCAAGACCTCAGGACTTCGTCCCCTGCCGCTGGCGGTAAAACATCGGATCTGAATAGGCGGTCGACCTCATCGCCCGGTAACAGCGAAAAAACCTGTTGATACCTCCGCAAGCGTTCGGGTATAGCGAGGGAGCGAACGCCGCGCTTCAAGGTTTCATTTCTCGGCAGCGCCTCGACCGCCGAAGAAAGCAGTCCTCGCACCCAATTGGGTAAACCTCCCCAGAGATGGCCGTAGCGAATTCCTAAATGACGGCGATACCCGCCGAACAGCTCGTCGGGGCCTTGGCCGATGAGGGCAACCTTGACATCTCGGCGCGCCCTTTCGCAAACAAAGAACATCGGTAAAACTGAAGGTGTCGCTACGGGTTCTTCCATGAACTCAACAACGCGGGGGAGCGAGTCTTCAAAGGTGCGTCGGTCGAGCAAGACCTCTGTGTGGCTTGAGGTAAAGGCCGCGGCGGTTTGCGCTGCATCGGCAAGTTCGTCATCGGCGAAGGCGCTGCCATAACCAACCGTGAAGGTGCGCCAGGAATTGCCGTAGAGATTCATGAGCGCCAGGAGCAACGCTGAATCCACACCCCCGCTCAGCAGCAGTCCAACAGGTACGTCGCTGAGAAGATGACGCTTCACGGCGCGTTTGTAAATCTCGAGCAGCTCATCCCGCGCCTCATCTTCAGCCTTTGCGGGAGAAAACGGCTGCGGACGGTAACGATACCAGCGCTGTAGGCGGTACTCGCCCTGCTCGAAAACCAGCATAGTTCCTGCTGCGAGCTTGCGGATACCCTCGAAAACCGTATAAGGCGAAGGCGTAAAGCGATATCGAAGGAAAAGATTCAGCGCGGTCGGATCTGGCTCGGGACTTTCCTGCGCCGCAGCCAAAATGCTCCGAATCTCCGAGCCGAACCATACCTTCCCGTGGTCGATTCGGTAATAGATGGGTTTGATGCCGAAGGGATCCCGCGCGATTATTAGGCGTCGCTTTTGTTCGTCCCAGATCGCCAGGCCAAACATTCCGTTGAGGTGGTTGAGCACCTCATCGCCCCACTGTTTATAGCCGAGGACGATCACCTCCGTGTCGCACCGCGTGCGGAAAACGCGGCCAAGGCCTTCCAGTTCGCGGCGCAAGTCAGGAAAGTTGTATATCTCGCCGTTAAAGACCACCTGAATTGATTCTTGTTCATCTGACATCGGCTGGTGGCCACCTTCGATATCGATGATCGATAGGCGGCGAAAGCCCAGTCCTAGCGGACCTTTGATGTAGTACCCCTCATCGTCGGGCCCACGATGGACAATGCTGCGCGCCATCCTCTCTATCTCACGCTGCGACGCTGGCTCTTGCCGTTCGTAGCTAAATTGTCCGCAAATGCCGCACATGTTGAGTGTTTAGGCCTGTTCGATGAAAACCGCTGAAGATTGACTACTGCGAAAAAGCACATAACATAAGCTGCGAAACAGTTGAGCCTGTGCCCAGCGATGCATGGGAACGTCGTCCCAACCAAGCAGCAGTTGCCGTGATCGGAATGAGCCATCCGGCTTTTGCCAAACAGTCAGGACCTGATTCAGCACGCTATCCACCAACCGGTCTAACTTTTCGAAGCGTCCTTTGAGTAACATGCCGAGGTTGATGCACTCCGCGTAGTCGTACAATTCCCGTCGATAGACAGTGAGCCGCGGCGCTTGCGAAAACGGCTTCGGACGGCCGCGCTCATCGAACAGGTTGCGGACGTAGTAGTCGATACCGCGCTCGATTGCCTCGGTAATCTCGCAATTGCAGTTTAGTGGCTCGATCTTGGCTAAGGCTTTCAGCACAAAACATGTGTGGAAGTGATCGACGAAGTGCCTCTTCCCGTCGTTTGCGTAATGCCACGAGCCGTTTGGATTCTGAGATTCAAGGACAAAATAGAGATTTCTATCGGCAGCTTTCCGATAGCGGTCCTCCGAGAAGTCCACCGCGGCCTGTGTCAGCAAGAACGCCCGATAAGCACTCGCATTGACAACTCCCACCGATTGTTGTGGGCCGGGAAAATACGAGCAGCAAGCAGCCCTGTCTGAAGTCGCAAAATCGCCATAATCGCGCGAGACATGCTCGGCAATCGACTGCATAATTTGCTGCCAGCGATCGTTGTTGTCGATTTTGTAAACGTCTCTGAACGCCTCGTAGACGTAAGGTATCGTGGTGATGAGTGGCGTTCCTTCCCAGATCGTGCCACCGATGCCTTCCCAGTTGAATGGGTACCCCCAGCAATAGTGGCCGTACGCGCGGCAGCGGGTTTCCTCGAGCACCTGCAAAAAGTGGAGTGCGCGGCCGTAGTGCCCCTCGTCATTCAAATACCGCGACAAAAACGCGAAGCCCATGGCAAAATGCGCATCGGCAATGGGGAACCGTTGACGCTTCCAAAAAAGTTTCCTGGCCGCAGGTATAAAGGCCTCGCAGAAGATAATGGGAGCAACTGCCATGGTCCCGAGAAATGGCTTGCGATAGTAGAGCGCCTTGATGTTCCGACAGAGGTTACTCGCGTAAAATGTCTGAAAATCGTAGGAAGTCTCTCCATAATTATCGAGCCAAGAGGTAAATCGGCGCACCGCCGCCAAAACCTCGCCGAGCGGCAGCATATCCGTACCGCACTTTGAACCAGGATCTACGATGGTTGATATGGGCGAGGTCATAACAAATCTTTTGCTTTTAGTTCGAAGAAAATTTGCAGGGACGCTGACGGCCCTGAGCCCAAGGACACCGAGAAGCTAATCAGTTTCTCTGGATAATCTCTCTGCCAGAAAGACGGCGAGCAAGAGATTTTGCAGATAGCTGGTTCAGCAGACGCTCAACCGTCAATCTGGCGTTTTCTGCGTCGAGCGCAAATCGCTGGAAGGAGAATCGAATTGAATCGACTCGTGCTTCGCTCGTGCCGAAAGAAAGAACAAGATCCAGGTCCATCATGTATCTGAAGACGGAAGCAGGAACTCCATTGTCGTGAAAAGGAAAGGCGAAATACTTGCAGGGCAGGCCCAGTGCCCGAACAAACTGCACGCTTCTGGAAATTTGGTCCTTTTGATCTTCGACTGTTAGCTCATTAAAGTACGGGTGAGTCCCGCTGTGAGCTCCAAACTCAAATCCGACGCGGGCGAGTGCCAGGACTTGGTCGGTTGTCAGGTAGGGTTTGGCGCTACTCAGATACGCATCAAAATCTATTTCGAAAAACTTAGCGACATCATCAAGAATGTGCTCATCGGTAGATCGCAGCGCCTTCAGTTTTGCACAAAGCCGTTCGCCAGGACGAAGATGCAGTGCACTCGGAATCTGGCTAGGCCGTTGTTTTGCCCGTTCGACCAACAAGCTGATCTTATGGCGCCACATGAGCTGCTTATTGTCAATGGTTGAAGAGTTCAAGAAAAAGAGGGCTGGGATACCCTTCTCGCGAAGGATCGGTGCGATTACGTCGTACACCTCCCGCATTCCATCATCGAACGACAAAAGAAAAAAAAGAGCCGGCCGCTTGTCGTGATGCCGGCCCATTCCCTCCAACTCCGAAAGTTGTAAGGCTCGATATCTTCGGCACAAAAAATCGATATCCGATTTGAACTTGGTTACGCTGGGCACAGCATAGAGATACTGAACGTGCGATGGCGCAATATCGCTGACAATGTGCGCATAAGGGAACAACACTCCTGCCGGCGGATGATAGACATCTGGCATCAACTTGCTGCCGACGCTGATAACGGTCTGTGCCCAAGGCATCTGTTGGAACTCAATCAGGTACGACCTGATCCCGATCCCTTCCCTGGAACTCCACACTGAAATTATCGACCCTGTGAAATTTGATGAAAGATTTTAGGATGGCCCTGAGCTTTGCCATTTGTTCTTTACGGTGGAAGTCCATAAGCTCTGGAGAGACCGAGTAAGGCGTATGCCGGAGTAAAGCCCAGCAGTACCCAAGTCCCAATGCCACGCCGCCGATGATAAAGGGTCCTTTGGTGGCACGGTAGGTCACCCGGAACAGTTCCCAAACCGGATGCCCACCCAGGTAGTAATCTTTTTCTCCGTATGAAAACAAAGAGGAAAGAACATGTCGTTCCGAAGTTCCCAGGCGGCGGTGGTGAAAGAACGACTTTTCGCGGAACGACTGAGTCTTCCAACCAATCATCCGGGCGGTTGTTACCGCCACCCAGTCAATCCCCCCAGCGCGGTGTGGAACATAACCGCCAATTTGTTCCCAGCACTGCTTTCTGAACAGCTGACATCCGCCGGCAACATGGTTATGTCCCTCGAAACTGTCTTTCTCCGAACTGTACCCTTCTTCTCTGAAGACTGTTCCAGCCACACCAAGCGTAGGGTCTCCTGAGAATTTTCTGGCAAGAAACTCGAAATAGTCCCTTTCAATGGAAACGTCGGCATCCAAGTTACCGATGATGTCGTATTCGAGGCCCTTAACACTTTCATAGCCGGCGTTGAAAGCTCCTACTTTGGCTGCAAAGCTGCGGTCACGCCGTTGTGGCATCTGGAGCATTTTGATCCAAGGATAATGCGCGAGATAGCGACGTACGATTTCCGGTGTGCCGTCTGTCGATCCATCGTCTACGATCACCCATTTCATCGGCACGACGGTTTGATGAATTACCGACTCGATTGTCTTCTCGATGAACGCCTCTTCATTGCGAGCAGGGGTGATTAGAACGTAGGATGGAACCGAGACGTCTTGATCGGCGTCATGGGCTCTGGACATCATTATTGCCTGTTCACCAAAACGCATCTCACCTCGAATCCACAAAAAGTCGGTGCGCCAGTTCCAGCGTCAAAAGCCTGTGAATCTCGTCAGTGTAGTTGCGGTCGCCCCTGAGATGTCCGTCCACAACGGCTTTGACTCCCCTAGGCACGATGTACGGGCGTTCAAGCGAGCGTTGGTCAAACAGCATTTCGCGGACGTAATTCGCCAGCTCGTCGCGGTACCACACGAGAAAGTGAAACGCCTTGTGACGTCCGAGCCAAATACGCTCTAAATGAAGTGGGGCAAACGCGTGATCGATTCGCGCCATCCACTGGGGCATGCCCATGTCATAGGCGTATTCCGCTTTAAAGAGGAATTCGAGGAACCAATGCGCGACTCTACTATTGGGCCCGCCAATACCCCGATCGGTCCGCAATCTTGCCAGAGCAGGGTTCCCATCCTGGATCAGCTGGAGCCTTGCTTTTTCATTCTCAGCAATGGCAGTCGGACGAGGAGACCGATATACAGTCTTGACAACATGGTTGTCGAGATACGGCGAGCGGACCGTCACCTGAGTCTGTTCCAAGCCGAGCACTCCAAAGTGATGCCAGGGCGATTGACGAAACGCCACGAACGTTACGGGATGGATCTTGCGAGCGGCATTGTAGGTTTCAATCCCGTCACAAACCTGCTCACGCAGTGGGTCAAAAGGCCCAGCAGCCGGCACTTCGGCCTTGAACATCACCGCCTGTAAAAGAATTTCGCTGCCATAGGTGCCCACCATGCGCACCGGGGCGATTTCTCGAACTTTTTCTTGGACGTAAAGGTCAGGAGAGCGGCTGAGATCCACACAGGAGTCGGTCAAGAAAATCGACCGTTCTGCATAATGCGAAAACTTCGACAGGAACTCCGTGCCGGTCGTTATGACCTCGTGAGGCTGCTGACAAATTCTGGCGACGCGACGTGCGAGTTTGACGTCTTCGTTGTCGCGATAGGTGCTGCCAAATGTATAGCAAGGCAGTGAGTTTGGTTCTGCCTTGTGCCACGCCATCATGATGCGTGTATCCAAGCCACCGGTCAGTGATACTCCAATCCGCTCGCGTCCATTGAAGTAACGTGGGAGGCTATTGACAAATGCGGAGCGTAGTTGACGGTAGTATTCGTCAGGATTCAGTTCTTCTTGCTGCTCCCACTCCTTCGGTTCAAAATAGCAATCCTTTCCCACTAGCTCGCCATGCCGGAAGACCCAAGCCGAAGCTGGCGGCAGAACATGAATGCCGGGAAACAGCGTCCGGTTCTCCAGCACACACCCGCAAGCAACGAATTCTCCAAGCCCACGCGAATCGATGGCCCGCAATTCCGGGCGAACCTTCAGAATAGCCTTTGCTTCTGCCGCGAAGTAAACAGCATCCTTTGCCTCGTGGTAATACATCCGCTGCAAACCGAATCGGTCATTGAAAAGCATCACCGTTCCGCGCCTGCGGTCGACCAGCAAACCATGAAACCGGCCATTCAATCCTTTGGGAAAATCAGGCTCGTCTTCATACTGATGCACCAGATATGAAGCCCCCCCTTGGGTGACAGCATGTCCGCGTTCCCGCAGTACTTTGATCGTGCTCGGTTCGGGAAACTCCTCACCAGAAAAGACCAGGGTGACGTCCTTGCGCTCGTTGTGCACCGGCATGGGATCGTCAAACGACCCTTGCCGAGCTATCCAGCCTACGTACACACCAAGAGACTCTTCTACCCACGTGCCGCCTACGTAGAAAGACTCATGACGGAGGGTTTCCAGCATGCGCGTCAGCTGCAGTTCGGCGCACGGACGCGGCATTCTGGTGATAAGACCAACGAGGCCCGGCACGTGAGATTCCTTTATTGCAGGACATCTATTTCAGGACTTACAGTCCTGAATCGACGGGAGGGATTCTGGCTGGGAAGATCGCTTACAGGCTAGGAATTGGAGCCGGCGGGAGGAATCGAACCCTCCGTCTGCCGATGACTATTCGGCTGCTCTCCCACTGAGCTACACCGGCCTATATCAGCCCGCGAGACGATACCAGAAAGATCGGGCGTTTACGGCCATTCTGATTACTGGGCTAGGCAGGATGCCGATGTGACCTCGATGAAGTTTTGCTTTCACACAGAGCTGGCCCCATCGACTCAGCGGCACGAAAAATCTAGGCATGAGGATTTCCCCAAAACCGTTGCGGATCTTAAACGTCCGTAAGGGATGATCACGCTTGTTACCGTAGTTATACAGACCGTATGAGATGTATGAGATGCCTTTTGCCTCGCATAGCTCCACGGCCTTAGCCATCAAGGCGTTGGCTGGTCTCTTGTCAAAATGGCTTGGTCGCGTCGTAAGATTTAAGATGGATGCGACGGCGCCTCGGTACACCAGATGTAGAAAACCTATCAGATGATCTTGGAAGTAGGCGCAAATGAAGTCGCATCGGCCAACAAATTCGCCGTAGAGCTTTTTAGTCTCATCATAGCTTTTGCCGTAATACCCATTCGGTATACCCTGCCGCAGAGGAGACTCGTCATTCACTTCCCGGATTCCCTGAATCAGATCGTCATCGAACTCCTTAATCCTCACCGCCACGCCACGTCTTTGCGACCTCCTCACGTTCTTGCGGGTTTCCTGGGGCAAGTCCTCCCACCACTGTCTGAAGCTAGCGAATTGAATAGCGGCAACGCTCTCCCATTCCATTGGGTAGGGATACTTTGGGCGCGTCGCCGGTAGCTTTTGAGTGAAAGTAAAGATGTCGGCCTTCAACGAGTCTTTTGCACTACCGGTCAGCGTCTCTATGTACGCGGCGGGATTTTCCAGTTCAGTCTCCATCATCTCTTCGCCGCGGACTTCGGCTCTCCTGAGCCATTTTCCCGTGGCGAAGACTTTCTGACCGTTAACCTCCACCGCAGGAACCGTGATCCAGCGTCCCCTGACCCTGATTTCGACGCAGGTCTCTCTCGTAGGTATCGTTCTCGTACCACCCTCCTGCTGCGGGCTCATTGATTTCCGAATTCCCAGAACGGTTCACTGTCACTCATGGATCACCGTCGGCTTATTGAGCACCTAAGGTTCTCATTCATGGCGGGCATAATCAGTACGCACGTTCGTTTTCGTCCACATTTGGAAGCCCAAATCTGATCAATCAATGAGTTCATCCGATGTTAAACGGTGATCGTTGTCGAGCCGAAGCGTAGGTGGCTGCTAGACTACCGAAACCGCTC
>Ga0126381_100004976_pt1 | contig 14525 bp, 13 predicted proteins | sample PanSoiMetPlot_28_FD_96465 | JGI IMG/M metagenome (GOLD analysis project Ga0126381, IMG submission 96465) | Tropical forest soil microbial communities from Panama - MetaG Plot_28 | ecosystem: Environmental > Terrestrial > Soil > Tropical forest > Bulk soil | place: Panama | collected 2016-02-17
CGCCCCTGCGACCAACGGTCCCACCCGTAAATGTGCAGATCGGTCCCGCAAATCGACGCGGCCTTCACGCGCACCAGCACGTCGGTCGGACCAACCGCCGGCACCGCGACCGTGTCCATCTGCAACCCTCGCGCCGGCTGCATTTTCCGCAACGCTTTCATCGTCGCTGCCATCTACTGGGTGCCCCCGTGCAACACGCAAGCTCTCGATGCTAACACACCGCGATTGTTCCGTGTTTCGAGGGGCAGCCTGTTGCGCCCCGCATTGCCGGTGATTTCCTCATGTCTTGTTTTAAAGGGGCTCTCTTCTTTCCGAACTTCGACGATCTTCTGTAGCGCATTGTCCTGAATACATCCTCTGAAAGATACGCGTTAGGGCTTGGTCTTAGTCTGTTCCAAACGGAACAATCCCGAGAACTTTTTTTAGATGGGTGTAGGACGTTATGCAGGGAGGCTACAACGTGTTGATTCCATGCACGAGCAAGTCGTCTCTCTGCGTTGTGGCTGAAGTGATCATGAACCATTCCGATTCTTGGTTTTTCGCTCCATCGCCTGTTTCGTCCGTTTACCGGTCGCGCCTTGAACGGCATACAACTTTCCTGAAATTTCCTGGCCCCGCCCGTCGTATCATGAGTAGACCTCACATCTTATGACCCAGCTTCCTCCCGCGATCCAGCTTGCATCCGTCTCCCGCCATTACCTCATGGGCGAATCCGTCATCCGCGCCGTCAACGATGTCTCTCTCAAGGTTCCGACGGGCGAATTCCTGGCGCTGCTCGGCAGCTCAGGCTCCGGAAAATCTACCCTGCTCAACCTCATCGCTGGTCTCGACCGTCCCAGCTCCGGATCGGTCATCGCCGAGGGCCAGGACCTCTCGAAGATGTCCGCTCTCGAACTTGCCCGCTACCGCCGGCAAACCGTGGGCATGGTTTTTCAATCCTTCAATCTCCTTCCGCGCATGACGCTCGAAGAGAACGTCGAGCTCCCCCTGCGCCTCGCCGAAGTCGACCGCTCCGAGCGTGCGGCGCGCGTCCGCGAAGCGCTCGAGCGCGTCCGACTCGAAAAGCGCATCGGCCATCGCCCGAGCGAGCTTTCTGGCGGCGAGCAGCAGCGCACCGCTATCGCCCGCGCGCTGGTCAATCGCCCGAAAATCCTTCTCGCCGACGAGCCCACCGGCAATCTCGACAGTGCCACCGGCGAATCCATCCTCACGCTGCTTCGCGAAATCCAGAAAAATCCCGGCATGACCATCGTCATGGTCACGCACGAGCGCACCCTCGCCGAGCGTTTCGCCGACCGTCTTGCGGTGATGGGCGACGGCAAGCTCGTCTCGAATGGAGACCGGCGATGAAACTCCACGATCTCAGCGATCTCGCTTTCCGCAACCTCCGTGAAGCCGTTTTGCGCAATTCGCTCACGACTCTCGGTGTTGCCGTCGGCGTGGCTTCACTGGTGGCCATGCTTTCTCTGGGGGTTGGACTCCAGCAGCTGGCCTCGAGCCGCCTCGCGAAGAGCGGCTTGTTCGACTCCATCTTCGTTACTCCGAAGACGAATCTCCGCCGGCCGGGCGGAGGGCCTCCTGCCACTCGCACTCCAGACGCGAAAGCCCGGCCGCTCGATGCCGATGCCCGCACGGAAATTTCTCGCCTGCCGAATGTAATCGAGGTCTATCCGCAAATCCGCTTCTTCACCGAAGTGCGCTACGACGGCAAGCCCTTTGCCACCATGGTTGCGGGCATGCCGGAATCCTCAAAGGCCAGCGGCGCGTTTGACGGCATGCAGGGCAGCTTTTTTTCGTCGCCGAATGCGGATGAGGCCATCTTGCAGGCAGAATTTGCCAAGGAGCTCAATCCGCAAACCGCTTCGCTGATTGGCAAGGATTTGGTTCTTCGCTACGCGGAGCGCCAGTCGCTTCCCGCACAGCCTGGCGACCCGGCGGAAAATTCCGGCGGCTTTTCCGTGGTCCCCAGGGAAAAGCATCTTCGCATCATGGGGGTTGTCGAAACCGAGCCGGCCTCGGGTTTCGGCGGTTTTGGCACTGGCCGCCTCCTCATTCCTCTTCCTCTCGCCGAAACACTCCGGGCTGCGCAGGTCAACGACCTCCGCGACATTCTTCGCGATTCTTCGAGCGACAAGCCCGCTTACTCCAGCCTCACCGTCCGCGTGAAGAGTCCTTCACTTGTAGAAACCACGGAAGCCAAGCTCAAGGAGCTTGGTTTCAGCGCGTTTTCTCTTCTTGATGCTTCCAAGAGCCTGCGTATCTTTTTCTCCGTGTTTGATCTTCTTCTGGGCATCTTCGGTAGTCTTGCTCTGGCCGTTGCCACGCTCGGGATCATCAACACTCTGGTCATGGCCATCCTCGAGCGCCGTCGCGAAATCGGCGTGCTAAAAGCGCTCGGCGCTGCCGACCGAGATGTCAAAGAGCTCTTCTTCGTTGAAGCCGGCGTGATGGGTTTGTTCGGCGGCATGCTTGGGACGCTTCTCGGCTGGCTCATCGGCCGCTCGCTCACCCTTGGCACCAATCTCTACCTGCATCGCCAGAATCTTCCTGGCGTGGACATTTCTTCGGTTCCCTGGTGGCTCGTGCTTGGCGCCATAGGCTTTGCTGTTCTCGTCAGCCTCGCCGCGGGACTCTATCCCGCCTCGCGCGCCGCCCGCCTCGACCCGGTCCAAGCGCTCCGCTATGAGTGATGTCCGCGCGACCTTCAGGCTGCCGGGCCTTTACCTCGTTTGCCTCCTCTACCTTTCTTGCGTTCCTTCAGCGTTCGCTTATGGCCGAGTCGAGTGCAACACCGTCCCGAGCAAAATTCTGGCCCGCGGCGTTCCATACTGCATCGTGCTCCCGGCGTCGTTCGACACCGACAAAGCAAAGCGTTTCTCCATCCTGTACGAACTGCATGGGCTCGGGGACAACGAACAGTTCTTGGTGCATTCCGGATTGTGGAATCTCGTTGAAGATTTATGGGAGGGCGGCAAACTGAAAGAGTTCTTGATCGCCACGCCCGCGGGCGGCGCGAGTTTCTACATCAACTCCAAGGATGGAAAAGTTCGCTACGAAGATTTTTTGCTGCAGGAATTCTTCCCCTTCATGGAAAAAAGGTATCGGGTGTCACCGAGGCGCGCCAACCGCGCGATTTCCGGAGTTTCCATGGGCGGTTACGGCGCGCTGCATCTGGCCTTCCGCCATCCACAGCTGTTCAGCGCCGTAAGCGCGCACAGCGCCGCGCTTATCGAAAAGCTTCCTGCCTTCGTCAACGCTCCGGAGTCGCCGCGGGCCCGCGTTCTTGGCGGTGTTTTCGGCAGTCCTCCGGACACGGCCTTCTGGGATGCCCATAGCCCTCTGGTGCTGGCACGCTCCGCAAATCTGTCGGAGATGAAGATTTATTTCGATTGCGGAGACCAGGACGATTTCGGTTTCGAGGCAGGGGCCGCCGCGCTCGACAGAATCGTCACGGCCCGCAGAATTCCTCACGAATTTCATATCTATCCCGGCCGCCACGATCCTGCCTACTTCGCGGCTCACATCCCCGCGTCGCTCGCCTTCCACTCCGGCCTTTTTCCGTGAACCGCCTTCTCTCATCGGTGCGTCGGAGCTTGCACCATCGCGCTCCCTGCATGGATCTGGAGCTAGCGCGAAGCGCAGTTGCGTTTCTTGTCGGCCTTAGCTGGGCGACGCGAGAACATCGTCGTAGTAGTTGACCATCGCGCGGCGGGGCTTGGTCTTTAGGCCTTTGGGCGGAACCTTGCCCGCCTCGGACTTGTTTCCCACCATGCGCATCCTTCCGAGGAAGAAAATGTGGCCATCATCCCCTTCCAGGTACACCGGAACGACCATGCGGAATTTATCGTCCACGCCGGACTGTGTGACGTTCAGGCTCATCACCATGATGCCGTCCGCGCCGGTGTCAAAGGAGTAGTCCACCTTGTAGCTTGGCAACTGCGTGCCGTAAACGTGTTCGTTGAAAAACCAGTCCATCTTCTGATTCCCCTCGGCATCCATGTCCCGAGTCATGTGTTTTTCGACCATGGCCTTGAAGTCTTCCGTGGTCGCTGCCTTGCCGCGATAGGTGTTGACGAAGTCCTGCATGGTTTCTTTGAACTGCTTGTCGCCATTTTGCTGGTCGTACATCATCATGCGGATCATGTGCAGCACATAGGCGCCCTTGGGATAGATCAGCCGTCGCGTGATGCCTCCACCCGTGCGCGAGTTACTGGCGCGATATCCCATGGTCAGTGGACCAACGTCAATGGCACGGAAGCCTTGCGCATCGCGTTCCAGCAGCAATTCCCGTTCATCGTTCCAGAAGGTTCGGAACTTCTTAACTGCTCTATTTTCTTCGCTTCTTTTCCTTTTCGAGCTCGATCGTACCGTCAGCCTTCACTTGGTACAGGAAATGCGGCGTGGCGACGAACTCGGGAATGGGTGGCTCCTGGGTCAAGACGTGAAAAACATCGGTATCCTCCACGAGATCGCTCAAAACGTGAGTGTGGAATCCAGAGGCATTTTTCTTCCCCAGTCGCGGCGCGACTTCGATGATGGTCTTATGCATCTGCCGTTTCTCAAGAAGTTTGGTTCCGTCGGCGGCCACAAGATACCGCACATCCCCTCCCAGGGGATACACACGAGCCGCGGTTTGCGCAGGGTACAAATACACATACAGTTGCTCTGCTTGAGCCGGCAGCACCGCAATGTTGTACGGACGATTTGCTTTGCCAAAATCTTTCATCGCCACCTCGATGGCCCGCGCCGCATAAAGAAAGAATCCTTGGTCCCCCCGTTCCTCCGGCTCCTTCCTCACGGCAAAGTCCCGGAGTGTTGTTTGTTCGCTTGCTTCGTAGGTAATTGCAAATCGACTGCCGTCCTCATGCAACGTCCCAAAAACCACGGTCCATTTACCGTTCACCCTTCTCGCAATGGAGCGCTGCCCTTCGACACTCTTGGGGTTAGCCGTTTGTACGGCGTCGGTCGCGTGCCATGCCGCCTGGTCGTAGTCATAAAGCATTCGGCCCCGCTCGGTGACGGCCGCAAGTTCTTCGCTCGTCGGCGTTTGAAACTCCTGGGCTCCCGCCGGAGGTAGCCATACGGCCAGCACCGCAGCTCCCATCACCGCTCCGATTCCCCGCCTCATGCGATGGCACCTCGCATGCGTGATTCTACACGCGACGCCCAGAGCTGCCAGGTGCGTGGCACAAGATTCTTTCCTTCCTTTATTTTCGTAGCTTCCTCGACTATTATCCCGGCGCGCATCCTCGGGAGGCGAAATGAGCCTGGGCCAGAGGCTTAAGGAAATTCGCGAGGGCTTTGAGCGGCCGTTCTGGGTCGCGAATATCAGCGAGATTTTTGAGCGCCTCTCCTACTACGGAGCCTTTGCCTCGCTGGCGCTCTATCTGCAGGGAAGGCTCGATTTCTCCACACAGCAGACCGGCACGCTCACGGGCATCTTTGGCGGCATGGTGTGGTTCCTGGCGATGTTTGGCGGCGCGGTGGCGGACAAGCTCGGCTTCCGCCGTGCGCTTTCTCTCGCCTACCTGATTCTGGCCGTCGCATATTTCATGATCGGCTCCATCGGAGCGTCGTGGCTGGCCCCCATTCGCAACGCCGTACCTCTCGGTTTTTTCGTTGGCGGCATTCTGATTCTTCCCGCGCTCGGCATTTCGCTCGTAAAACCAAGCGTGGTGGGCACGACGGCCAGCGCCTCCAAGGAGAATGTCCGCAGCATCGGCTATTCGATCTACTACACGATGGTGAATATCGGCGGAGCCGCGGGGCCTTTCGTTGCTTCGTGGGCGCACCGCCATCTCGGCGTGGAAAATGTCTTCCGCGTGGCAGCGCTCAGCGTTCTTCTGATGTTCTTCTTTGTTGCTGCTTTTTTTTTCGAGCCCCGCAGGACCGCCGACGCTCCCCCGCCAAGCATTCTTCAAGTGGTGAAGAACTTCTGCGTCGTTGTAGGCAACTACTGGCTGGTCCTGCCGGTGGTCTTTTTGGGTCTGGCCCTCTTGCTCTGTTCCGTCCTCTTTCGTTTTGCGGTGCCCTGGTATGTGTGGATCGGACTGATCGTCATTGCGCTGGCTGGTATCAGCCGTTTTGTGTGGTTTCTGGTGTTGTTCACCGGCTACTGGGTTGTGTTCTGGCAACAGTACATCTCTCTCCCCGGCTACATCCAGCGTTACATCAACGCTCGCGCCGACGTGGAGATGATTCTTATTACCGACGGCCTCGCGGTCATCTGTCTAACGCTGGTAGTCAATCATTTGATTCGCAAAATACCGGCATTTCATGCGGTGATTCTCGGCACATTGGTGTCGTCTCTCTCCTGGCTCATCGTCGCTTTCAAACCCACGGTTGCCGGGGCGATACTCTCCCTTCTCGTCCTTGCACTTGGAGAGATCATCCAGCAGCCGCGCTATTACGAATACATTTCGCGGCTGGCGCCTTCCGGCCAGCAAGGGACGTACATGGGTTTTGCTTTCCTGCCGATCGGCATCGGATCGCTCATCGGCGGATGGTTCGGCGGGCGGGTGATGCATCAATTCGCCGAAGTCGCGCATCAGCCCGAACGCGCGTGGTATGCGATTGTGGGCGTCGGATTGCTCACGACTCTGTTGCTTTGGGTTTACGACCGCATCGTCAAGCCTCGGGCGAAGGCCACCGCAAATTGACTCTTCATGAGCCGTAAACACAAGGTTTATGACTGACAGGGGAAAGCGGAGCACCTTGCTTTAGTTCACCAGGCGGCGAAGGGAAGCGAGTGCTTGCCTCGCGAGCGAATAGCGCGGCTCGATTTCCAGGGCCTCCTGGAAACAGCGCATGGCATTGCTGTACATCTCTTTCCCGAGGTACGCGCGCCCCAGATTGTAATGCGGAAAATGCCGCGGTTCGTAGCGGCGCGCCTCGGTGGCGCGTTCGAGCCAGGGAATCGCTTCATCAAAACGATTCTGTTCAATTAAGTAGGCTCCGATGTCGTTGTACGGGTTGCCAAAGTCGGGATCGATCTCGATGGCGCGCTTGCATTCGGCGATGGCCTCGACAATGCGGCCTTGGAAATGGTAGGTCCAGCCCAGAAAGGTATGCGCCTCGGCGGTGGGGTGCATTTCGAGCGAAAATTGGTAAAGCTCGATGGCGCGATCGTAATCGCCTTCCATCTGCGCCTGGTAGGCGTCCTGTAGGATTTCCCACGCGCGCGTGAGCGTCTCCATGCTCATGAGGCATAGTTATCACACCGTTTCGCAGGGGTCAAAAGTACGAAAGTCGGGGGAAGTACGGGGTAGGAACCTGTACTTTGTGCCGGGGTCGATCTTCGGCGGCCATAGTGGGGCTCGAGTGCGAGTGGAAATTCCCGAGACAAATGGAGAAAATGGGTGTGTTTGGAACGAGACAGGAACCGGCGTTGCCGGAAGCTCAATTTGCGGAGACGAAGGAGAGAAATCGTGAGGCGGAATTTAGTGATACTGGGGACCACCGTTCTGGCCATTGCGACGGGCGTGGTCGCGCAAGATCCACCGGCAAGTACCGGCGCGAAAAAAACATCGGGCCATGCCTCTGGGGGATCGGCAACGCGCGGCAAAGAGGTGTTCGACCAAAAATGCGCCCTATGCCATTTTGCGGACAGTGATCAGAAGAAAATCGGTCCCGGGTTGAAAGGCATTTCCAAGCGGGGAACGTTTACTGTCAACGGAAACAAGGTCACCACGGATTCGTTGACAAAGTGGATCGAAACCGGCGATTCGCTGATGCCGGGAATGAAAGACGTGCTCGAGCCGGCGCAAATCCGCGACGTAGTTGCCTACGTCAAGACGCTCTAAGTAGTCCCTTTGCCGCGGTGTGTATGCCGTAGGCTAAGCGATTCCTCGGAGGCACTGGCCGGCCTGTCTTCAAGGCCACAAAGAGAAAAGCCCCCGTCAACCTGATTGCTCAGGCCACGGGGGCAAAAACTCTGACAAGACTAAGGCTACTTTAGGACAGCGTCTTTCAACGCTTTCGACGGACGCAGGCGAACCACGGTCTTCGCTTTGATCTTGATTTGCTCGCCCGTTTGCGGATTGCGGCCGACGCGCGCCTTGCGGTGCGCCTTGACCAAGCGGCCGAGCCCCGGAATCACGAATTTGCCCGCGGCGCCCTTGGCTTCCCTGACGGCGAGCTTGAAGAGTTCGTCAAAAAAGGTGGCGGCGGTTTTCTTCGGCGTTCCGACTTTCTCGGCGATGTGCCCAACGATTTTCGTCTTGCTCAATGGCTTGGACATCTCGTCTGCTTATCCTCCTGATTTTGCTTTCCACCCCGATGGAATCAGGGCAAGCCCCGATGCGATCGAAGCGGGCTCCGAGCGTTACCCCTCGTTTTTCCGTGAAATACTCGGGCCGGGAAGGACTATAGCCAAAGAAAACAGGGAACGCAAGCAAAAATCGCAAAAAAAGGCTGGAAAAATGAGGTTTTTATCCTTGAGGGTGTGGAAATCCCCGCTAAAAATGCGGCTCCGAACGAATTCCCTGGAGTCTCGGAACGCCCGGATCACCCTTTGGTGCGGTATTCTTCAGTTAATATAGAGAGAGGAAATAGGAGAGCTCTCTGGAAACATCAGCCCGCTAGTGCTTGGCCAGGTCGGCGTAAAAGTGCGCGATGGCTTTGATACCACCAAAGTAGTTTTCGAGCGCAATGTGCTCGTCGGGGGCGTGGGCGTTTTCATCGGGCAAGCCGAAGCCGATGAGCACGCAAGGAACTTTAAAAGTGTCGTACATCTGGGTAACGAAGGGAATCGAGCCGCCTTCGCGGATGAACACGGCCTTTTTGCTGAAGCCTTTTTCCAGAGCTGCCTGGGCCTTCTGGAAGATGGGATTGTGGTAAGGAGCAACCCACGGTTTTCCCGTGCTCAAGACCTCGAATTTGCAGCGCACCGTTTTCGGCAACAGCTTGCGAATGTGCCTTTCAACAAGTTGCGCGATTTTCTGAGGATCCTGGTCAGGGACCAGCCGCGTGGAGAATTTCGCAAACGCTTTGGAAGGAATGACGGTCTTGGCGCCCTCGCCTTGATAGCCGCCCCAAATGCCGTTCAATTCCAGGGTCGGGCGGGCCCAGAGCCGCTCGACGGTGGTAAAGCCTTTTTCCCCGCAATAGCCAGCCGCGCCCACGGCCTTCTCGAAGTCCTTCTTTTTCCACGGCAGTGCGTTCAGAGCCTTCCGTTCGGCTTTCGAAAGCTTGGCGACCCGGTCGTAGAAGCCGGGGACGCTGACGCGAAAGTTCTTGTCGTGGAGCTTCGAGAAAAGCTCGCTGAGAATCGTCAGCGGATTGGGAACCGCTCCCCCGTAGACGCCGGAATGCAGATCGCGCTCCGGGCCGGTAAGTTCAATCTGGTAGTAGTTCAGACCGCGCAGCCCATAGGTAATCGAGGGCACGCCCTTTCCGAGCATCGAAGTGTCGGAGACCACCAGGGCGTCGGCCTTCAGTTTTTCCTTGTTCTTCTGTACGTAATCCCAAAGGCTCACGCTGCCCACTTCTTCTTCGCCTTCAATCAACACCTTGACATTGATGGGAAGTTTGCCATGGACCTTTTGGAGCGATTCGAGTGCCTTGATATGAATGTGGACTTGGCCCTTGTCGTCGGCGGTCCCGCGGCCAAAGAGATTGCCGTCGCGCACGCTGGGTTCGAAGGCCGGAGAAGTCCAGAGCTCGAGAGGTTCGGGAGGCTGCACATCGTAGTGCCCGTAGAAAAGGATCGTGGGCTGCCCCGGAGCCTCTAAGGATTCGGCGTAGACGAGGGGATGCAGGTTTGTGGGAACGATCTCAACGGTCTCAAATCCGGCAGCGCGCAAGTGGTCGGCAACCCAGCGAGCGCCGCGCTCGATGTCCGGCTTGTGTTCGCTCTTGGCGCTGATGCTTGGGATGCGCAAAAATTCAGAGAGTTCGGCAAGGTGCTGGTCGCGGCGACCTTCGATAAATCCAGTAAGGTTTGAGGGGGTCATCAGGGACTCGAGTCCTTTCAAAAGCAAAATCTCGCTGCTGGTACACAATCGTTAAAACCATGGTTGCGGCCGCGGATGATTCCTAACCTCCAGCGTGCCACGCCCTGGTATTTTAGGACTGCCACTCTCCAGGGACAAGGCGGGTCAGGCGGCGAAAGGCGTTAACTCGGCCGGGGGAGAGCCTCCGCTAGGGGTTTTAAGGCCGGGCAGCGTTCGGCGTCAGGACCCTGGCAACCACGCTTATGAAGGCCGAGGAACGAAAATGTCTTACCGGAGGAAGGGCTGGGTATCCGAGCAAGCCCGAGGAGCTCGATGAAGTTCTCGCGCGTTGCTCGACCGCCGCGCCCGTAGCCGTTTCATGGTCTTCCAGTGATTCACGCCCCATCCGGCGTTTGCCTATGGGGAACACCTGTACGGAGGGCCAGATTGACGCCCCGCTGGCTGGCGGTCGATTATGGCCCTATGAGCGAAGTGACTTCGGCAACGCCAAGACGCAGTGCGAGGACCTTCCAAAGAATCCGGGTGCAAGCCCAGGGACGCACTCACGACCGCAAGAAGTTCAAGGAAATCTGCGAAACCGTGGTGGTGAGCGCGCACGGCGGTTTGCTGCTTCTCAAACACGAAGTGGATCGCGGCGAAATAGTGGTTTTGACAAATCCGGAAACCCAGGAAGAGCAGGAATGCCGCGTCGTCTATCTCGGTGAACCGCTCGCGAAAGGCCAGCGCGTGGGGGTCGAATTTCTTACACCGGCGCCGCGGTTCTGGGGAGTGGAATTCCAGAGCGAGCTGTCCTCCGCGAGCATCAGCTAGAAAATAGTCAGCTCGATGGGTTCGCCGGAGCGTGTTGCGGCGAGAGCTTCGCGCCGGCCATCGCGCGGCGCCTGAAAAACCAGTCTCCCAACCTCCACAAAAGCAGAATGGCCACAACCGCCCCGTAGAAAAGCGGCATCCGCACGTCCGACTTCACCTTCCAATAGTAATGAATCACTCCACAAATCGCCGCCAAGTAGATGCCGCGATGAATCCTTTGCCAGCGCTTACCCCCGAGCCGGCGGATCCAGCCAGCGCTCGAAGTTATCGCCATTGGGAGTAACAGCAGAAAACCGAGAAAGCCCGCGGTAATGAACGGCCGCTTGGCGATGTCTTTCGAGATCTCGGCGAAATCGAAAGACTGATCGAGGAAAAGATACGTAAGAAAGTGGATCGAAAGGTAGGAAAACGCAAACAGGCCAAGCATGCGTCGGTAGCGAATCAGGTCCGGAAGACTCAGAAGCTTGCGGAACGGAGTGATGCAAAGCGTGAAGACCAGAAAACGCAGCGTCCATTCGCCGGTTGTGAGCTGGATGAACTCAACCGGATTCGCGCCGAGTCCGTGATGGAATCCGCGCCACACCAGCGCGCCTAAAGGAAGCAAACAGATAAGGAAAACCGCGACTTTCGTCCACTTGCTGGTCAGTAGGGCGCGCATTTGGGCAGAATCTGCTCAGTAGTATTTCTTGAGGTCCATGCCGGCATACATGCTGGCGACCTGATCGCCATAGCCGTTAAACATGAGCGTGGGGCGCCGGAAAATTTCGCCCAACCGGCGTTCTGTTGCCTGTTTCCAGCGCGGATGATCCACGTTGGGATTTACGTTTGAGTAGAAGCCGTATTCATTCGACGCCGCAAGGTTCCAGGTGGTCGGCGGCATCTTCGACTGGAATTTGATCTTGACCAGCGACTTGATGCTTTTGAAGCCATACTTCCACGGAAGCACCATGCGCACCGGCGCGCCATCCTGGTTCGGCAACGATTCTCCGTACATCCCGACGCAGAGAAGTGTCAGCGGGTTCATGGCTTCGTCCATCCGCAGACCCTCGACGTAGGGGAACTCGATCCCCGCCCAGCGCCCCTGCGGCATCTGCCGCGGATCGTAGTAGCTTTGAAAAGCGACGAACTTCGCCTTGGGCGTCGGCTCGACCAGCTTCACTAGAGTGCTAAACGAATACCCAATCCAGGGCACTACGATCGACCACCTTTCCACACAGCGATGGCGGTAGATGCGCTCTTCGAGCGGGGCCAGCTTCAAAATTTCATCCAGGGTGAACTTGCGGGGCCGGGCGACGTCTCCTTCCACCGAAACAACCCAATTGGAGGTGTCGAACTTCTGCGCGTTTTTCGCGGGGTCCAATTTGTCGGTGCCGAACTCGTAGAAATTATTGTAGTGCGTGACGTCTTCGAGGGAGTTCATCTTCTCCGTGGTGCTGAAGGGGCTCTTGATGAGGCCGCTGAACTCTGTCGCCGCCAGCGTCGTTTGTGACGGCCGAGCCAGTTCGAAAATTCGCGATCCCACGACCGCGGCGGCACTGGCGATCCCCATCGTTTGCAAGAATCTCCGCCGGTTCAGATAGACCGACTTCGGGGTAACATCGGCGTAGGTCAATTCGGTGGCCTTGCGGATCAACATCTGGCTCCTCCCGGGCGAATTTCCTTCCTATTATCCTACCGCTCTTCCTTGGCTTAGAGGAAAAGCTCGAGGAAAAACCTCGATCGGCCCGAGGTTTGAGCACACCGGCTCCTCTATATAGGAGTCTCGAGCCAAGGCTAAAGTTACATGAAGATTGACGGCCAAGCCGAGGACCGATCACATCCAGCCGCCCGCGGAGTCTTCCCGAGAGCCTTCTCGGTGGCTTCCACCCCGTGATAATGAGCTTCTTCGAAAATGGAGATGCCGCTCAGCTCGGAGGCAAACAAGACGTGCGGTCTAGGAATGGTTAGGAAAAAAGTCAGAACCCGTACCTGGCGATGACGGATTTCTCCTGTTTTCCAATCAGAGCAATCGCGGCGTGCTGCGCCGGGAGTTTCAGCGTCAAGCGGGTGCCGGTCGCCGCATCGCGCACATCAATCGACGTGTCTTCGGCGTTTTCCGATTCCAGAATGTAAAGCACGGAATCGTGAAGCTCGGTAGGGGAAATCAACACACCGGCCGGGCAAGGGGATTGCCATTCAAAGGCCGGCTTGATTTTCAGCGTGTCCAACAGGTAGCCGTAAACGGCGGCCGCGGCGTCAAGGCCCTGTGCCAATTCCGCAGAATAGGACGCCCAAAAGATCTTCCCCTTGCCGTTGGGAATCTCCTTCCACGTTGTGTCGTCGCTGAAGCGAAGCGCTTCGAGGCCAGATTGTTTTTGCTGATCGAAAGTGAGAGGGACGCTCCTGCCGGGTAGGCGGATCTCGGCGGCGCGATAGCTTTGCGGCTCGATTTGCGCGCTTAGCCCGACATCATGCGGCCGGTCGCGGAACTGCCAGTGTTCGTTACGCGACACAGGTCCGGTAATCAGAAGATTGCCGCCGCCCTTGACATAGGTTAGCAAAGCTCGCCAGGTGTCTTCGTTCAAAGATTGTGGAGCGGGCAGGATGGCCAGTTGCGGCGCGCCGAGCTTGGCAATTTGGTTTTCGGCAATCACATAGGGAGTGACCTGCAATCGGTAGGCGAGCGCCCGGACCGCTTTTTGCTGTGCCTCGAGCTGCAGATCGGAAAGAACCGAGAATTGCGCGGCCTGCGAGGTGACGATGGCAACGGAAGGCTGCCGCGGATCCTGCAAATGGCCGTGGAGAGATTTCGCAAAGCTCGCAAAATCGCGCATCACCGTCGCTTCCGGCTTCTCCGTGCCATCCGCTCGCAGCGCGCCGATGGGCGCTTCGTTGGCTGCCGTCATGTAGGAGTTGGTGTTCCACAGCCATTCGATGGCGCCGGCTCCTTGTACAAAGGAAAGGGCGACTTTGCGTTCGAACAGCGATGCTTCCTCATCCGGCGTGAAACGCGCCGTTTCGTCCAGATTGATTTCGCGCTGCAGCCCGGTCTCCTGAATGAGCATGGTCTCGCCCGGCTGCTTGGCGGTGAGCGAATCCCACAGCAGGAAATCGTTCCCCCACCAGGAATGGTTGGTGGTGAAATCAACCGCAGATCCGTAGAAAGCGGGCGACAGGCGATCCCGCACGCCGCCTTCATCCTGTCCCACGGTGATGAGCTGCTCGGACCCGGTCTCACGGATTTTTCCCCGCATCCGACGCACCCAATCCAAAAACGTTTCCTGTGCGAACAAGAAGTAGTCATACACGCGAAGCGAGTTGTGGCCCTCGTACATTCCTCGCGAGCTGAACTCGAGTTCTCCCGGCAAGGAAATGGTTCCTGAGATGGCATCGGGGAGCACGTTCCACCTGGCCGCGAGCGCGGCGCGGTCGGGATAGCGTTTCCCAAGCCACTGGTTCCACGCGGCCAGCTCGATGGGATCGCCGTTCGGGCGCGTCTGCCACAAGTGCTCGGAAATACTCGGTTCGTTGATCAGATCCCAGGCAAGAAACGGAACATCGCGAAAACGGCGGACTACGGTCGAGACCAAAGTCTGCTGTTTGCGCCGTGCCTCCTTACCCCAATAGGGGTTTCTTCCGCCAAGCACGTCGGGAAGGAACGCAAAGAAGTTGAATTGCACCGGGAGGCCGTGCTTGCGCGCCGTCATCAGGTAGGCTTCGAGCGTGCGCAGCGTGCGTTCATAGGGCTGGCCGTTTTCGTCGCAGAATTTGTCCCAGCCCGTC
>Ga0126381_100004979_pt1 | contig 14524 bp, 8 predicted proteins | sample PanSoiMetPlot_28_FD_96465 | JGI IMG/M metagenome (GOLD analysis project Ga0126381, IMG submission 96465) | Tropical forest soil microbial communities from Panama - MetaG Plot_28 | ecosystem: Environmental > Terrestrial > Soil > Tropical forest > Bulk soil | place: Panama | collected 2016-02-17
AAGCACACCTTCTCCAAGAGAATAGTTCGTCGTAGAGGAATAAGCACCGCGGAACGTCATCCCAGCCGGGCCTGCAGGACCCTGCGGCCCCATCGGCCCCTGCAGTCCCGGCAGACCTTGAGTTCCAGGGATTCCTTGGGCACCTGCCTGTCCTGGAATGCCCTGAATCCCCTGCGGGCCCTGCTCTCCCGGGGGCCCGACCGATCCGGACAATCCTTGCGGCCCCATAGGTCCCGGAGCGCCTGCAAAGCCCTGCGGACCCGCCGGCCCTTGTGCAGTCAACACGCCCCACTGACCAGGGCTCAGCGATGGAGTATTGCCATGATTGCTGTTCAGCAGCGAGACGTAACTGGCGCCTTGCCATAGCACTACGTCTCCCAAGCCATAGTTCGTCGTGGAGGCATAGCTTCCCTGATAGACCAGTCCCGGCGAGCCTGCCGGTCCTGTTGCGCCGGCTGGACCTTGAGGTCCGGCCGGTCCTGCGGGCCCCACCGGGCCTGCCAGTCCGGTCAACCCAGCTGGCCCCATAGGTCCCTGAGCACCAGGAGTCCCTGGATCACCTTTGGGGCCCTGTGGTCCCTGCGGTCCGGCAACTCCTGCGGGACCTTGCGGTCCCGCTACACCTGCCGGGCCCATGGCACCAGTAGCTCCCGTGTCGCCCTTCGGTCCGGCCGGCCCCTGAGACACCAGCACAATTTCCAACTCAGGAGCGTGGCCGGTGAGATCGTTCTCCTTGCTGTCGAACTGAACCGCAGCTGAACCAGCAGTCAGGGCGATCCCATTGTTCGTCGTCGAACCGCTTATCCAGCCTTGCACCTGAGCTGTCACGTCGACCGACACATAGGTCCCCGACTGTGCCACCGAAAACAACTGAACAGCTGCACCTAGCTGAGGAAGCGTTGCGTACGTAACACTGTACTCACCCCATGCAGCGTTTACCGGCTGCACACTCACCAATCCCGGCGTATCGGCCCGATTGCAATAGAGCCGCAACACCGCGCGCGATACCTGGGCAGCAGTTGTCCCGGTGGGCAGAGTGCCGAGATCAAACTGCAGCAGGGTCGTATATCCTCCACCGACATTAAGGTTCGAGATGGCCCCGCTGTTCGCGGTAGGTCTTGCTGAGTTCACATGAGCGTCAGCGGTTAGCGTCGCCTCCACCGCCGAGGCTCGCGCCGCCACTAAAACCACAGCCAACCCCACCCACCGGGGAATTATCTTGCCAACCACGCCCATCCGATTCCTCGGAGCCTGGCACCTCCCGCGTTCCTGAAAGCGGGAGGCCCAGACCACTCTGCTCAACGATCGAAGCTCTACGACGCACGTTGCCTCCGATCATGACCTAACTTGGGTCCGACCGTGCGTTTCCTGTCCAGATTCGGCAACAAAAACTGGGAGCACTCCCGTTTTAGGCTAGATGCATCGGAAACACAACCATACTACATACGACTTCCGTGGTATCGCTTTGATCACTGAGCGGTTCCCTTACCGTCACCCCACATTTCCCTCCCGCTCCCCGCATCTCATATAGTTCAAAGGTCGTCACTTCCTTAAAGGAAAGATCATCGCATGAGCTCACCTGGGACCAATCAACCTGGCCAACTACCATCAGTCGATTCGCTTGTTGACGTTCCTCGCCTAGTCAATGCGTATTACGCGCTTCATCCGGATCCGACAGTGGCCGCGCAGCGAGTCGCCTTCGGGACATCTGGACATCGCGGCACCGGGTTTGCCGCGTCGTTCAGCGAGGACCACATTGCGGCTATTACTCAAGCCATTGTCGAGTACCGCACATCCCAGCACACGCTCGGCCCTCTCTTCCTCGCACGCGACACGCATGCACTCTCCGAGCCAGCCTTCACGACGGCACTCGAAGTACTGGCGGCGAACGAGGTCGAGGTCATGATCGACGAGCACCTCGGCTACACTCCTACGCCAGCCCTATCGCACGCCATTCTCACGCGCAACCGCAACCTCAAGCTCCACCGCGCGGACGGCATCGTCATCACTCCGTCGCACAACCCTCCGGAAGACGGCGGCTTCAAGTACAACCCTCCCAGCGGAGGGCCTGCCGACACCGCGGCGACAAAATGGATCGAGAACCGTGCGAACGAGCTTATTGGAGCTAGGCTCAACGGCGTAAAGCGCATCACCTATGCGCGAGCTCTCGAGTCCGAAAAAACCTATCGACACGATTACATCACTGCCTACGTCAACGATCTCGCTAATGTCATCGACTTCGACGTACTCCGAGGTACGACCCTCAAGCTCGCGGTGGATCCCCTTGGTGGTGCGGGCGTCCACTACTGGCCACGAATCGCAGAACAATACAAACTCCCGCTCGAGATTCTTAACTTGCACGTCGATCCCACCTTTCGCTTCATGACACTCGACTGGGACGGTCGCATCCGCATGGATTGTTCAAGCCCCTATGCGATGGCCAGCATGATCGCCAATAAGGACAAATACGATGTTGCCTGGGCGTGCGACACCGACCACGACCGTCACGGTATTGTCACTCGGTCAGTTGGGTTGCTCAATCCCAATCACTACCTCGCGGTGATGATTCAGTACCTTTTCACCCACCGTCCACGGTGGACTGACAAAACCGCGGTCGGCAAGACGCTTGTCTCGTCGAGCATGATCGACCGTGTAGCAAAAGGGCTCAACCGCCCCATGCTCGAAGTCCCTGTAGGCTTCAAATGGTTTGTCGATGGCTTGATCGATGGTTCGCTCGGCTTTGTTGGCGAAGAATCGGCAGGCGCAAGTTTTCTGCGCCGTGACGGTTCCGTCTGGACGACCGACAAGGATGGGCTCATCCCCGGCCTGCTCGCGGCAGAGATGACAGCCCGCACAGGAAAGGATCCCGGAGTGCTTTACAGCGAACTAACTGCGAAGTACGGCGATCCCGTCTACCAGCGTATCGACGCCGCCGCGACAAAAGAACAAAAGGCTAAGCTCGGCAAACTCTCGCCCTCCGACGTCAAGGCGAAAGAGCTCGCCGACGAGCCGATCACCGCCATCCTCACCGAGGCTCCAGGTAATCATGCTCCAATCGGCGGCCTAAAGGTTGTTACTGCTGATGGCTGGTTCGCCGCTCGACCCTCGGGCACCGAGGACGTCTACAAGATCTATGCTGAGAGCTTCAAAGGCCCCGACCATCTCAAGCAGATCCAGGCTGAGGCACAATCGTTGGTGAACGCCTCAATCTCCTAGCTCTATTTTGTGCGACAGGACAAGCTCCGTTTCTCGTTCTCTCGCCCAAACTCGCTTTCTAGCTTGCGTTTCATCTTGTTAACGGCTCCGGAGATTGCCTCGGTTACGGTCTCAGCGTCGTCACTCACGACCATTGGATCTCGTCCGGCCGGCCGCACCTCAATCAAACAACGTTTGTCTGCGAGTGGTCCTTCTTTCGGACCGTCTAGGTCTTTAAGGTGTACCTCCACTCGCGTTAGCCGGTCTTCAAATCGCCCCAAAGCCCGATCCACTTCAGCCTGGGTAAATTCCGTGAGCACTTGGCTGGTCGAGATCCGGTTGTCACTATTGATGAGGACCTTCATCCGCACCTCCATGAGCGTTTACTCTAGCGCTTCGTCACCATATGTTCAAAACGCTATTGCCCTGTCTGATAACGAATCGCTGCCAAGCTTTGTTGGTAGTCGTATCGCGCGTTTGTGTTTTCGATCTCCGCTGAGGTCTGCGCCAACTCGGCCTGACTCAACTCCACGATGCTGCTAAGCCCAAGCTTGTAACGGGTCTGTGCCAAATCAAGCGCCTCATTTGCCTGCGTTAGTAACCTAGCGGTCACACTCATGCGCTGGTACGCCGATTGCGCGCTGAGCCATGTAACACGCACGTCACGTGCAATTCGATTCCTCAGATCACGCACTTGCTCCTGAGCAGCGTCGGCGCGATAATCCGCCTCCTTGGCCCGAGCAGAATAGAGTCCCCCATTAAACACGGGCACGGTAACATTCACGCCCGCCGCGCCATACCAGGACGAAGTGATCTGATCGGCGCGTATCGGTGCTCCACCCGCCGCGCCTAACGCTGAAACAGTGGGTCGCCACAATTCGTGCTCAGCCTTCCGAAGTCGTTCTGCCGACTGAAACTGATCGTCCAGCGCGGCTAGATCGGGACGCGAGCGCATTGCCAGTGTGGTCAGAGCATCCAGGTCCTGCGATGGAGACGGAAGCTCACCACTGGGATCCACCAGCACAAACGTCTGCTGCCTCTCGAAACCCAACACCGTGCTCAGGTTGGCAAATGCCGCGTCTTCGGCATTCTGTGCATCTAGCAATAGAAGCTGCGCTTCGTTTAGATTGACGTCGGCGAAGCTGCGGTCCAGGGTTGACTTCAGTTTCGCGTCGGCCAGCGATCCAATCAGGTTAGCTGTATCCTGCCGAAAGGCGACTGTCTTCTTAGCGACGTTGACAACCGCCTGTGCGGCCAACGTACGATAAAAAGCATGGTCCACTGCAAGCCGGATATCTGCCTCAGTAGCCATCTCGCCCGCTTGTTGAGCCTTTTCACGCAGCCTTGCGCTAGCAACGAGATTCTGAGTGCGTCCGAAGTCCGTGATCAGCTGGCTTAGTGTGACTCCGCCGGCAGCGCGTGTGTAAAGCACAGGGTTGTTAAGGAATCCGGCAGTAGCTCGCCCGCCGTCATGGGCTTGAACAGCCGTAAGGTTTCCTGTCACCGTCGGCAATTCGGCCGATCGCACCTCGCGCGTCACCTGACCTTGTGCCAAAGCAAGCAATCTGGCGATGGATACCTGCGGATGATTTTTTAGTGCAATCGTTTCTGCATCAATCACAGTCAAATTTGCAGAAACTGTCGCTCCAGCCTTGGTGGTCTGGTTCAAGCCCTGAGCCAACGCCAACATCGTCAGACACCATCCTGCCGCTACAAACCTCAAGGTCGAACTAAGCCTCCTCACGAGCGACCTCCTCCTTGTGACGAAGCGCACTACCAGTCTCCTTTTTGCGATGTATCAACAGGTAAGCGCATGGCACCACAAAGATTGTCACCACGACCGATACCATCAAGCCACCAATGATTGCCCGAGCAAGTGGAGCGTACTGCTCGCTGCCCGCCTCAAGCGCCAAAGCCATCGGAACCATGCCTAGGATTGTCGCGAGCGAAGTCATCAGTACAGGCCTCAGACGAACTCTACATGCCTCCGCTACTGCCTCCTCGATCGGCATACCTTCACGTCGAAGCGTTCGCGTGAACTCCACAATCAGAATCGAATTCGACACGACGATGCCCGACATCATGATCACGCCCATTAGCGACATCACGTTCAGCGTCGTGTGCGTAGCCAAGAGGATCAGGATCCCCCCCGTAATTCCGGGTGGGATCGCCAATAGAATGATGAACGGATCAATGAAAGAGGCGAACTGAGCCATCAGGATCAGGTACACCAGCGCGATCGAAAGAATCAGCCCGAGGCCAAAGCTTTTGAACGACTGCCGCATTCCCTCAACGGATCCGCGCATCGTTACCCGCACCGCCTCCGGAATATGCTCCTGTGCGATTACCTTATCAACCCGGTTTGCCAGTCCGCCCAGATCCTCACCCGACGGGGACACATACACATCGATCACCCTACGAATCTGGTAGTGATCCACTTCTGTTGGCGTGTTAATGCTCTTTACGTCGGCGACTGCTCCCAGCGTTGTTACGCTCGCCCCATCTTTGGAACGAAGCGGGATCTGCTGAAAGTCTGTCATGGACTTCACTTGTGTGTCGGGATATTGCACGGTTAGCAGATAGTTGTTCCCGCTTTTGGGGTCAACCCAATAGCTTGGCGCGATCATGCCGTTCGAGCTAAGCGCTGTGATTACGTTGTCGACCACTTCACGAGAGGTTAGCCCCAACTTCGCTGCCATCTCGCGATTCACGTTTAACTGAATGCCGGGATAGTCGAGGTCTTGCGGAATCAATACGTCGCTCACGCCTTTCAGGCTTCGTATCTTTTTCGCGAGGTCACTCGCTGTTCGATACGCTTCATCCATGTTGTTGCCGCTTACCTGAACGTCGATCGGCGCTGGCAGGCCAAGGTTGACCACCGCGTCGATCAGACCGCCGGTCTGGAAATAGGTCGACAACTCAGGGAGATCATCGCGTAACTTCTCACGTACTCGCTGCATGTATTCGAAGCTGCTCAGTGAGTGATCCTTTTTCAGACTCACCTGCACAAAGGCTGTATGCTGTCCCGAGTTACTTGTGTACATCGCGGAAAAATCGGGCGTGATGCCGATGTTGGACACAATCATGCCGAGGTCTTTCTCCGGAACTACGGAGCGGATGTCGGCCTCCACCCGCGCAATGTATTGATCGGTCAACTCGATCCTGGTGCCCGTGGGAGCCTTCACATTGATGACGAACTGCCCGGGATCGGTGCGTGGAAAGAACGCCAGCCCCAGAAATGGATACATCCCCAAGCTGAAAAGAAATACTCCGATAACACCTACGACAACAGCCACGGGTCGCAGCAGACTGCGCCGGACCAGAATGTCATACCTCATCAGACTGCGGTCATATTTGCGATTGAACCAACGCACAAATCGTTGGAATGCACTACCGCCGGCATGATGCCCCGCCCGATGGTGTGCTCCTCGCAGAAACTTCGCGCAAAACAATGGCACGACAGTCATCGCTACTCCGTACGATGCAAACAACGAAAGCACGACAGATAGCGCAAGAGCGACAAAAAGGAACCTGCTCACGCCATAGAGAAACACGACAGGAAAGAAGACGATGGCTGTCGTGAACGTGGCGGCCAACACTGGCAAGGCAACCTCGCGCCCCCCTTCTTCTGCTGCCTCTTCCGCAGATTTCCCCATCTCCATGTGCCGAAAAATGTTTTCAAGTACAACCACGGAGTTGTCGATCAGGCGTGAGAAAGCCAACGCTAATCCGCCCAAAACCATGCTGTTGATCGTGCCGCCGCCGATGTTCAAAACAAGAAACGCCACCAGCGCCGACAACGGAATGGAAAGCATCACCGCTACAGTCGCCCTGACGTTCCCCAGAAAGATCAAAATCATTAGAGCGGTAAGGACTAGGCCGATGCCGCCTTCACTTCCAAGGTTCACAATCGCTGTCTTCACAAATGCCGATTGATCGAAGACTACCTTCGTCACAAGATTCTTTGGAACATCAAGCAACTTCCCGATCGCCGCACTAACTCCGTTTACAACTGCAATCGTGTTTCCGCCACCTCCCTGTTTCAGGATCGGTAGATATACCGAGTGCTGGCCATCTACGCGCACGACGGTAGTTTGAATCGCCGCAGCATCCTTCGCCTGTCCAACATCTGATACCAGAAGTTGCCCGTTCCCCACGCTCTTCAACGGCATCCGATTGATTTCTTCCGCCGTGGGGGCCTGCGCATTTGTGTAGATATTGAAGTCCTTTGGCCCGATTCGAACATCGCCCGATGGCAGAATCGCGTTCGATTCATTTACCGTTCGCACAACATCCATCAAGCTCAGTTGACTTGCCTGCAGTTTCAAGGGGTCCACGTACACTTGGATTTGACGATACTTTCCGCCAAATGGCTGAGGTACTGAAGCCCCGGGAACGCCCGCAACTTGATTGCGCACTGTGAACTGCCCTAAGTCATGCAGTTCAGTCTCGTTCAATCCCTCTCCCTTTAGCGTGATCAGACAGATCGGCAGGCTCGAGGCATCGAACTTTAGCACAACGGGCGGCAACGTCCCCGGTGGCAACCTGCGCAGCTGCGCCATCGCCAGATTCGAGATTGTGCCAACCGCGGCGTCTGCATTCGTTCCTGGTTGGAAGTACACCTTGATGAGGCTTACACCAGTCAGGGAACGCGATTCGATATGGTCGATTCCGCTGCCCAATGTGAAGAACCGTTCGAACGGGTTCGTGATACTGGCCTCAATCTGTTGTGGCGGCATTCCGTTGTAGAACGTCGCAACAACAACCACTGGAATATTGATGTCGGGAAACAGATCCACCGGCATACGCGCAACGGTCACCGATCCCACAACGGCGAGGATCAGGCAGAGCATGATGATTAAGAATGGATAGCGAATCGCAAATCCTGACATCGCTATTGCTCCTTCCCGGTAGCCGACGCCATAGCACTTGGGCGCGGATCAACGCGCTGTCCTGGAACAAACGACGTGAGATTGCCAACGATGACGCGCTCTCCCTCATGCACGCCGTCCAGGATCTGTACCGAATTCGGGGTTTCAAGGCCGGGCCTGACTGTGCGGTGCTCTACTTTGTCGTTTGAGTCAACCACAAGCACGGAGGCCCCCTCTGTTCCCCGTTCCAAAGCCTCAACCGGCACCGTCAGAGCGTTGGGATTGCCTTCTATTCCCAGCGTGACATCCGCATACATCCCTGGAGTCAACTTTCCCTTCGGGTTGGGGACATCTACCTCCACCTGCAGGCTTCGCGTCCCGCGGTCGAGAGCGCCAGTCGTCCGCACTACTTTCCCGGTAAAATGATCGCCCGTCGCCTGAACGCGAACATCAGCGACATCGCCTTCGCGTACATAGCCCGCCAGCGATTCCGGGACTGGAATCCGCAGGCGAAGCTTGGCTACCTCAGCAACCTTGACCACTGGCATCGAACCAGCATTCGAAGTGCCTGCCTGAATTAATGCTCCAGTATCTGCATAGCGCCACGTGACGACACCGTCGAAGGGAGCCATAATTTTTGAGTAGTCAGCTAACGACGCATAATGCATTCGCTCTGCCTTGGCCATGTCCATTTGCTGCTCTTGAGCCGCAACCGTCGACTTTGCTACCGCCACTTGCGCCTCCGATGCCCGGTCCTTCGCCTCTGCATCATCGAGCTCCTGCTGTGCAATCATTCCCGGACGCGCGGCAGCAGCCTGTCGCAGCCGGTCGGCTGCCATGTGCAAAGCCGCATGGTTTGCCTCTGCGCGAATTACCTCGCTTCTGGCGAGCGCAATCTCCTCCTGGCTGTGGCGCACCCCTGCTTCTGCGCCTGAAACTTGCGCGTTTAGCTCCGGTACCTCTAGCGTGGCCAGCACTTGACCCGTCCGCACCCGATCGCCAATGTCCACATTGATGTGGCGTATAAATCCGGCGACCTTTGCATGCAGTTCCACCTCCTGAAACGGTACAAATTCACCAGCAACCGTCAGGCTCTTCTCTATTGACCCGCGCTTTACCGTGGCAACGGCTGCGCGCGGCACTGTTTCCTTACTTGCGGAGGCCTTGGCTTCATCGCTCTTGCATCCACACACAACTAACCCAGCAGCACAGAAAGCCAGCAGCACAAGGCCACAAGCCTTAAAAGACCAGTCCATAGTTGACACGCTCGCAGATTTTTTCGTTGGAGATCTAATATTGGGGTCGCCGAAGATATGTTTCTTCAGCCCACAACCCAGCTATCAAAAGCCGCTCGAGCGGAATGGAGGAGCTCTAAGTTGAGATTCTGAAACAAAATCTCTCAGCCGAATCGTTGAGGAAGTTTCGCGTTCCAGCAATTCAGGTGCCCCAAGCGAAATCACCGTCAAAACCATCGCTGCACCCGCCAGCGTCATCGCGAGGTTGAGCAAAACTGGCTTGGAGGCAGGGGACGATTCGGTTGGAGCGGCCATTACTGCAGCCGCGTCCTGGGCCTCGTGCTGCCACATTTTGCTCGAGGCAAGTGCCTTTATCTGAGTGACCTTTGGCTGATAAAGCGAAAGCTTCGCGGCAAACGAAAACACAAGCACCAGGAAGCAGAGCGCCATTACGGCCAATCTCGCCCAGTGTTGCTGCTTCGTTCTGCCAAAGTTCACGAACATTTCTCAGAGAATAGCATTGCACATTAGAGAATAAATACGCCATTCGTTCGACCTGTAAACGATCGAAACGGTTTAATGAAGCCTGATCCCAACCGAGACGATCCGCGGTGATCCTAGGGTCAAGATAGGCGTTCGACCCGCCTCGACGCGTGTGTTGCCAACGTTCTGGACTGAGCCATACACACGAACCATACGCCCAAATGCATGGTCAGCATACAGATCGACCAACACAAATCTGTTCAGCCGGTACGTGTTTGCCGAATCATCAAACTGCTGTCCGCTCGTCCGCAGATCCACGCTGAACGTACCCCAATGTGCCTGCTCCACGCGCGCTTGGAGCGTGGCCGTATTTCGCGGCACTTGTGCCGTCCATTTGCCGACCAGCGTCGGGTCTGCCGGGAACTTTGTCACCGTGGAGTCCGCGTACTGATATCCAGCCGTCACAGCGACAATCTCAAACGGTCGCATCTCCACCTCTGCCGTGATTCCCTTGCTGATCAACTGACCCAGGTTTTGTCGTCGTAGCAGTTGACTCGTGGGTCTCGTGATCAACGCCACGGCAGCGACAGGTCGGTTCACTTGGGTCCAGAAGTAGCTCGTTCGCACTGAACCAAACCGACGCAGATTGATAAGTCCTCCTCCCTCCCATCCCGTAGCACGTTCCGAACGCAGCGCCGGGTTCGCCAGCGTCGTCTGTTGCCCGACCTGGCCGGTGCGGTACAACTCATTCAACGACGGCCCGCGAAATGCCCGAAAGGCTGAAGCCGTCAGCGACACTCCCCCTCGCAGCTGCTTCACCACACCCAGCCGCGGATCGAAGATCGTCTCTGCGGTCTCAGGCAACACCGGCACTGGGGTTACCCCCGCCTGCCTTGCGTCAAAGCTTGTAAAGTGATCCACCCGCGAGGAAAACGCAATCGACCAAGTCCCTGGTTGCCACAGCGCTTCTCCATAAGCGCCTGTATCTCTCTGACGCGCGCTTGTGCTCACCGCTATTAGTTCCACGCCATTGGTCACCGGTGTTTCAGAATCGTTACCACGCGTGTCCAGTACATCTGCTCCGGCTACCAAGGTGATCGCACCGAAAGTTCGTGCCCATTGCGCTGCGGCGCCCAATTGCATCGAGGGAACGACCTGCAGGCGCGTAAGCTTCTCGGTCGCACGATTTGCAGAAATTGAAGAGAAACTCTGGCGATATCCCTGATTCGCTCCGTGTAGCCTTAGAAGCAACCTTCCTAAGTTTGTGTCGTTCCAGTCGCCTCCAGCGGCGTATCTCCAAATGCGTGTCGCGTTCGTTTGCAATGGTGTGCCATTGCTACGCGCTTCATTCAACAGATTGCCTCGCAAAAAGGCCGCACCGCTAGCGCCAATTCCATGGCGAACCTCAAAACGGCCACTCTGGGAATGCACATTGGAAGCCACGTCGACCGGTCCTCTGCTCTCGGGAGCAGTCAAGATGTAGCCATCCGTGCGGAACAAAGTCGCTGCGCCCAGGCTACTCCATCCCTTTGCAGTACCTGCAAGCAGTCCATTCACAATGGACGTACTCTCGCTCGCTCCGGTGACATCCAGAGCATAGTCGAAGCGTTCCGGTACCGCTGGCAGAACGTCGATTACGCCACCGATCGCACTCGACCCATAGAGATCAGAGGCGCCGCCGCGCATCAATTCAACGCTTCGCATCGCGAGTTGCGGAATCTCGTTCCAATGAATCCATCCTCCGAACGCGTCGTTCAGAGGAACCTGATCGCTTAGCACCAATGTCCTGCTGGCTGCCGTCGACCCCAGGCCGCGCAGAGATGTTCCCTGTGTCGTCGGATTTGCCACCCACGACCCAGTCCGCCGAAAGAGTTGGAAACCTGCCACCTGTCGTAGGCGGTCATCCAAAACAAACCCCGGAGCCTCTTCGAGTTGCTGGCCTGTCATCGTCCTCACGCTGCTTGCGCTCGCATCGAGAGCCAGCGGAGTACGAGCCGCCGTAACTTCCACAACAGTGCTTGCAACTGGAATGCGCAAAACAACATCGACCTCTGCCCTTTCCCCCACGGTTTCGGTCACGTCTTGAAAGCCCTCATGCGAGATCTCGACAGTTGTCTGTTGACCTTCCACTTGGACCTCCACACAACCAGAGGAGTCGCTCGACGCTTTGACAGCATGGTCATCTCCGGTGATCACGAGGGCGTCGGCAATGGCGTGAGCTCTCTCGTCACGTACACACACCTTCACTGTACGGTCTGCGGCAAACATCAAAGCACTCGACGTTACCAGACACGCCGATACAATCCGAACCGCGTTTCGAGCAGACAATCTCATCCTCTTTATCGTAATTCCACGTAACGCGGTTCAAACGTGCTCCTCCCTTATCTAGCTCCACGTGATACCCTTCCGCCCAAAGTCGTCGACGATGTCCATCACACGTAGATCATTCTGTTCTCAAACCACGGCCCTATTGCTCTACTCGCGCCTGTTCGCCCAGGCGCAGTCAACTGGCTCCTCCACGCGCCCAAACGTTGCCGTCATCGATCACGACCGGATCCTGTCAGCCGCAGACCGCTACCTCGCTGACGCTCCCACACCGATCACCGCTCTTCCCGCGGCACAGTCTCCCGGCTCGTCTCACGACTTCTATTCCGAGCCCGAAACCTTCACCGCACATCGCGATGCGCTTTTTTCCTTGGGCCACATAGTCCCTGCTCTCACCTCCGCGTACTTCATCACAAAGGACGAACGCTACTCTAAACACGCCGCCGCCCATCTTCGCGCGTGGTTTGTCTCACCGGAAACAGCGTTGACCCCTAGCCTCGAGTACGCACAAGTCGTCCCTCCTGCCAAGGGTGGGCGTCCCGACGGTGTAATTGAAGCCATCCCACTCGCCGAGATCGCACAATCCGTTCGCTTCCTTTCAAACTCTGAGGCTCTCGCCCAGTCTGATCTCGATGCCATCACAAAATGGTTCACCTCTTATCTCGACTGGCTCAACACCTCACGCAATGCCGGTCTCGCTCGAGACGCTCGCGACCATAATGGCTCGTCGTGGCTCCTCCAGGCCTCCGCCTGTGCGCGCCTGAATACAACAGACGATCGCCCCCTCTCAGCACTACGTCATCAGTTCAAGGCGGCCACCGTCCGCGCGCAGATCGCTTACGATGGCACTTTTCCTCGCGAACTCACAACAGCCAACCCTTATCGCAATTCTCTCTTTAACCTCGACATGCTCGCCGCGGTCTGCGACCTGCTCTCAACCCGGTTCGAAACTGTATGGGACTACGAGTTGCAGGATGGCCCCAGCATGCGCAACGCCGTCGCTCGACACTTCCCCTATATCGCCCGCCGCGGTTCATGGCCCTATAAGGCCGACTCAGCCTTCTTCAATGAGCTTCCGCTGCGGCGCCCAGCGCTGCTGCTTGCCGCCCGCGCCTATAGCCGCCCTGAGTATGCCGATCTCTGGAAGACACTTCCACCCGACACAACAAATCCAGAATTGGATCGAACCTTCCCCATTCGTCAGCCCCTGCTTTGGGTCGCGCGGCCTCGCCCGTAACAATCATGTAACAAAATCTGGAACACTTCTTTTTTGTGACGCCTCTTTTTACGATGCATTAACAATTAGCATCTGAAGCGCGGCTAAGGGACACCATAGGGGGGCGAATAGTTTTGTTATTCATCAAAAAGTAACGCGATTTTCATTTAAGCCTCGAATACTTCCCCTTTAGAGGACCTAAATGAAACTCATCCGTCTACTTGTATTTCTGACCGTCTTTGTCTCCGCCAGTCTTGCGCAGAATAGTGCCGGAACCATTACCGGCTTCGTAACCGACTCCTCCGAGTCCGCAATCTCGGGCGCAAAGGTTACGCTCACCGACGAGAAAACTGGAACGTTACGCCAGACCATCACCAATCAAAACGGCTCCTTTACACTCGTCCAGCTTCCACCTTCCACCTACACTCTCGAGCTATCTCAGACTGGATTCTCCACCCTGCAAGCCAAGGGCATCGTCCTCCAGGTTGGTCAGGAGATCAAAGAGAACTTCACCCTCCGTGTCCAAGGCGACCAGAGCACGGTGACCGTCAACTCTGGCTCCGCCGCCCTTGAGACCGCCTCGGCCACCATCGGCGGCAACGTCGCCTCCCGCGAGATCCAGGAGCTACCCATCAACGGCCGCCAGATCTCTCAGCTCTATCTCCTCGTCCCCGGTGCCACCAACGCCGGCTCGGGTACCTTCGATAACATCCGTTTCTCCGGTCGCTCCAACGAGCAAAACATCATCCGTCTCGATGGAATTGAAGCAACCTCCATCATTGACACCTCCCCGGGCAACCTGAACGGCGAGCTTACCTCTACCTTCCGCCTCCAGCAGTCGCTCGAGGCCGTGCAGGAGTTCCGCATCGACTCCTCCAGTTACCCCGCCGAGATGGGGACCGGAACCGGTGGCCAGGTCAGCTTCATCACCAAGTCCGGCGGAAACCACTTCCGCGGCTCTGTCTTCGAGTATCTCCGTAACGACTTCTTCGACGCACGCAACCGCTTCAACGCCAAGGGCGTTGGCAACCCCAAGTTCCGTCTGAACCAGTTCGGCGGATCCTTCGGCGGTCCGATCTTCAAGGACAAGCTCTTCTTCTTTGGTAACTACGAAGGTCTGCGGCAGATCTGGGCGGCTCCGCAACGCGCCGCCACGCTGAGCAATTACGCGAAGTCTCAGATCCCCACCAGCAGCCCCA
>Ga0126381_100004980_pt1 | contig 14523 bp, 9 predicted proteins | sample PanSoiMetPlot_28_FD_96465 | JGI IMG/M metagenome (GOLD analysis project Ga0126381, IMG submission 96465) | Tropical forest soil microbial communities from Panama - MetaG Plot_28 | ecosystem: Environmental > Terrestrial > Soil > Tropical forest > Bulk soil | place: Panama | collected 2016-02-17
GAGGAGGGCGATAATCGACAAGGCGCTCCACACCACTGCCTCTTGCGTCAGGTGATTGCCGGCAAAGTCTTCCGGGGGCCAGTTGTTTGTGTACGAATGCGGCTTGCCCGGTCGCGTCGCCGCAGCTGTCCAGGCTGTCCACGCGATAAATGCGAGGACTTGGCGCGAGACTGCGGGGTCCTGGATGGCGTGGGGGCCGAGTCCGCCCCCGCCGCTCGCCTGGCGATCGAGGATTTCCGCCACATAGTGCTGGCGGAGAACCTCGAAGGCTCTGGTTTGCGCATCTGTCCAGGTCAGCACATCAGTCGCGGGATCATAACGATTCTGACGCAGCTCCCGGCGGGACCGCTCTTCGGCTGCGGCGTCTCCTCCATAAGCGCGCTGCATCTCCACGGCTTCGCGATGCAAATAGTCCGCCGTGAAATCTGGTCCGAGGTACGCGCCGTGGCCATAAACAGAACCGTACTCCATGAGGCCATAGCTAAGAAACGATTCCTGACCGGCGCGAATGTCTTCGCCAGTGAAGACCGTTTGCCCCGACTCGGAGACGACGCGGGCGGGAACCGGCGGGCTTTCGCGATAAATGCGAATCGCCAGGTAGCCCAAAACTGCAAAACCAACAACGAAAGTGAGGACAATACTCTGGAGCCACCGAGAGGAGAGATCCACCTTCATTCCTGATGATTGCTGCACGGGATTACTCCAGCTTGTCGTCTTGTCAGATTGATTAGGCGCAAAAGCATGCTGTTCAATAATTCGTCCGCGAGGCGTCCAGATTCAACTTATTTATTAAAGGAGACCTTTTTGCGGCGTTTTTACGTTCGCATGATTGCAACGGCCGTTTCGCGATTGTGTTCATGGCAAATCTGTACACCGCCATGGACAGTCTACGCGTATCTGGATTCCCATAACGAACAGGGGCATCCGTCTGGCTGCGGGTCTCGTCTCTTCGATGCTATCCTACGATTTGACCCAGGTCATTGTTCGCTAACCGGCGCTCAAGACGCGCCGGCCCCGAAGACGTCTTCCACGCCCCTATCCTACGTGTCTTTGTGGAGCGAACAAGCAATGAACTACTCTTCCGATTCTTTACTACGCGCACGCGTGTGCGTATCGGCTCAGGAACACTTTTGCCTGCGATTTGAAGACGGCACCGAATGCGACGCCGAGCCCGCGGGCGTCCTACGTTGGAGCGCGGAACTGCCGGCAGTGGGGGACTGGGTCCGCGCCCGTCGCGTCGATGCCAATCTGGCGCTGATCGAGAACGTGGAGCCGCGCAGCACCTGCATCTCGCGGCAACGTCCGGGTGGCGGTGGGAAGCAGATTTTGGCGGCCAATGTCGACCTGATTGTCATCGTCATGGGACTCGACGGTGACTACAACGTCCGGCGTCTCGAACGTTACCTCGTGCAGGCCGCCGCAAGCGGAGCGGAGGCAATGGTGGCGTTGAACAAGATGGACGTTTGCGCGGAATGGCCGGCGCGCCTTGCCGATGTAAGAGCCATAATGAGCAACACCGTGGCACTCGCGGCGCGCGAGTCCATAGCACCAATCCTTGAAGCTGTCCGTGGACGTACTGTGGTTCTACTCGGCTCCTCTGGGACGGGCAAGTCGACCATTGTCAATGCCTTGCTTGGCGAGTCCCGGCAAGCTACCCAGCCCGTGCGCGAGTTCGATTCGCGCGGCCGCCACACGACGACACGCCGCATGCTCATCGAACTGCCGGACGGTGGCGCGCTGATCGACACACCTGGCCTCCGTGAACTAGCCCTTTGGGCGGGACAGGACTCGGTCGACGATGTGTTTGCCGACATCTCGGTGTTCGCGCGCCAGTGCCGGTTTCACGACTGCGCGCACGCGGGCGAGCCGGGCTGTGCGGTGTCCGCGGCGCTCAAAACCGGCGAACTCGAACCGGCGCGCTGGGCCAGCTACCAGAAGTTGCTGGCCGAAGCCCGCTACCACGAGCGCTCCACCGATCAGCGTGCGGCTGCGGAAACGAAGCGCAAGTGGAAAGTGATCCACAAGGCCATTCGGCATCATCCCAAGTACAACCGGTGAGAGGGTGGGGAGAACGGTCAAGGGCGCGTGTTGGCTCATCGTGCGAGCCGAGATGGAACACTCAGTTGGAGCGTTGTCGCGCTCCGGGCCACTGTGCGCTGAGGTTGGAAAAGGGCTGCCGCCTGTCGCGAAACGACCGAATCCCACGCAAGAGAAATTCCGAGAACCAAGCTTTTAGGAGGTGTACCCGACTCGTGCGTTTCGCCGGACGATTGTTGGAACCGTGTCGTGATCAATGCGGGATGCGATCTATCGGTTGATCGACTTTTTCGACCGGCGGCGGGCGGGCCGGTGAGCCGTTGCGGTCATGCCAGTCCGTTATCGCCCAGTTGCCGTAGCGCAAGCTATCACTGCATCCAAACCAAAGACAGAATCGGCCTCGAACCGGTGGCGTAGTGAACGCAGAAATCGTAAGGGTGGCCGACGTATAGAAATCCGCGGCCGGTGCAATCACAGGAGTCCTACCGCCTGCTTCTCGAGCGGAGCCTTATTTCCGGAAGTCAGAAGCTGCCCAAGAGAAAATTCCTTGCGCTCGCCAGGACTTTCTCTCGCATCGCGCGATCTGGCAGCATGCGAGCAATTTGAACTGCCCCGACCATTGTTGAAAAAACCGCAAAGAAAGCCCGTTCTTTGTCTGTGATTCGCCGCCCAGGCATGAACGGCAACATTCGGCTCTTGTAGTTCACTAACTCCGCCACAATCTGCGGCATCATCCCCTTATCTGCCCGTGCCAGTTCCGGAGAAAGTGCCGCCAGCGGGCACCCCCGCTCGGGATGTTCACAGAATTCCAGGCTCAGGTAGGTCTTAACGATCGCCTTCCATGCCTCTCCAGGCGGCGATTGTTCAGCGGCCTGAACCAGGATGTCCCCGATCTCGCGGAAGCCCTCGCGCAGCGACTCCAGAAGCAGGTCATCCTTGCTCCCGAAATGCTTGTAAAAACCTCCGTGGGTCAGGCCGGCGTCCTGCATGACTGCCGAAACCGCAGCGCCGTTTAAGCCCTCGGCCCGGACGCGACGCGAGGCGTCTTTCACAATTTTTCGATGAGTCTCGAGTTTATGCTCCGGCCGGTAACGCATGCTTATAGGATGCTGCCAATCATCCAAGGGCGCAATACCCGCTGCCGCTCCGAACCGGATAAAAAAAGGCCGAATCGATAGGATTATACGCATCATCCCATAAAGCGAAAGGAAAACGCGATGTCTCTTCCAATTCTGGTTACGGGTGCAGCCGGTGGAACGCAAGGGTCAACCGGACGACTGATAGCAGGTCATCTGTTGCAACAAGGCATCCCAGTCCGCGCCTTAGTCCATAAGCTCGATTCGAGGTCCGATGAACTCCGTCAACAAGGTGCGGAACTGGTCGGAGGCGACCTCCTGAACTCAGATTCAGTCGAGGCCGCAATGAGGAACGTCAAGCGGGCCTACTTTACATACCCCGTCGCCGACGGCCTGCTTGAGGCCGCAACCATCTTCGCTGCAGCCGCCCGCGATGCGGCCCTGGAACTGGTGGTGAACAATTCGCAATATCAGGGCAGGCCTGATGATCCCACGTTTCGCGATCTAAAGAGTTCCGCCAGCTTTCGCAATCTGCAGCACCGGCTCGCCGATCGCATTTTCGATTGGGCACAGGTGGGTGCTGTTCATCTCCAAGCGCCGCCCTACTACGAAAACGTGCGCGCGCTTGTCAGCCGGAGCGTCACCGAACAAGGTGCGGTCTTCCTGCCCTGGGGCGAGGATACGACTGTGATTCCGCTTGTCGGAGCCCAAGATGTATCCCGTGTCGCGGCAGCCCTGTTGGCCAATCCTGGCGTGCCGTCTCGGAACGCGTACACTCTGGTCGGCGAGACGCCAACAGTGAGAGAGATTACCGATGCTCTGGGTAGAGCGATCGGGCGGCCGATCCGATACGTGGCTATCACGGACGAGCAGTGGGCCAATGCAGCCAAGGAGCGACTTGGTCCTCACGCGCTCGATCATCTCTCCCATCTTTGGCAGAACTTCCGTAAGGGCGAGGAACGCTACGAGACTACCGATGAGATCCGAACGGTCACTGGCAGGAATCCACAGACGCTGGAGGACTTCTTTCGGGAGAATGCCGGATTCTTCGCCGGCAGTACTCAGGAGGCCTGAAATGTCACCAGAAACTCTCTTCCGAATTCACCTCGTTTTTGGTTATGTCGCGTGGCTACTCTGCTTCCGCGTCTACCTTTGGCCCCGGCTCAAGACGGCGGACCGATTCGATTCGCAACGTGCCATCGCCACCCTGCACAGCTTTCGATTCTTCGGACTCGTCTTCATCCTTCCGGGCATCGTAGGGGCTGGTTTGCCCGCCGGTTTCGCCACCTTCGCTGCCTTCGGAGACTTCGCAACGGGAATGCTGGCCATGCTAGCGCTTCTCATGGCAAGGATACGGCCGCTATTCTAGTCTTTTGTCGTCGCCTTCAATCTCGTGGGGGCAGCCGATATCATCGTCGACTACTACCACGCCACTCAGCTCGGCCTTCCTGCCATCGCGGGGCAGTTGGGCGCCACCTATGCAATCCCGATCATCTACGTGCCCTTGCTGATGATCACGCACGTCGCCGCGTTCTACTTGTTGCTACGTCCGCGGAACAGCAAGTAGTGAACAACCGTGCTGCAAATACACTCAAAAAGGGGACTCGGATATGACATCAACACCAACTTTCAGAACCCGACGGCCTCGGTATTGTCCGGCACTCTTGGCAGTATAACTGCCGCCTACGATTCTTGCCTCATGCAATTCGCGTCGAAATTGTTCTTCTGATCGTGCTTAGTAAACAAAGCGGAATCCGAATTGCATTACACGGCCCGGGTCGGAGGACACGATAGATCCGGCATTAGCAGCATTTACCGCGGTAACCGGCACGCCGAGGTTGGCGTGGTTCATCGCGTTGAAGACCTCCCATCGGAATTGGAGGGTGGTCCGTTCGACCGGCACGAAGTTTTTGTAGAGACTGAGATTCACTTCGATGCGGCCAGGGCAGTCGATGATAGCGCGCCCCGAGTTACCCAAAGTGTACGATCCGCCCGGAACAACCGGAAAATCCGATACGTTGTACCAGAGCGCTGCGTCGGGGTTGTCGAGCGTGCCTTTGCCGATCCGGTTAGGCCGGCTGGCTTCGCCGAGTGCCAGGTTGGTGTTCGTCACCTTCGGAGTCAACGGTGTGCCGGTATAGAGCCGGTATGTGCCGCTCAGCTGCCAGCCTCTAAGCCAGGGATTGTGACTCTGTGATAGCCACGAAAAGTTACCCGTAAAAATATGTCCAATGTCCCAATCGCAGCGCCCCCGATCGCCGTGGATGTTGCGCGGGTCCTGTAAGCCGTTAAATCCCGCGTCGGAATTGCCGTTCGATTGCGAGGTGTCGTCGAGGCACTTACTATATGTGTAACTCAGATTGAAGAAGAAACCCTGCACAAAGCGGCGGCGGAGAGTCACGATCCCGGCATTGTAGATCGAGTTGCTTTCGAACATGAATTGATTAATTGTGCCCCAGCCAGTGTAGGGAACGACTCCGCCGGTATTGGCGGCCGACCGGTATAGCGGCTGATTGATGTTGCCAAGCGTTGGGAAGTGCGTTCCCTTCGAACCCGTAAAACCGATTTCGATCGCGCTTTCCTGCCCGATCGCTCTCTCGACCGTCAGGTTGTATGCTTGCAGATAGGGCGTCTTTGCGTTTATCTCGTAGCTATACATGGTCAGCGTCGCGAGATTACCGACAAGGTTTGGGTTGGCGGGGAAGGGGCTTGCCAGCGTGAGGTAATTTGGCTGATTGGCATTGCGGTTGGTGGTCTGGGATAAAGCGAAGGGAAACGTGTTGGCCAGATCGTTGCGCAGCACGTTCTGTATCATGCCGCCGTAGAAGATGCCGTAACCCCCGCGCAGAACGGTTCGATTTCCCCCGAAGGGTCGAAACGCAAATCCGAGGCGAGGCGCAAGATCGTTGTAACGGGGGTTGACCAGAGAACTCGGCAGACCCGCTGTTTTGGCGTCAACGACCAAGCCGGGATTGGAGAACGAAAGGCCGGTGCCGTTCAACGTACTCAGGTCGGCCACGACCTGTTGCTTCAACTCGAGATTCCAGTTCGTCAGACGACCGAACTTATCGTGGGGCTGGAAGGGAAGTTCGTAGCGCAACCCGAGATTGAGCGTCAGCTTTGAAGTGATCTTCCAGTCGTCCGAAGCAAAGAAGCCGTAGTTAGTGGAGCGGAAGTAATTCGTGGTCGTGCCGATTTGCCGGGAGTCGCTGTTCAACATTCCCAGCACGAAATCGGCTGCGGCGTCGCCTGTCCAATTGCCGGTAAATGTGAAAGTTCCCCGGTTATTGTTCCAATACGGCTGGTTGAACTGAGTTCGTAGCACATCTCCGCCAAACTTGATGAGATGCCCGTTGCGCACCCAGGTAAATGTGTCGCCCGGAGTAAAGTTGTTGACGAAGAACGCGACTGGAAGATTGGCACCGCCGCCGATCTGCTGGTAGCCCGACAGTACGACCAGCGGGAAGCCGACGAGATGAGGATCAGTGGTGGTCCCGGTGATCCCGAATTTGGCGTTGTAATCGATGCCTTGAAATACTCCTTCATCACGTTCGGACGTTCGGGAAAAACCCATCCGGGCCTCATTGATCATGCCGGGCCCGATAATACGGGTCCACGTCAGGCCGGCGAGCGCCTGGTGATTGATGACGTATTGCCCCCACAGTCCGGTATTGTTGCTATCCGTGGAGTTGGAGTTTGCATAAGGGCCGTAACTCGAGTTGTATTTCTTGGTGAATCGGAAGGAGAGGGAATCCTTCGAGTTGAGACGCTCGTCGATTCGCGTTAGCCAGCTGTTCCAGTTGTTCGGCGCCACGTAATCGCTATAGAAGTTGTTTGAGCCGCCGGTGAGATTCGGCTTAGGAATGTACGCGGCGATCTGCTGCGCCTGAGAACTCAGCCGCGAAGTAGGGATGATGTTATTGGGAAAGCAGGCGCCCTTCGCGTTCGAAGCAACACCCGGACAACTGCCGGTGGATAAAGGGTCCGCGATCGGTTTGAGACCGGCGAAGTTGCCGCCAACCTGCGCCGGGGTGGGAACCAGGCCCAGTTTGCTTGTGGCGCCATTCTCCAGGTAGCTTTCCCAACTGAACAGAAAGAAAGTGCGGTCGTGGCCCCGATAGACCTTGGGGATCGTGACGGGACCACCGATAACTCCTCCAAACTGATTCCTTCTCAGATGTGACTTATCCTGATCGAAGAAGCTGCGCGCATCGAAGAAATCGTTACGGATGAACTCGAAAAGCGTGCCGTGCAACCGGTTGGTGCCGCTCTTGACAACCATATTCATCACGCCGCCCGCCAGCCGGCCGTTTTCGGCCGAGTAATTGGATGTCTGCATCTTAAATTCCTGTAGGGCATCAATGTTGGGCCGGGCTTGGGCGGCCGCGCCACGGGGATTCTGGTCGTTGAAGCCGTCGATCACGAAGTTGGTATTGTCGGCGCGGGCTCCGTTGATGTTGTAGCCGCTCCCTTGCCCACCTGTAGCCCTGGGTGAAACACCCGGACCCAGAACCGCGAGATCAGTGAAGTCGCGCCAGTTAATCGCCATATCGATGATTTGTGTGTCAACCATCACTTCACCCTTGACGGGATTCTCGGTGTTGATCGTTGGGACGGTCGCCACGACACCGCTCACCTCAACGTTCTGCGACGCGGCGCCAACTTGCAGGTGGAATTCCAATCGTGCAACCTGGTCGATCTCCAATTCGATCCCGGTCTGATGTACGGACTGGAAACCTTGGCTCGATACGGTAATTTCGTAGGTTCCGGGCTGGAGTTGGGGCGCAGTAAACTCTCCTTTTAGGTCAGTTTGCAAACCACGCGTTGCGTCCGTATCGCTGCGTTTGATCTCAATATGCGCAGCCGGAATCACGGCACCGGAAGAATCCATGACAGTTCCGACAAAAGTTGCGCTTGAGGTTTGCGCAAACAGAACGTTGGCGATCGCACCCGCCAGGAAAGCGCCGAGTGTGAGGAAACGGAGGAACATGGCGTAACCCCCCCCTTCTTAACCGTGAGTTGTCTGCCGGGAATTATATGCGAAGCGAAGATCGCTGTGAAGCGTCCCTCTGTGTTGCCATAACCGAGTCTGGCTTCTCCGATTTCAAGAATTCAAGTACGTCGGAAAGGCATCGGGCAGCCCGTGATGCTCGACGTTAACCATGCTAAACCTTGGGTTTCACCCCACCAGAAATCGGTGACGACCTGGATGAAAACTTATATACGGGCCAAGCGGGAGTCCGCGTCGCCAAAGTGATCTAGCTTGACGCCCATGCGATCCATAAGCGAAAGGTACAGGCTGCACATTTTGCGATTCTCGGCCGGCTCGCCCAGATAATTGAGCGAGCGCCCGGTCTTAAGCGTCCCGCCAAGGCCTCCCGCCAGAACAACGGGCAGCCTGGTGTTATCGTGCGTGCGGCCGACGAACAGGCTGGACAGGAACATCAGGCAGGAGTTATCGAGCACCGTGCCGTCGCCTTCCGGCATGCTATCCAGTTTGGACGCAAGATAAGCGAACTGGCTCATATGCCAGCGCGAGATGGCCTCGTAACCGTCCGAGTTGTTGTTGTGCGAGGCGCCGTGGTGTCCCTGGTTCACTCCGAGGAAAGGATAGTACATGGCGGAAAGGTCGCGGGAGATGATCAGCGAAGCAACACGGGTCTTGTCGGTCTGGAACGCGATGGCAATAATGTCGCACATCAGCTTCGAGTGTTCGCGCAGGTCTTCCGGCAAGCCGTTAGCCGGACGCTCCATTGCCAGGGGAGCCGTCTTCCGGCCGGCCTTTTCCTCGGCGGCATCCTTGCTCTTGCGCATGCCTTCTAGGCGCTTCTCGACCTCGCGTACGCTCGTAAGGTACTCGTCGAGCTTGATCCGGTCGGTATCGCTGACTTTCCCGCTCAGCGTTTCGGCGTTTTCCCTCACGCGGTCGATAATGCTCAGGTTGCGCAGACTGCCGCGATTTTCAAAGAGGTTATCGAAAGCCAGGGAAGGGTAAAGTTCCAACGGGACCGGGGAGTCCGGACTCTGCCACGACACGTGGGAACTGTACGCCATGGAGTAATTGGTCTCGTGATAGCCGGTCATCGGAGGATCGCAGGCCAGCACGATGCTGGACTGCGCCGTATCCTGCCCGAAAGTATTGGCGATCATCTGATCCACGCTCATGCCCGAGTGCACAACGGCGCCCTTGGAGATCTGAGCTCCCGAAAGCAGGCTGCCCGTCTGGGCCGGATGTATTCCGAGTCCGACGGAGGCCTTATTGAACAGACCGTCGACCACGTTAATCTTGTGCTTCAGCGGCTCCAGCACCGAGAGAGTCTTGCTGAGCTTCATATCCGCGCCGTCGCCTGTGGCGCTCCAGTAGTCCTCGTTGATTCCACAGCCCATGAACATGACCGCGAAGCGCTTCGGAAAGGTGGCGGGGGCGCCGAAGGCGGGGAAGGATTCAAGAAAAGGCAGCGCCATCGCTACCCCCGCGCCGCGCAGGACGGAGCGGCGGGAGAGTGTTCGGTCGAACTTTCGCGGAATTCTGTTTTGTGGTAGAAGTTTTTCAGACATTCATTCGCCTTTCTTCTGCGCAAATTCGCGTGTTCGCTTATCGAGGAATTGCGGGCTGGTCACGATGGTCTCGACCAGGGAATCGAATCGATAGCCGTCAGCGGCCATCCGGCTCTCCATCTTCTCAACGAGAGGTTCGTCGGAAAACTGGAGCGTCCGGCTCAGAGAATAAGAAAGAAGCTTGCGGCTCAGGTTGTCAAGATAATCGTTCTGGCGCTTTTCCCTGATGTACGCCTGAATGCCCCGGAACCCCGAACCCGCATAGCCGCCGGGAAATGTCGCCGAAGGATCGATGGCGCGGCCCGCGAGGTCCTTGGTGCGCGCCTCACCGACCGGTCCATAACCCTCCATAGCGATACCGAACCCGTCGAAGCGCGCATGGCATCCAGCGCAAATGGGATTGGCGCGATGCCGAGCCAGCACGTCTTTCAGCAGTGCATCCGTTTTGGCTTCGTCCTGCGGCAATTCCGGAACCACGGGCGGCGGCGGAGGAATCACCTCACCCAATACCCGGCGAACGAGCCAATACCCGCGTTTCACCGGGCTGGTTCTCAAACCGGGAGAACTCTGGGTCAGGAACACCGCCATGGGTAGCAATCCGCCGCGTTCATATTTACCGGCATCGTCCACTCGTACCCAAGTGTTTGCCGTCACAGCGGGATCAGCAAACATCCTGGCCGAGCGTGGGGGTTCGCCAGTCAGGGAAATCGTTTCACTTCCGGGTCCAGCCGGTGCCGGTTTGACGTCAGCCGGCCTGAATTCCGGAATACCGTTCATGCCGTAATATTTCGCGAGCACCGGATTCACGAAGGTGTAATTCCCATACAGCATATCGAGAACTGAACGATTGTTGTTTATCACATCGTCGAAGAATCGGATAGGCTCCTCGAACATGGCCTTACGAAGATCGTTGGTGAAATTGGGGAAGCGCTCGCGGTCCACGGAATTGTAGGTTTCGAAATGACGGGAATCGAGCCAGTTTGCCGCGAACTCGGTGGCCAGACCGCGCGACCGCACATCTTTCAACATTCTGCGGGTCTGAATGAGCAGGACGTCCTGCCGGGTCAAATCGCCCCGCGCGGCGTGTTCGAGCAATTCGTCATCCGGCATACTGGACCACAAGAAATAGCTGAGCCGGCTTGCCAGAGCATAAGCCGATAAAGGCGTGCCCACTCCAGAAGCAACAGAAACCGGTTTCGCAGCAAAAGACCGCGCCGCCACCTGAGCGCCGGATCCCATTGATGTGTCGACCAGATCGATGCGATACAAGAACTCGGGCGAAATCAGAATGGCGGCGATCGAATCGCGCATTACATCCTCGTGCGACAGTGCGCTGTTGGCGCGAAGCTTGTCGTAGTACGCGATCAGACTGTCGCGTTCCTGCTTCGTCAGGGGCCTGCGATAGGCGCGCGCCGCAAATTTCACCAAAGCCTCCCGTTGTGCCGGTTCGGCTGCCGCACGCATTTTCTCAAGCGAACGTAGCGTGGCATCGATCCGGTCGAAGTGGTGCGGCATCCATTCGGCAGCGACAGGATTATTGCTGGCCTTTGCCAGGGCAATGTATTGGTCCCTGATTTCCGCGATGACCGAAGAGTCGGTCACTTCCTTCCCGACGGGGCGCGGCCGGGCGGATTCGGCCCCGCCACCCTGAACCTCGCCGCTTTGATTGAAGTAATACTGGACAAAGGTCCGCGCCGTGTGGTCGGCGTAGAAATCGAATTCCGTCCAGAGCCTGTCGAGTTCCTTTTTCGCCTTGTCGTCAAGGATGAGGTCCTGCAGGGGCGTGTCGTCGCGCCAGTACCCCATCACGCTGTGATAACCGGAGCTCAGAAGACGTCCCGAGTCCTTCGAATCGTCGGGGAAGAACTTACCGCGCTCCGTCACATAGAAGGTATCCGGGAAGACGTGGGCGAAGCGCGCAAACGATTCCTCATAGCGCGCACGCTGTGCGGCTGGAATCACGAGATCGGGGTCGCTCAACTGAGCTGTTTTCATGACAGCGGCCCAGCGCACCGACGCTTCCGCGTGGAGGCCGGCATATTTGGGGATCTCTGGTGGCGTCTGAGGTGGATCCGTATCCAGCCGTAATGCGGCGGGATCGAAATCCCTGCGGTGCGTATTGAACTGGGTATATTTCCAGGTCAACAGCGGCTGTGAGGCCGCAGGCAGCCCGCGAGAGCGGAATCCGCCTGCGCCACGGCGCCTGCCCGGCCCCGACGCATTCCCGGCTGTCTCTTCGGACGGGGCTGGTACGGGCTGCGCCGGACGGGGAGGGCCAGCCACGACAGGTGCTGTAAACTGCATCGCTGTATGCCGGCGGATCCTGACCACGAAATCGCGCATTTCCACACATTTGGCGCGTACCACCGCGATTTCGGCGTCTCCGGCCTTGCCCGCGACCGGCGCCGGCAGAGCCTTCCACATGGTTTGAAGTTTGGCGATGGGTCCGACTTCCGCTTTGGGCCGCTGCGTCGGAGCCACGTTTTCACCGAGAATTCCCCAGATCAGAGGCAGATATTTCGGGCTGACTTTTTCCGCAGCCGCCGTACTCGCGAGCGTCGCGCCGGGCTTACCGAGCGCCGCGCGATATTTGTACCTCCAGGCAGCTTCGAAATAATCGGCGTAATCGGTGGGCTGAGATTCGTAGAAATCGACGATCCGTTTGATGGCGAACTGATCTCGATCCGTTTCCGCGAGCATCGGGCCCGGCGCAAAGATAAACCCGTCCGGGGTGAGCGCCATATGATCGGCCACTTCACGCGCCGCAAGCAGGTACTTATTGAACAGCGCCGGCGACATTTCGAGCGTCTCGCCGGTGTTGTCGAACCCGGCCTGATTGGCCGGATCCACGGGAAATTCGCGAGTGGGACGAATGTCCGCGCCGGTGAGATCGCGGATCGTGTAGTTATATTCCGAATTGCTCAACCGGCGCGCCGACACGGGTCCGGGATCGCCGACATTTTTGCGAAGTTCATTCGCGCGCATCGACTTGACCCAATCGACCACCTGTCGACGCGCCTCTGCCGGAGGTTGGGGAACGGGCTTGGGGGGCATCTCCTGGCGTTCCAGGCGTTCTACCAGTAGCGTCCAGTGAGGCATGTCATGCACTACGGACGAGAGCGTTGTGAAAGATTTGAGATCCAGTTGAGCGGCCGGCGTGACGCCACTGTGACATCCCACGCAATACTGATCGATGAATGGACGCACGGTCTGGGTAAATCCACGTTGTAGGTCGGGAGGGGCGTCGGCGCTGAACAAGGATTGAGCGGCCAGGATTCCAATGAGAAACCCCCATCTTGCCGCACGGAATCGGGAACGCATAATTTTGTGCAATTTCGCCCGTTTCAACGGTTCGGGTTGCGACGCCATAAAGATCCTTCAATTGTAGCCGTGCGGAGGTGCCTAAGTAAGGGTCGCCAACCCGGAAGTGATCGGCTTGGGCGGAACGGGTGTTAGGCGCGGATGACGGGCGGCACCGATGAAGGCTAAAGCGCCGTCGCTCGGGAATAGAGAACGGTAAGTCGGCATCGCGATTGGGATTGAGTCGAAAGATTCGCGATGGGCGTTTCTCGTTCCGTAGGCTCAGGAGGCGCGTGGCCAGATTGTCAGAAGGTCAGCGGATAGGACGCTTACCGTCAACCTGACAGCGCGAAAAGCGCTACTTCCGGTTGGCACGGAGCAAGGATTGCGCTGTGATCCGGTTAGGCGCATCCTCAAAATACTGGATCTCGTGATGGAACAGGTCGCGGTCAGTACATTAGCAAATTGGAAGGTTACACGGAACGTACCCACCTTCGGTGAGCGAAGTGCGCCGAAATTTGATTGCGGCTCGAACCGTCGCGCGCCGGGTGATCGGAACGGCAGCGGGGAAGAAATGGCCGGCGTGACCGGGCCGTGGCCTGGAAATGTCTCAGTAGGAGCGAAAGGACAATCATGAAAATCGTAGTAATTGGTGGTACCGGGCTCATTGGATCGAAACTGGTCAAAAAGCTTCGTGAGCATCGGCACGAAGCCGTAGCCGCGGCGCCCAGTTCGGGCGTCAACAGCATTACCGGCGAGGGGTTGGCGGATGCGTTGAAGGGGGTCGCGGCGGTGGTCGATGTAACGAACTCCCCTTCCTGGGAGGACGCGGCCGTGCTTAAGTTCTTTGAGACATCAACCCGTAACCTCCTCGCTTATGGAGCGGCCGAGGGCGTCGGCCATCACGTTGCTTTGTCGGTTGTCGGAACGGAACGTCTGCTGGAAAGCGGGTTCTTCCGCGCAAAGCTCGCGCAGGAGAACTTGGTCAAGACCGCGTCGATTCCATACACAATCGTCCGCGCGACGCAGTTCTTCGAGTTCGTGACAAAGATCGCCGACTTCGCCACCGAGGGCAACCAGGCGCGCCTACCTCCCGCGCTCATCCAGCCGATGGCCGCCGACGATATAGCTGGCGCACTGGTCAGAGTCGCAACGAGTTCACCCGTGAATCGCACTATTGAAATCGGAGGACCCGAGACGTTTCGTCTGGATGAACTCGCCCGACGGGCGCTGGCGGCGTTTCGCGATCCCCGCGAGGTAATCTCCGACCCGCACGCGCGCTACTACGGCATCCAGGTGAGCGAGAGGTCGCTGGTTCCTGACAGTGACGCGCGACTCGGCGAGACGCGTTTTGAAGACTGGCTCATTCAAGCGACAGAACCAGTCGCAAAGGCCGGTGGGAAGCCGGCATAAGTGCAGAGCGGGCGCAACGAGCTCCAGATTTCTGTTCGTACCGGCATTTCTCATCGCGGCGCTGATGACGCGCAGGACGCTCAGGCCACACCCCCTGATGTCGAAAGATCTTGCCGATTTTCCGGCAAGCAAGGTCAAC
>Ga0126381_100004981_pt1 | contig 14520 bp, 13 predicted proteins | sample PanSoiMetPlot_28_FD_96465 | JGI IMG/M metagenome (GOLD analysis project Ga0126381, IMG submission 96465) | Tropical forest soil microbial communities from Panama - MetaG Plot_28 | ecosystem: Environmental > Terrestrial > Soil > Tropical forest > Bulk soil | place: Panama | collected 2016-02-17
GATCACGCGGCTCCAATTGGGAACACCTATCTGGTCGTCTACAACGCGCACCTCGTCCCGCTCCCGGGCAAGGCGAAGGATGGTGAGCACAAAATTCTTACCGCGTAGGGCATAGAGCCAACTGGTACGGAGGATCAAGTACGATCCCCCGATGGCCTCAATTGCCTTCTCACCCTCGAGCTTCGTGCCCCCGTAGACGTTCAGCGGAATTGCCGGGTCCGATTCCACATAAGGCGATGATTTGGCTCCGTCAAACACATAATCGGTCGAGAAGTGGATGAGGAGCGCATCAATCTTCCCGGCTTCTTCGGCCAAAACGGCGGGCGCTAGAGCATTGATCAGTCTTGCTTCCCGGGCATTGTCTTCCGCCTGCTCGACCCCGGTATACGCAGCGGCATTGACGATGATGTTCGGTCTGGTTTCCCGAACTTTCCTGCGAATGTCTTGCAAATCTCTGAGATCAAGCTGCTCGCGAGATAATGCAATCACGTCCCCAAGAGGGCGCAACACCTTCTGTAATTCCCACCCCAGCTGACCACTCTCTCCCGTAACCAGAATTTTTTTCACTTTCTACCGCCAGTCACCGGGGAACGGCAGGCATGCCGGCATATAGTTCGGCATCGCGAAATGCTCGGCCGAGCTTGTCTTTGGCCGAGAGCACCGGTGGTCCGGCTAGCGGCCAGGTTATGCCAAGATCGGGATCGTCCCAGCGGATGATGCGCTCATGTTGTGGAGCGTAGCAGTCTGTTGCCTTATACACAAACTCAGCCAACTCGGACAGCACCAGAAAGCCGTGGGCAAAACCTGGCGGTATCCACAAGATTTTGCGGTTCTCGTCCGAGATCACTTCACCGATCCACTTGCCAAAAGCGGGCGAATCGCGACGCAGGTCAACGGCAACATCAAACGCCTCTCCGCGCACCACTCTCACAAGCTTCCCTTGAGGCTGCTGGATCTGATAGTGCAGCCCTCGAAGTACGTTCTTGTGAGATCGCGAATGATTATCCTGAACAAAGTGATAGTGGATCCCCAGTTCCGCAAATGTGCGCTCGTTGTAGCTTTCAAAGAAAAAGCCCCGCTCATCACCAAAGACTTGGGGCTTCAGCACTAGAACGTCGTCGATGCCTGTCTGGATTATTTGCACAGCCCCATTCCTTAGAAAGCCGGCCGACGCAGGAGACCGAGGAGATATTGGCCATAGCCGTTCTTCCCCAAGGCAGCAGCCAGCGTTTCTAGCTCTTTTTCGCCAATGAGTCCCAGCCTGAAGGCAATCTCTTCTGGACAGGCGACTTTTAACCCCTGTCGCTTTTCGATGGTTTGTATGAACGAAGCTGCTTCGAGCAAGGAGTCGTGGGTTCCTGTGTCAAGCCAAGCCATGCCCCGGCCCAGAATTTCAGCATTGAGTTGCTTTCGCTCCAAATACCACCGATTCACGTCAGTGATTTCCAGTTCACCCCGCAAGGAGGGTTTCATCGAAGCAGCAACCTCTACTACTTGGGAATCGTAGAAGTAAAGCCCGGTAACCGCATACCGCGACTTGGGGTTTTTTGGTTTTTCCTCGATGCTTAACGGTCTCCCTTGTCGATCGAAGTCAATCACTCCATACCGCTCCGGATCGTTAACGGCATAAGCAAAGATGGTGGCGCCCGCCTTCCTGGCAGCAACCTTCTCGAGGCTTTTGGATAGATCGTGGCCGTAGAAGATGTTGTCGCCCAGAACCAGGGCGCAGGGGGCGCTCGCAAGAAAGTCCTTGCCGATGAGAAATGCTTGTGCCAATCCTTCAGGAACAGGCTGCACCGCATAGCTCAAGTCAATTCCCCATTGATGGCCGTCGCCGATGAGCTCATGGTAGCGGGGCGTATCTGCGGGCGTTGAAATGATCAGTATGTTCCTGATACGCGACAGCATCAGGATGCTGAGGGGATAGTAGATCATGGGCTTGTCGTACACCGGCAAAAGCTGCTTGGAGACACAGCGCGTCACCGGATACAGCCGGGTCCCTGCCCCACCCGCCAGAATGATTCCTTTCCTCTCCTGTTCAGCCAATCGTGCTCCTTGCCACCGCGTGATATTGCAACTCTACCCATTTCCGGTAATCGCCCGTTGTAACTGACGAGATCCACTCTTGGTTGTGAAGATACCACTGCACTGTCTCCCGCAACCCGCTGGAAAAACTTTGCCGCGGCGCCCACCCGATTTCTTGACGAATCTTTGTGGTATTCATCGCGTAGCGACGATCGTGGCCCGGTCGATCTTGAACATAGGTGATCAACGTTTCATAAGTTGGCCCAGGCCGCAATTCTTCGAGAAGCGAGCAAATCCCGCGCACGACGTCGATATTGGTTTTCTCTGCGTCTCCGCCGATGTTATAGGTTTGTCCTGGCGCGCCGCGGTGCAATACCTGGCGAAGCGCCTCGCAATGGTCCCCCACGTAAAGCCAGTCACGCACCTGCAGGCCATCACCGTACACAGGCAACGGCCTTCCGCCGATTGCGTTCTGGATCATGAGCGGCACCAGCTTTTCGGGGAATTGGTAAGGCCCGTAGTTATTGGAACAGTTGGTGGTAACGACGGGCAGCCCGTAGGTCTGGTGAAAGGCCCGCACCAGGTGGTCGGAAGCGGCTTTTGAGGCCGAATACGGGCTATTGGGGGTATAGGGAGAGTTCTCGGTGAACGCCGGATCGGTGGTCCTCAGAGAGCCATACACTTCGTCCGTAGAGACATGCAGGAAGCGAAAGTTTTCTTTTTCCGTTCCGTGAAGGCCATCCCAGAACTCACGAGCAGCCTGCAGGAGGTGGAACGTTCCTTCAATATTGGTTGTGATGAAATCTTCAGCGCCGTGGATGGAGCGGTCCACGTGGCTCTCGGCGGCCAAGTGAACCAAGGCCCAGGGGCGATAGCTGGCGAAGAGTCTGCGCACCAGCGCCAAGTCACAGATATCACCACGAACGAAGTTGTATCGCGGGTCACTTTTGACGACTGCCAGATTGGCGGGGTTGCCGGCATAAGTCAGTTTGTCGAGGTTGATTACTGCGGTTTCTTCCGAAGCCAGCCACTGCAAAACGAAATTCGAGCCAATAAAGCCGGCCCCACCGGTTACGAGGATCGGTTGCGTTGTCGCCATGTTCGTCACCTGTCGTTGTACAACATGCGGGCTGCAAGGCACCGCGACATCACCTTGCCCTCACCGAAGACATCCCTGGTCTTTTCGGAAAAAAGATTTTACACCCACAACAAAATAAGCGAACATGGCGAACCCATCGGCCACACCATCTCTGGTGCTACCCAAGGCACGAAAAGGCACCATTCTCCAATTCTCGCGACGAGAATAAGGTTCACGGTTCGTCCAATTCGGCCTTACTTAGGAGCGGCGGATGGAACTTTGCCGGCGATCGGCTTCGCTCCATTGCCTGGCTCGGCTGTCCCCGGACGTATCCATTCGACCGTGGCCCGGACTCCATCTTCCATGCTGAACGGCAGCGAACCACACACGGACTCGGTCGGAGAAAGGTCAAAGCAGTATTCGGTCAGGATGTTGTTGAGCCGGAAGGACGTAAATGGGAAATGGAGAAACCCGAGCCGCTGGATGCCGTCTCCAACGCGAGCCAGGATCTGAGCCAGACCCAGAGGCATGCGACGTATGGGTGGGGCCTCGAGGGCACGTTGAAAGGCGTCTGCCCAAGCTGCGAGTTCGATGGGGTGGTAATCCGCAAGATAAAACGTCCGTCGGGCGATCTTCTCTTTGGGCGCGGTGAGGAGCTGCAAATATTGGGCGGCAATGTTACCAACGTAGCTGTAGGACTTGTACAGCGGCCGTTTTCCGACGTGAAAATATCGTCCTCTCTCGATCAAATCGAAAAAACGGCGATAGTGCGGGTTCATTCCCGGTCCCCACACGGTTGTGGGCCGCACCAGGCACCATTCGGCTACACCGCCATTGGCTTCACGGACAATCTGCTCGGTCAGTACCTTGCTTTCGCCATAAAGCGTGTTGGGACAATAGTCGTGGTCGTCATGGGGTCTGTAACCGACCCGGCACACCAGCTGCGAAGAAGTAAAAATACATCTGCCCACCGACGGGGTTGCGGCCATCGCACCGACCAGGTTCCGGACGCCGTCGATGTTGGCCGAGTAACCGGATAAGATTTTCTTCTCATCAAGGTCGGTCCTCGCCGCCAGGTGGATCACCGCATCCGGTGCGATTTCAGCCAGGAGACCCTTCAGGCGGTCGCCGTCAAGCAAGTCGCAAACCAGATGAACGTTCTCCGCGCGCAGACAATCCTCGCTCTTGTCGAGGCCGGCAACCCAGTGCCCACGGGCGCCAAGAGCAGCAACCAAGTGGCGGCCAATGAAGCCGGAACTCCCTGTAACCAGTACCTTCATGTGCACGACGAACCTCGCTCCGCCAAAAGAATTGAGAACAACTCGCCCCAGCTCTGACAAAAGGGTGGATCGATCGGTACAACCCGCCGCGTCTCAAACTCGAGCTTGCCCAGCAACGCTCTTTCCATCTGATCCGCGAGGCTCACTGGGTCGTCAGGATCGAATAATGCCGCTTTTTCATAATCTCCGATCGTTTCTTGGGCATATCGGCAATTTGCGACAAGCATGGGTTTGTTGAATTGCCGGAACTCCGTGATTGGCAATCCCCAGGTCTCCAATTTGGAAGGAAAGACGAGGCAGTCAGCCGATTGATAATGTTCATACACCTGTTGCCGGGTGAGAAGTCCAACAAATTGGATTTGCTTTAGATGGCCGAACCGCGAAACAATTTTCTTCGCATATCGACTCTCAGTTCCGGTCATGGTCAGATACACGGTAAAGCCAGAAATCCCGCGGCCCAGCAACAGCTCTACGGCGCCGCCGATTACTTCCATGTTCTTATGCATTCGTGGATAGGCAGGATAAAAGAAGATTTTGGATGCTCCCGAGGAGACGCTCGCTTCGCGGGACGGGCCGCTTCCATTTTGCCCCCCCACATGCGGCTGAGAAACTACGATATTCAAGTTGGCAAAGCGACGGCTGAATTCCTTTCGTATCCAATCCTGCTGAACGATGACGAAATCATTGCTCCTGATGTTGATCCCGTAGAGGTAAATATAAAAAAGATTGAACAGTGCGAATTTAAGATCGACAAACACCTCTTTGAATTTCAGCGGGTAAAACGGGGCCGGATTGTGGCAGTAGACGGCCCTTCGCTCTGCTACCACATTGGCAGACATGTCATATAACGAAAACCAGAGGAACGCCTTCAGTTTTTTTGACAGTCCCCTGAAGCCGAAGTACTCGTAGTAAACTCGCCGCAGCCAGGAGCGTTTGATCGCGGGAAACTCGTAGTAATGCACCCCCGGTAAATCAACCAGACCTTTGCTGTTCACCAGTGCGATAATCTCAAACTTGTGCGATAGCTCTGCCACCATGTAGCTAAGGCAATCCTTCAGAATGGAAAGCGTTCCCATTTCCGTCAGATTCACGGCTGAGATCACAATGGTTTGCTTAACGGGGTTTCCCAAGGTGTTAACGCCGTCCACGGGCACGCACCACTCCCTTACTTGGCCGCAGGCGCGGATGTGTTCGGACACCGGACCAGAAAAGTTTTAGATCTTCGCAGGACACCCTGGCCGGCCTTACGGTGAGCCGAAGCTCGCCGCTGGTCCGCAACGTCGAACGCAAGGCCTCAAAATTGCCTTCGTTCGCAGGCCTTATACAACCCGGCATTGGGTCTGCGGCCGGAAAACAGAGCTGCAAATTGGGATACTAACACGCCTTAAGGGCTTTCACTTCGAGCTTTTCAATCCGGTGACTATCGTGGACCAGAGCCATTGCCACGCGATCTGAGGCCGAGATGGCCATTGCTGGCATCAATCCAGGGCATATAGGGGCCTTTTGAAATCAAGGCCAGAAAGTGATTTCCCTGAGCGCGAATGCCGGGCACTCGATTGATGACTTTCTGGGCCGATCGGAGGCCGCGAATGAGCGTCATGGAGCCAAAGACAGACCTCAACCAACGCAGAACCGGCTCAGTTCTGATGTCGAGTTCATGTGGGTTCATATAGAAGTCGAAGAAACGCCACACTTTTATGTTGATTTGCAAATGGGGGAAACCGGAGTACACGGTCTTTTCGAGTTCATGGACGTTCCAGCGATAATTATAGTTCGGCACCGCCGTGTTTCTCATGCCTCCGGATGCATAGCCATTATCCATGACCGCGGTCAGTTCGTAATTCATGCTGGCCCCGAATCGCATGGCGGCGCGCATCAATAGGGAGTCGTTGGGATCAACGAAGATGAAACCTTTGCGGGCAACGCGAACCGCCTCCAGGACCGCTTTGTGGGGCGACATGCAGTGATGGAGGACAGCATGGGCGAAGACCACATCGTAACTGTTGTCGGGCAATGCCAGATTCTCAGCGTCCAGCAGCGGATGGCCCCAGGATGCATCGAGATTGGTACAGCTGATGTTCTGGAATCCCAGGAGCCTCGCGATTTCGACGTCATCACTGCCGGCGCCAATGATGAGCAGCGAATCCGTGGCTGGCGCGATTGGGGATTTGACGAAGGGCCTCAGTGCGGCAAGAATTGTCTCGCGGCGGTCCTTCATAAACCCGCATTCTATTCCACCCAGCTGACTCTGGGCAACGATTTCAAAACGTTGTGGGGATTTCCGATGCTTTCCTGGTCTGGGTACCAAAGGAACTGCGGCCCGGAGTTCTTTCCAATGGCGGTCAATCGCCCGAGTGAGCGGTGGCGGCGCGGGCTGCGGCGGCTGATTGAGTCGAAAGAACTACGATTGCCTCTTGAATTTTCGGTGAGTGCAAGAAGGGCTTGGTGCTCACTATATCAACGTCCAAACCGGCACCGCGAAGAAAGGCCATATATGGCTCGAATGGGACTCGGTTTGGATACCCGCGATTCGAACCCATCGCGGACCACAACCAACGCGGGATTCGCTCAAACATAAGCGGATCCTTAATATCGCGCTCCCACATATGACCACCGAAGTCCAGATAATGGACGGCGCGGCCCCCGCTCCGGAGCAGCCTTTGGTTGGCGGTAGCGAAGGCAGGAACACTTAAGACGTGCTCTCCCACCGCAAAAGAACACACAATATCGAATGTGCGGCACTCTCCTAGATTCTCAATGCTTAACGGCAGCACGCCCACGGAGTCATAAGCGTCGGGAAAATTGTCGGGATTGATGCCATTCCAGGAGAGCTGGAAGTGTTTGGGGAAGTTGTCGCGCACCATTTGATACCAACCACGGGCATTCCGGTCTGAGTACGGACCGGGGAAGCGGTCCAGCGCCGTGTACGATTTTGCGCCAAGCGCAAGGAATGTGAGGCCAGTAGCAAGATGATCTCCGGGACCGATTTCTAACACATCCTTTCCACGAACGGAGCCGGTGTGTTTCAGGACCAAATCGGGAAGCCCAAAAGCGTAACGGTCGAGTTGTTCCAAGTTCGGTAGGCTGGATGTCCTATGACGGCGCACGCGCCAGGAACGAATCGGGGGAAACGCCATGGCCAGGTTCTTGGCCACTTCTTCAAACGTAAACCACGCATCAGAGATCTTCACGGTTTTTGCATTCTATTCCGCCATCACTGCAGCGAGCAAACAATAAACCTTGAGCCTCGAATCACCGCTAAGGCATTAGCCGCTCACTTTCAGCTTTCTGCCCTTCCGTACGGTTGACAGCTAGGTAGTTGCCAGCCAGCTGACGAAGCTCCTGATCGAAGGAATCGATTATCCTGTCCTTCGAGAAGTACGTTCGGTATACGTCGTAGCAATGCTTGCGCATTCTTGAACTTTCTTCGGCCATCTTCATGTAAGCGGCAATCTGATCGGCAACCTGGCCCACCGCGTCCGGGGTAAGGACCCACCCCAAACGGTACGATTCTATCCACTTTGCCACCGCTGAATCGGAGCTTCCCGCGAACAGCACGGGACGGCCGGCGGCAATCGCTCCAAAGAACTTCGAAGGAACGACTGTGCCCGTCCAGCCCGAACGCAGGGAGACCACATGAATGTCTGCCGCGCTCAGCCGCCGTTCGAGGCAGTCCGGGGAGGCATAGTCGCAGAAAGCCACGTTGGCGTCGGTCGCATGCACCGCTTCGCGCAGCGCCTGTTCGCGGGTTCCGCGAACGCTGAAGACCAGCTTGATCCCACGGCCGCGCAATATCCGTGCGAGTTCGAGAATCTCCTCATAGGAGTGCGCCCGCCCAAAATTGCCGGAGTACAGCAGCGCAAGCGGAGCGTCCCCAAACAGACGTTCCCGCTCTTCAGGATCGGTTGGCAGTGGCCCCTCGGGCTCGGCCAGGGCCCAAGGAGTCAATGTGACCTGCTTGGCCGCCGGGTTATAAGGGGCGAGCTTCGCCCGCATACAGCAGCCGATGTCGGCGATCAACTCGCAGCTGCGATAGGCGGGCGGCAAGAGCCAAAGGATCAAGCGGTGAGCCAGGCTTCCTTCCTTTAGAACTCCGTCGGCGACTGCAGCTTCGGGATACAAATCGAAACACCAGTGCACAACACGCGTTCGCCGGCGCACCAGCTTCCAGAATCGAGCCACCAAAATGCTCAACACAGGATCGGTGCCGATGATGATCACGTCAGGCGCGTTTCTGAACGAGAGGGCGGCCAGACTCCAGCGAACCACCATCCAGACAGCGTTCAACATCCTTCCCGCAGAAGAGGACTGGCGCAAGTTGGGCCGCCAGATGCGGCGGATACGGACGCCGTTCCATTCCCCCCGAGTTGGATAAGTCCGTGACTCGTCGTGGCGGCTGCGGTTGCACGGCATGGCAGTCACTTCCCATCCCCGCTTCACCAGACCCTCAGCCAGCTCGGCCATGTGGGTCGCGCTGACCATCTCGTCAGGATAGAAGTAGTGGGAAAAAATGAGGGCTTTGGGCAACGCCACGGCGAATTAAGCCGATGCGGCCGCGGCCATTTTTTGACTGCGCACCTGGGAATGCACCCACGCATAGGTGCGCTCCAGCCCCTCACGCAGTGGGCGCGTAGGCTTCCAGCCAAGTCGTTCTTCAATCAGCCGGTTGTCAGACTTCCGGCCCCGGACGCCCAAGGGCCCGGGGATATGCCTCAACGCCAACTTCTTTCCCGCAATGTCCACGGCCATTCCGGCAAGTTGATTGATTGTCACCATCTCGTCTGAGCCGATGTTTACCGGGCCGGCAAAATCCGAATCCATAAACCGGCGGACTCCCTCGAGACATTCGTCGATGTAAAGGAATGTCCTAGTCTGTTTGCCATCACCCCAGATCTCGATTTCACCACCATCCGCCGCCTCCGCAACTTTTCGGCAGATTGCTGATGGGGCTTTTTCACGTCCGCCGCGCCACGTCCCCTCCGGGCCAAAGATATTGTGAAATCGTGCTACGCGCACTTGAATGCCATAATTGCGCGCGTAGGAAAAATACAGGCGCTCGCTGAACAGTTTCTCCCATCCATATTCACTGTCCGGCGCCGCCGGATAGGCCGAGTCTTCGGAACATTTGGGATTGTCCGGATCCATCTGGTTGTACTCAGGATAGATGCAGGCCGATGAAGAGTAGAAGAACTTGCGCACGCCCGCCAGCCGGCCGGCTTCCAGCATATTCAGATTGACCATAGCGGAGTTGTGCATCACCTGCGCGTCGTGGTCGCCGGTAAAGATGTAGCCCGCGCCCCCCATGTCAGCCGCCAGTTGGTAGATGGTTTGGACGCCTTGAACCACCTGCTGGACGATGTTCAAGTCGCGCAGGTCGCCGCGAACAAACTCATCCGCCGCCGTAGAAGAGAACTCCGGATCTTTGAGGTCGACCCCGCGTACCCAGAAGCCTTCCTGTTTAAGCCTCCTCACCAGATGGCTGCCGATAAATCCGCCGGCGCCGGCCACAAGAACTCTCTTCATGTCGTCTCCCTGTCCATTCAGATTAGTTTCGCACTAGTGTTCATAGCTATTGGCGGCTCAAACCATTCGAAACAATGTTCTTCGCGCGACAAAACGAGACATCATTGTCTTGTTTCAGACCCATGCCGTCAAGCCCAGGCCCACAGGTTGCGCGATTCAGGATATCGCACCCCTTGGAAATAGACCACCAGCGGCGGAATAGCGACTACGCCCGCGGCCATGGATAAAAGCTGGCCGGCGATATTCCAGATGGTATTGCGGGCCAGCAGCGGTCCGCTGGTTGGATGAGGCGCCGTCTTAAGGAAGGCCCATCCGTTACTGCTACACCTTTGGCGCGGTTTGGAATGTGTTTCCTATAAGGGCCACGAACTGTATTATGATGAGTATCCCACTCAGAAATTGCCGGGGAATGGCGGTCGCAGGTTTTTCTCAAGGTACCGCCGGCAGCACATTTTGTGTGTTGGTATTCATGAATGGCAGAACAGGAAAAAGTGGAATACGATTTTCAGGCAATCGAAGAAGCTCCCGGACCCCAAACTGTTCAAGACGCGCGGCGCAGTCCTCTTGAATTCTTGATTAAACTGGCGGACTGGAAGTTCTTTATCCTCAAATTTGTGGCCATCGCCTGTGTCCTGGCGGCAGTGGCTTCCCTGCTTTGGCCGAACAGCTACACGGCCACAATCAGGATCATGCCGCCCCAGCAAGGCCAGTCCATTTCCGCGGCCTTGATGGCGCAATTGGGTCCGCTGGCGGCGTTGGCCGGCACAAACCTGGGAGTGCGAACCCAAAGTGATGTATTCATCTATGTACTTCGCAGCCGGTCCGTGGCCGACGTTCTGATCGATCGCTTCTCTCTGATGAGCGTGTATAAGGCCAAAAGACGTGCAGACGCTCGCACGGACTTGGCCGGCGACACGCAAGTCACCACGGGGAAGGAGGGCGGAATCTCGATCGAAGTAACCAGCCGTGACCCCAAGCGTGCCGCGGACATCGCCAACGCCTACGTGGAGGAGCTGCAGAAGCTGACAAAAACCCTGGCCGTATCCGAGGCGGGCAGGCGACGGTTGTTCTTTGAGCAGGAAGCCAGGAAGGCGGGGGAGGAACTGGCCCAGGCCGAATTGGCCATGAAGCAGACCCAGGAGCGCACTGGGATCATCCAAATCGACAACCAGGCCAGAGCCCTCATCGAGTCGCTCACAGCCGTGCATGCGCGCGTGGCCGCCCAGGATGCCCAGGTCGAGGCCATGCGCTCCTATGCCACTCCGGAAAACCCCGATCTTATCCGCGCGCAGAACGAGCTGGCCGCGTTGCGAACTGAACTGGGCCGCATGGAGGCCGGCCTGGGGGGCACCTCTTTGGCCGACATCTCCGTGCGCAAGGTGCCTGAAGCCGGCTTGGAGTATTTCCGCCGCTTGCGCGACCTTAGATACGCAGAGACAGTCTTCGAGCTGCTGAAAAAGCAATATGAGATTGCGCGCATCGACGAAGCCAGGGACGCGGCAATTATTCAGGTGTTGGACAAGGCTGAAATCCCGGAAAAGCGCTCCTGGCCCAAGCGCTCGCTGATCGTGGCGTCCGCAGCGTTCGTGGCTTTGTTGATCGCGGTTCTGATTGCTTTCCTCGCCGAGCGCGCCAAGGAAGATCCTCTGGCGGTGGCCCGGCTGCACATGCTCAAAGCTCGGATGTTCCGCCGCCCCGAAAGAAAAGAGTCTCGCGCGACCGACGAGATAAGTTAAGCCTGACGAATCGCCCTTACCGCACCAGCAGCTTTGCACAATGCCGCTGCGTCGATGCGGGAGTTGCATTCCGAGTGGCGTCATCTACGACGGTTATGTGAAACAGATCCTGGCCCGGAGGCTGGGGCAGCCGGAGACAAATAGGAGCGGCATCGCTTTGAGAGTGGCGTTTGATTCATCGGTTTTGACGAGTCACGGGCGGCATCAGGGGATTTACGTCTACGCGCAGAACTTGATTGCTCAGTTCAAGAAAATCGCCGCAGTCCGTTCGGATATCACGTTTTGTCTATTCGCATCCTCTCAGGCGGCTAACGATGCCAATGCCGTCGAGCCCGGAAACGGCTTTGAGCTTTACCAAACCAGCCTGCTCGCCAAGGAGCGCTTGTGGAGAATCGGCGGGGCAAGCGTGGCCGCGGCGAGGGCCCATGCCGATGTCATTTTTGCGCCCTCCTTCGGTATTCTGCCACTTGGCGCTGTGCCGGTCGTGTGCACCATCCACGACGTGACTCCGGTGCGGATGCCTTCGCAGTCCAGGAAAGTTAGGCTGCTGTTGCGTTCCTTCATGTGGTCGGGCACCAGGTTCTCGCGCGCGATCATTACCGACTCGGAGTGCTCCAAAAGGGACCTGGTGAATATCTACGGGCTGCCGGAGTCCAAGGTGTCAGTGGTGTATCTTGGTTACGATGCGACCATCTTCAACGCCGACTCTCCAGACCCGGAACGGCGGCAAAACTTGCTGACCAAATTGGGGATCGGCAAGGCTTACATCTTGCATCACGGCGTGCTTCAGCCGCGGAAGAACCTCGTCCGGCTCATTGAGTCGTACCGGCTAATGCTTTCAAGAAATCGGAATCTGGAGCTGGACCTGGTCCTGGCCGGGCGGCTCGGCTGGAAGTATGAAGGAATTCTGGCTGCGATCGGTAATGGCGATGGCCAGCGAGGCAGGGTAATTCTGCCCGGCGCTCTCCCAGACTCCGATTTGGCAATGCTGGTCAAGGGCGCAAGTCTGGCAGTGATTCCTTCGTTGTACGAAGGTTTCTGCCTGCCCATGGTGGAGTCCATGGCATGCGGCGTTCCCACCATTGCCGCGAACAGTTCTTGCCTTCCAGAGATCTCGGGTGGCGTGTTGCGGTACTTTGATCCGGAGTCCGTCGATGAGATGGCGGTCGGCATGGAAGAGGCGCTGGAGAACGCAGGGTTAAGAAGAGAATTGGCGGAAAAGGGACGCTTTCGCGCCGGCCAGTTTGACTGGCGGCGCTGTGCGGAGCAGACTCTGGCCATCCTGGCCCGGGAAGCTGGCGCAGCCAGAGGACTGAAAGCGGATTAAAGATATGACTGCTTGTTTTCTGTTGCTTCTCGTCGGCTTGTTGGCGCTCTCGTTTCTCTACGTCCAGAGCTCCGGCAAGCTCGACTTGGCAAGGCTTTTTGAGATGCCCGTCTTTGTAACGGTGCTCGCAGTCGTAAACTTCGGAATAGCGCCTCTGGAGGCCCTGCTCGCGCCGGAGCGGCTGGAAACGAACCTGCAATTTGGCAACCGCCTCCTGGTGGCCGCGCTTCTCCTGGTGATGGTGGGCATGATCGCCTTTTGGGCGGGTTGCAAGTTCATGGAGCCCCGGCACAAGCCTCCCCGGATCGTGCGCTACCGGCAGAAAGGCGATGGCCGAGCGGTAGCGATCGCCGTTTTTCTCTACATTGTCGGCTCCGCCTCGAAGGTTTATCTGCTGCAGAACCACCTCTTCTCCTTCACCGCATCACGGGACCTTCTAGAGGAGAACCTCGCCAACGCCCAGTTGTTCACTTGGGGTTCCCAGTTCGCGACCGTCGCGCTGATGATGCTGTGCATTGAAAAGCTCACTTGCCCGTCAGCGCGGCTGGTACGCTGGATTTTTTGGGGAGTATTCTGTTGTGAGTGCTTCTGGGGTCTTATTTCCGGCATGAAAGGCGCTCTCTTGATCAATTTTGTCGCGGTGGCGCTGATTTCTACGATTCTCAACGGCAAATTAGCCAGGAAGTGGGTAGTCGCAGCGCTGATGGGGGTGGTGATCATCTACCCGCTTTCCAACAGCTATCGCAACGTGGTCAGAGGGGAGAACGCAGTGGAAGTTACGGACTTTGGCGCCGCCGCCCAGGCGCTAAGCCTGGCTGCGGCTGGCGGAATGCAAAAAACAGGGGGTTCCAGCGACTGGCTGCAGAGCGGCTCGGACAGCACCTTGAATCGCCTCGACCTCCTGCCGTTCGTGGCTGCCGTCATTAACCTAGGCGACCAGGCAGCGGAAACCCATGGCGACGCGCGCCTGTGGATGATTCCCTACTACCCCTTTGTTCCCCGTCTCATCTGGCATTCCAAGCCGATCCTGGAACAGGGCCAACGATTCACGGAGATGTTGGGCTGGAGTGTAGAGAGCTCTACACCCGTGACCTACCCCGGGGATTGTTACATCTATGGTGGAATCGCCGGAGTTATAGGTGGCATGCTCCTGCTGGGCCTCTTCGCGCAACGGTGGACGAATTCCCTGAACGGTGTGATTTCAAAGTATCACGTGCTTAAGTACTCTGTACTGCTCTTGCTTTGCCTTAAGATTGAGGTGGGGGTGATCGACGTTTGGGTGGGAATACTCAAGATCATCCCGGTAATCTTTGTAATCGGCTGGGTGGCCTACGGTCCCTTCAGGTACAAAACGGGCCCGGCAGGCCGGCTTGCCCCGGTCGTTGCCACACAACCGTTAGGCGGCCATACCTTGGGAGCCCGGTCCGGAAAAAAATCCTAGGCCCGACCTATCACCCTGGCTTTGCTCATGTAGATGCTCGTAAAAATCTCAGAGAGGGATAGTTTAGTATACGAGCGGTGCATTCGAGAAATGACCGATAGGTTCCGATA
>Ga0126381_100004982_pt1 | contig 14520 bp, 8 predicted proteins | sample PanSoiMetPlot_28_FD_96465 | JGI IMG/M metagenome (GOLD analysis project Ga0126381, IMG submission 96465) | Tropical forest soil microbial communities from Panama - MetaG Plot_28 | ecosystem: Environmental > Terrestrial > Soil > Tropical forest > Bulk soil | place: Panama | collected 2016-02-17
GGGAACTGCCATGCTCAAGCGTCGCATAGATGATACGAGCAGCCTTGCATCGCTCGAACGAGAAGTGGCGAGGCCGAATTGCCGCGACCGTATAGCGGATTGGCCGGACGCGCTCCGCCATCTTAAAAGACCTAAACTTTTATCTACTTTATTAAACTTTTACCCATTTTACTAAACTTTATGCACGCTTGAGTGCATATTTCCCTGAATAGCGATTTGTAAAAACTCAATAAGACTCAATGTTTGACCGGGCAGGTCGATTTCTCAAGGTTGTACATCCCAGGTCATTCGCATATCCTATTCGGTTTGTGGAGAAAGGATTGCCGGTGAGCTGGGAACCAATAGACCTGAGAAGCGACACCGTCACAAAGCCAACGGATGAGATGCGCGAAGCAATGGCGCGCGCCGAAGTCGGCGACGACGTGTACGGTGAAGATCCTACCGTAAACAGGCTCCAGGAGATGGCTGCAGCGGTTCTCGAAAAAGAAGCCGCCCTCTTCGTGCCCACAGGAACAATGGCCAATCAACTCGCGGTCAAGCTTCATACTCGACCGGGACAGGAGGTCATCCTCGACGAGCGCAGCCACATGTACAACCTCGAAATGGCCGCGATGGCGGTGATCAGCGGCGCCCTGGCTCATCCGCTCAAGCCAGTAGACGAAAGCCTTGACTGGGCTGCCATCGAGTCCGGCATCAGGCCGCACAGCACCCACCATGCTCAGACTGGCCTCATAGTTCTCGAGAACTCACAGAATCTCGCGGGCGGAACCCTGATCAGTCTCGACCGCACAAATGAGATATGCAGGCGGGCCCACGACATCGGAGTCCCCGTACACCTCGATGGCGCCAGAATCTTCAATGCAGCAATCGGGCTCGGTGTCACCGCGGCCGAAATCGCACGGCCTTTCGATTCAGTGATGTTTTGCATCTCAAAGGGGCTCGGAGCGCCTGTAGGCTCGTTGCTTCTTGGTCCGAGAATGCTTATCGACCGGGCCATCCCGCTGCGCCGGATGTTCGGAGGTGCCATGCGCCAGTCCGGCATCCTTGCCGCCGCCGGCGTTGTCGCGCTCGAGAAAATGCGCTCCCGGCTCGCTAAGGATCATGCCAATGCAAAGCTGCTCGCCGAGGGACTGGCCGCGATACCCGGCGCTGAGATCGATCCCGAGAGAGTTCAAACCAACATCCTGGTATTTGACATCTCGACGCCCGGGCTGGATGCCGAAGACGTGATCGCCCAAATGCGAACCCATCGCGTCCTCGCCAACAGCATCGGGCGGCGCCGGATTCGGCTGGTAACCCATAAAGATGTCAGCCGCCAGGACTGCTTGAACGCCGTAGAGACAATAAGGGGAATCCTCACGACTCACATATGATTATCGCGATAGATGGTCCATCGGGTTCGGGAAAGAGCACATTGGGCAAGGCCCTGGCGCGACGGCTCGGTTACCTCTACATCGACTCAGGAGCTGTGTACAGGGCCGTCGCATCGCTCGCCCTCGACCGAGGGGTCTCGCCATCGGACGAGGAGGCGGTGGCCGGATTGGCACGCGATGCCACGATCAAGCTTGAAGGGGATCCTGATAGCCTCAGAGTCCTGCTCGACGAAGCCGATGTAACGGAGCGGATTCGCCGTCCTGATGCCAGCCGAGCCTCGTCCATCGTTGCAACGCTGCCGCGCGTGCGCAGCGAAGTCGTCAACAAGCTTCGGGGAATGAGCAAAGCGCGCGGCGTGGTCATGGACGGGCGAGACATAGGGACATGGGTGTTTCCAAACGCCGAGGTCAAGCTCTTTGTGGATGCATCGGTCCAAATGCGCGTTTCCAGGCGCTGGAAGGAAGAACGCGAGCGCGGCCGCCAGGTTTCCATAGATGAAGTTAAATCCGAAATCGAAGAGCGCGACGCTCGAGACCGGGCCCGCACCGCGACACCTCTCGTCAAGGCCGACGACGCCATTCTGCTGGATACGTCCGATCTAGACATTGCCTCTCTCGTCGAGCGGGCGCTTGAAATAATCAAAAATCGTCAGCTAGACTAAGGTTTTGCGGGCCACAATGACGTCGTCCCGCCATGGGCGCTCCTGCAAAGCTGTCGACGCCGCAACCGGCGTCCTTGGCTTCAGTCATCCAATGGGAATTTTCACCGGGCTGATTATGGAGACTGGCTCCGTTCGCCGAATAGATCGGCGATCCGACGGAGCTCGCATCGTGATCAGCGCACGCACTGTGTTGGAAGGCACCCGCATCGGAGATTCGATTTCGATCAACGGCGCCGATCTGACTGTAATTGAGCTGGCCCCGGACTCTTTCAGCGCCGACGCTTCGCTCGAAACATTAAAAAGGACTACGCTGGGTGACTTGAGCCCTGGCCGCCCGGTCAATCTAGAGCGAGCCCTTGCGGTGGGCGAGAGGCTTGGCGGTCACATGGTCCAAGGCCATATCGACGGAACGGGCACCGTTGTGTCCATTCATCCGGAAGGCAATGCATACCGGGTCCGTATAGCATTTCCTCATGAGCTGGGAAAGTACATCGCAATGAAGGGCTCCATCGCCGTCGACGGGATCAGCCTTACGGTGGCGGCGATGGGTGAACAAGACTGGTTCGAAGTCGCCATCATTCCGCATAGCTGGGAGAACACGATTATCCGTTATTATAAGCCAGGCGATCGTGTTAATCTTGAAGTGGACGTTCTTGCCAAATATGTCGAGCGGTTGTTAGAGCATAAGAGCCAGCCGGCCGGCGAGGCAAGCAAAATTACCGTTGAGTATTTGGTCGAGCAAGGCTTTTGAACATAGCGTTTTGAGATGTAGTTATTCATAGGGTCCGCAATGAAGCCTGGGCACGCAGGGGTGCTGTGGCCCAGCTAAGAGCAGTTGCGGAGCTAACAGGGTGGTTTGAGGACATCGTTATGCCACTGGCTACCATCAAGGAGGCCATCGAGGAATTTCGCTCCGGGCGGTTAATCGTAATCGTCGACGACGAGGATCGCGAGAACGAAGGCGATCTGGCTTGCGCCGCAGAAAAAGTGACCCCGGAAATCATCAACTTCATGGCCCGCTATGGCCGTGGATTAATCTGCCTTTCGATGACTGAAGAGCGACTCGACGAGCTGCAGATACCTCTGCAGGTCTCGGAGTCAGACAACACCGCCAGCCGCGGGACTGCGTTCTGCGTCTCTATCGAGGCAAAGCGAGGGGTAACCACCGGAATATCGGCCGCGGACCGCGCCACCACTATACAGGTTGCCGTTGATCCCAGAACGAGGCCGTGGGACCTGGCTCGGCCTGGCCACATATTTCCGCTTCGGGCTCGCACCGGAGGCGTTTTGGTCAGGCCTGGTCACACCGAAGCCGTGATCGATCTTGCGCGCGCCGCGGGTATGAACCCGGCTGGAGTTATCTGCGAAGTGTTGAACGAAGATGGCACGATGGCCCGCTTGCGAGAACTCAGATCATTTGCCGAGGAGCATAACCTCAAGACCATTTCTGTCGCCGATATTGTGAAGTATAGGATGGCGCACGAAGAACTCGTTCATCGCGCCGGCGAGGCGGTTGTGCCCACGGTGTACGGGGAGTTCAAGGCGTACGCCTTTACGAACGACATAAACAGCGACGTACACCTGGCGCTGGTGATGGGCGATCCCGGACCGGAGACGAATGTGCTCGTCCGAGTGCATTCACAGTGTGTTCTCGGCGACGTGTTCGGCTCGCTCAGGGATGACACTGGATGGCAGCTCCACCGGGCGCTCCAGCTCATTGCTGACGAAGGCGAAGGCATTCTGCTTTACCTTAAACAGGAAGGCCGTGGCATCGGGCTCATCAAACAGCTTCGGGCCTACAAGCTTCTGGACGACCAGGACGTTGATTCGGTCGAGGCGGAAGCCGAACTGGCCGGGCTCCGGAACATGGACCCGCGCGACTACGGTATTGGTGCCCAGATCTTACACAGTCTCGGCGTTCATAAGATGCGCCTGATTACAAACCATCCAGTCAAGCGCGCCGGCATCGAAGGGTTCAGCCTCGAGATAATTGACCTGGTGCGAATCGAAATCGAGCCCAGCGAGACCGTCGAAAAGGTGCTGCGCACCAGGAAGGACAAGCTCGGCCATCTCCTCACAAAAGTTTGACATCAAGACTGCTGCTGCAAGACCGACGCTACGACCGCTCCGGCGGTACGACCGTTCCGGCGATACGACCGCATCTTCGATTTTGGTTCGTAAATATATTATCTAAAGGGCAAACCGATGCCGGCTCCGTGGCATCCAGTCAAAACCAGGGACTCACGTTATTATGCGCAGGAGACTTTTAATCGGCGCGCTGGTTTTTCTCGGACTCATATTATTACTGGTTGTTGCAGTCCTTTTTTACATTCGTAGCGGACGGCTCGACCGCTTCTTACAAGCCGAGATCGTTAAGAGCCTCGCCGAAGTCGGCATACGCGCCGAGATAGGGAACGCCCACCTGGATTTGTCCAGGCCGTATAAAGTCATTCTTCAGGATGTCAGGCTGTATCCCAGGGACAGCACGAGGCCTCTGGCCACCCTTGATCGGATCGAGGCCCGTTTCTCTGTACTGGACTACCTCAGACAGAATATCAAGATCACTGACGTTGAAGTGATACGCCCGCGCGTTTGGGTCGAGATAGACAAGCGCGGCAACACCAACCTGGATGCCCTGCACTCCCCGCCCGAGACCCCAAAGAAGCGTGGGGGGAATGTCGCGCTGCTTAGCGCGATTTACAGGGTTGAGAATGGCGAACTGACTGTTGTAGACAACCTCCGCGAACTCACTGCCGAGATCAAGGGCCTGTCAGCGACGTTCACTCCGAATGATCCAAACTCCATCGAAGACATTCTGAACAACACGCTGAATATGGATTTCAAGGGTGGCTTCGCCACATATCAGGGACGCCCGGTCCAGCATGTGGATGGCCAGGTTAAGGCAATACTAAAGGAGTCCGGAGCGGACATACCGACGCTGAAGATATCGTCGGATCTGGGCGATGTGTCGGGGCAGGGAAGGGTGGAAAGCTATAAGCCGCTAAAATACGACTTTAGTGTCAGGTCAGCTCTATTGCTCGACCGGGTGTCATACGTGGTCAGGCCGGGAATGCGGCTGGGCGGAAAAGCCGCGATTCGGGGGGAAGTCTCCGGCACCGGCCCCGACTACCACTTGACCGGAGAGATGTCGTCCAGCGGCCTGGCAATCGAGAACTTCGCTATCCAGGGTTTGAAAGTAGCGACCGATCTCCGCGGGCAAGATGGTAGGTTGAAAGGAACCGCGCAGCTAACATCTTCGGGCGCTACGGGTGACGGAACCAGGTCTGGTCCGATCAAGCTTGCAACTAATGTCGTTGCAGGCGCCGGTCGCTTTGGCGTGACTGGCGGCCTTTCAATCGCATCGGTGGACCGGGGGCAAATCACGATAAACGGCATCAGCGGCAAGATCGACGCGAACCGCGATAGGGGTACCATCACAGACCTTTCAGCTAACGTGCTGGGGGGAACGGTAACAGGTTCGGCTTCCCTGGCTTACGGCGGAGGTGAGTCGCGCGCCGACCTCGCTTTTAGATCGATCGACCTGAACAAAGCTGCTGAGATTGCTTCCGCCAAAGACGTGCAGATCCAAGGTACGGCGAGCGGTACTGCAGCAGTCAGGTTCCCGGGGCTTGCTTTCAAACAGGCAACCGGGAGGACGGATCTTCAGTTTGATGCTGAGATCTCGCGCCCGGAGCAAGGCGCCGCAAGCGCCCCGGCGACCGGGGAGGTCCATGTGGCCGCGACGGGCCGGACGCTGAACGTCGAAAGTGTCAGGGTTAATTCGGCCAAGAGCGAATTCACTGCAACCGGAAACCTGGATTGGAACGGAAACGCCCAGCTCAAAGTCAATTTCAAGTCCCAAGACATGGCGGAGGTCCAGCGAGCCCTCGACGCGCTGGGCCTGGTCCCGGACGATGTAAAGCTAAAATACGAGGTGGGAGTTGAAGGGCCTGGTGAATTCAGTGGGGACGTAACCGGGAAAGTGACAGAACCGAATGCAACAGGCCATTTGACCCTTGCCAGTCTCAAGGCCCACGGCCAGGATGTCGGTCAGTTTGCCGGTGATGTCGTTTTCACGCCTTCGCTGCTTCAGCTCCGCGACTCGTCGATTGTGGGCCCGGATGGGTCCCAGGCGCAGTTTTCGCTCGACCTTCCAATGCCGGTCGACAATAACGTGTCGGTCACCGCTAAGCTGAATGATTTCGATTTGCGTTTGTTAGCGGCGGTGGCAGCACCGGAGCTCGCCGACCTGGTGGGACATGGCGTCGTGAGTGGCAGCATAAGCCTCTCGGGGCTGCCGGGCCCAAGGACGATTCGCGGCAGCGGTGAAATCTCGCTAGCGTCGGCCGAATTCAATGTTCCGTCCCAAGAGGGCGAAGATCAGAACAGAAAGGTATCAGTGCCGGTTCTGACCGGAAAGGTGACATTCGACAACAACGTACTGTCGGTCCAGGACCTGCAGATGCGGATCGAGAACAGCACCATTCAAGGGCAGCTAAGCTTCAACTTTGACACCTACGCTTACAACATCAATGCAGGCGGCAAGGATATCGATCTATCCCGGCTCGGGCACGCAATCTCCGACAACCTCGATATGACGGGCCAGGCGGAAATAACCGTGAACGGCGAAGGGAATTGGGATGACTGGTCAACGACGCACGTTAAAGCGTCCATTCAGGGACACAACGTTACGGTGAACACCAGAGACCTGGGAGACGCGCGGCTCGAGGCCCATACTGACAACGGCCTCTTGAAGGTCGAAGCCACTGGCAAACTCCTTGACAAGCCGCGAACTCTGGACGCCATCGTTGACTTGCGCGATCGCAAGGACTATCCGGTCAGCGCCAGGATCACATTCGCTGACGAGGACGTAGGCCCCTACCTCGGGTTGATTTCTCCCAGGCTCGACAGCATCTCGGGCAAGGCGACGGGGACAATTACGCTGAGCGGGCCTTTGCAGGATCCCGACCAAATAAGAGCGGTCGCTCAATTGACAAAGCTTGAAATCGGCGGCGCTGTGGCTGAAGGACGTCGCTACACTATCACCAATCAAGGCGACATAATCATCACAGCCACTCCCAACGATGTCACTATCAATCGAGTGACGTTCGTCGGGGAAGGTACAAGCGTAACGCTTAGCGGAACCATCGGTTCTAACCAGGCGGCGCTTGCAGTGGATGGCGCCCTTAACCTGAGGTTGATTTCTTCGTTCAGCGACGTCCTTTACACGACGGGCGTGGCCGAGGTCCATGCGACCGTGCGGGGCAGTCTCGCGTCTCCCGACGTGTCCGGCTCTGCCGAATGGAGGGACGTGGGGTTCAGGCTTGTGGATTTTCCGGTTTCCATGACCCACGGAGCGGGCGTGATCAGATTCACTGCTGACCAGGCAGCCATACAAAATTTCACTGCCTCCACGCCCGGCGGGGGCCGGCTGACTATATCGGGCGGCGCGGTTCTGGTCGGCCTCATACCTGAGCGGTGGCGGCTCCAGATGTTCGCCGATCAGGTGGCTGCCGAGTATCCCCAGGATACCCAGAGCGTGTTTGACGGCAATATCATACTCCAGGGCACCCGCCAGACCCAGGTACTGTCCGGTGACATAAAAGTCAGAAGGGCGGTGTACACAAAGGACGTCACTCTCAGGGATTTGATATCAAGCGGCGGTCCGTTTACCGAGCAGTTTATACAGGCCGGTCCCGGGGGTGGTGGCGGCCCAGGCCCGCGAATCAACCTGGACATCCGGGTGGACGCTGACAACTCATTGATAATCCGCAACAACCTCCTCGACGCTGTCGGCAGTGCTCATATAAGGCTCACCGGACCGATAAGTGATCCGATTGCCTCGGGCCAGTTGGTGTTGGACCATGGTACGACTGAATTCCAGAACTACCGCTATGAAATCACGCGGGGCCGGATTGCTTTCGGCGGTGCCCGCGGAGCCGAGCCGGTGATAGACCTCCAGGCCGAATCCTACATCGGCGGCTATCACGTGACGATTCTATTCAGTGGGCCACCGAGCCGCTTGCGTGTGACACCCAGGTCAGACCCGCAGTTGGCCGCTAATGACCTGATAGCCTTGATTCTTACAGGTAGGCCGACCAGCGACGTTACCACCACTGCAGCGGCAACGCAGAGCGGACTCGGCCTTGCCCAAACCCTGTTATCGGCTACCCTGAGCAGCGAGTTGCAGCGACAGACGCAAAGGATTTTCGGAATCAGCCGGGTATCCATCGATCCCCTGGTAGTCGGACGGGGAGGTCAACCAACAGCCCGTGTTACGGTTAGCCAAAAGATAAACAAGAACCTGTCGTTTACGTATTCGCAGAACGTGACATCGGGCCCAACAGGCCTTGATCAGATCGTGCTTGTCGAGTATTACCTGAGCAACAAGCTTTCGATAATCGGGATCCGGGACCAAACACTCGGCTCTACCGGGTTCAACGTTATATTGCGCAAGAGATTTTAGACCGGCGAATAAGGGAGAGTGACGACGCACCGCATCAACTGGATTGGAGGATTGGTCTTCGCCGCGTTATTCGGGCCCGCCATCCTTTGCGCGACGGCGGACCAGGCTTACGCCATTCAGGAGAATGAACTTGGCCGGTTTCTCGGCAAGCGAGTGGTGCGGGTGGATGTGCAGATCGAAGGCGCCCCCTCCGGCGACAGCGGTCAGATCCGAGACACCATCCTGCTAAAGGAGGGTCAGCTTTTTTCCTCTGTTGCGGTACACGATTCGCTTTTGCGCCTGTTTAGAGCAGGCCTGGTATCAGGCGCCCGTGTGGAGGGCCAGCCCGTCGGTGAGGACGGAGTCGCAATAAAGTTCGTGGTTCGTCCGCAAGCGCACCTTGATACGGTAGTCTTTGAAGGAAACACCGTATTCAGCTCCGATGAACTGCGAGCTCGCCTGATTGGCCTTGATTCTGGTGAAAAGGTTCTGGCGGGCACGATCGCCCGAGCTGTTACGGATCTCCAAAGTTTTTACGCGAGCCGAGGGTATTATCAGGCACAGGTCACCTCTGAAGTGAGACTTGACACCAGCGCAACTCATGCAACGGTGGTCTTCAATATTAACGCCGGCGAGCCAGCAAAAGTCTCCACTTTCAAGATCGTCGATCCCAAGGGACGAGCCATTGAAATCCCCAATTTCAGGCATTCACTGGTTCAGGGAAGGCCCTTTAGCGACCAGAGCATGCAACAGGAAATGGAGGACATCAAGAAGGCTTATCTTCAGAAGAACTACCTGGCGGTCCGCCTTTCAAATCAGATTACCCCTAACCCAGCCAGCAACACCGTGGCAGTGACTATAACCGTCGACACCGGACCGGTTGTTACCGTCGAAATCCGTGGACTCAGTATCACCGACAAGCAGAAGAGACTCGTGCTTCCATTCTTTACCGAAGGCGGGATAGACGATTTCTCGATTGACGAAGGGGCTCGGCGCCTGCTCGATTTTGCCCAGAAGCAAGGATACTTTTTCGCGGTGGTGAACCGGCCGGATGCGCCAAAGCTAGACCAGCCGGCCGTAAAGCTCGTCTATAACGTTTCGGCCGGCGCCCGATACACCTTGTCCAAGATCGATATTTGCGGAGTAACCGCGATTCCCAAGCAAGACCTGCTCGCCAAAATGAGGTCCAGGACATCGAGTGTCATCTCAATCGGCGTTCCGCGCCGCGGGGTGACCAGCAATGACCTGCTCAGGCAGGACGCTAACATGATCCAGAAGCAGCTCCGCGAGCTGGGCTATCGCAGAGTACAGGTCGACACTCTCCGCGGTGTGTCGACCACGGGACGCAACCTTATCATCACGTTTAATGTACATCAGGGCCCGAGAACCTATGTCGACGAAATCGGACTCAGGGGAAACAAGGTACTGACCGAGGAGGAGCTTCGCCCGAAGCTCAGGATAAAGCGCGGCGAACCTCTGGTTACGGCAAACGTCAACCGGTCCGCGGACCAGCTTACGGCGGCCTATAACAACTTGGGCTACGCAACCGCTGCAGTGTTCCCGGAGCTGGCAGAGCTCGGAAATGCTGACGGGCAGGAACGTGTGAGGCTCCTCTATGACATAACGGAGGGTCCCAGGATCAGGATCCTCCACGTACTCACCAGCGGCACTGTTCATACCGACATAGGGCGGCTCCGGCGAGACTTTTTCCTGTTCCAGCCGGGTGACTGGCTCAACAATAGCAAGATCCAGCAAACCGAGAGGGCGCTGTATGACACGAGCGCGTTCTCATCGGTCTCGATACGTTCTGAGGTGGTTGGCCGGACGACCGACGGCATCCAGCAGCGCGACGTCATAGTCGACCTGGCCGAGGCAAAACGATATCTTCTGACCTATGGGTTCGGCTTTCAAGTAAGGAGCGGCAATCCGTCCCTTCCCCCAGTCAGTTTCCTCAACGGAGTGCAAGGGCTGGCGCAGCTAACCAATACAAACTTGTTCGGGAAGCTCTATACCGGCAGCGTCCTCGTCAAAGTCGCTCAAGACCAACTGCTTGGCCAGATCTCGTTCACCAATCCACGGCCGTTCGGGCTCAATTATCCGACGAGCATAACACTGTATGCCCAGGAACTCGCCGATGTCAGTTTCAGCAGCGACCGGTACTCGGTGGTCATCCAGACTGCCAAGAAGATCTCGGATCAAACGAGTGTGTACCTGGCCTATAACTACTCGCTAATCCGGGTGTTCAACCTGAAACTCTCGTCAATCGCCGATATTCAAAGGAACGAGCAACCCGTCAGGCTGGGCGTGATCGGGCCTGGGTTTCTGCGCGACACGCGAGACAACGTGTTCGATGCGACCAAAGGAACTCTCACTAGCGCCAACCTCCAGCTTGCTTCGGTGATTCTCGGAGGCAACAATCAGTATGTGTTGATGCTCGCTCAGCACAGCCGCTATTACCGCATTCCCAAGTTCCCTGGCGTCATATACGCCGTTTCCGGCAAGGTAGGGCTTGCGGAGCCCTTTGGCGGCCAGACAACGCTACCCATATCTCAGAGATTCTTTGCCGGAGGTGCGTCCGACCTGCGTGGTTTCGGATTTGAACAGGCCGGCCCGCTCGATCCTGTGACGGGTAATCCGACCGGTGGCAATGCTGTGATAGTCATTAATAACGAGCTCAGGTTCCCGATTTGGAAACTGTTGGGCGGCGCGGTCTTTTCTGATACCGGCAATGTGTTTCCGACTATCACTGACATCAACCTAGGCAAAATGAGCGAGACCCTTGGGTTTGGACTCAGGGCCAAAACGCCGGTGGGCCCGCTCAGGCTCGACATCGGATTTCTGGTGGCCGGCGCGCCGCCGAATTATCGTCTCTACCATGTCCAATTCAGTTTCGGGCAGATTTTCTGATCTCGAGAGGAGTCGAGGGTTGTGAGACGGCTGATCAAACCGGGCCAAAGGACAACTAAAGCGATTTGCGTCTTGTTGCTGGTGGTCCCGACTGCCTGGGGACCGGCGCGCGCCCAGTCGCCGGTCGATCAAATTCTCGAGCTGGTCAACGGCGACATCATCACGCGCAGTGATTTGCTGTGGAGCATCGCGCTGGCTACTGATGCTCCGAGTCCCGAGCGGCAGATCAGCACGGATATACTGAAACAAAAGATGGAGGTGATGATCGATCAGAAGCTGATATCGCAGGAGGCAGCCCGCATGCCGGCGGCTGAAATAAGCCAGGACGAGATCAACAAGACCAGGAACGAGCTGATCGCGGGATTCGGTTCAGCCGAGGTGTTCCGGCGCCGTGTCGAATCCGTCGGTCTCACCCAGCAACGAATCGATCGCCTGGTGCGCGATATGATCGTGATAAACAAATACATTGAGTTCAGGTTCAGGTCGTTCGTTTTCGTGACTGACCAGGAGATTCAACAGTATTATGACACGAAATTGGTCGCCGAACTGCGGCGGCAGAATGCGGTCCCTCCGCCGCTATCGGAGCCGAAGGTGCGGGACCAGATCAGCGCAATCCTGAAGCAACAAAAAGTGAACGATGAACTTGACCGGTTCCTGAAAGACCTGCGGGCCAGGGCCGACATCGTTCAGTTAGCGGAACTCTAGGACATTGATTTCCCTGTTCCGGCGGCGCCGAAAAACGCGGTCAACCCGGCTCCAACTCGGAATTTTAGCCCTCCGCGCGATTGCTTCGACACCCGCAAATGGCTAAAATATAGTATATCCGGAGACCACAATATGATGGACAAGTTCAAGGACGAGTGTGGCGTATTTGGTATTTTCAACCATGAAGACGCAGCCAGGCTCACCTATCTGGGCCTGTACGCCCTGCAGCACCGTGGCCAAGAATCGGCCGGTATAGTGTCTTCCGACGGCCATGCCATGTACGCCCACAAGGGGATGGGCTATGTAAGCGAGATTTTTCGCAATGAAGAGATCGCCCGGTTGCCCGGCCGTTCCGCGATCGGCCATGTGCGCTACTCGACGGCAGGTAGCGTTTCTTTACGAGAAGCCCAGCCCTTTGTCGTCGACGGCTACCGCGGCCAGATCGCACTATGTCACAACGGCAATTTGCCTTACGCCGATCAGGTCCGCCAGGATCTGGAGCTGAATGGAGCGATTTTCCAGTCGACGTCAGACACTGAGGTAGTGCTGCACAAAATCGCCCGGTCGCGCGCAATCGATTTGATCGGAGCAATCGTCGACACGTTTTCAGAGATCGAGGGCGCGTACTCTATGCTGTTTCAAACGCCCACAAAACTGATCGCGGTGCGAGATCCGCGCGGGTTCAGGCCGCTCTGCCTTGGCCAGTTGGGTGATGCCTACGTCTTAGCGTCGGAAACCTGCGCATTCGATCTGCTGGGTGCTGTCTACCTTCGCGATGTGGACCCCGGCGAGATTCTGGTGATCGATTCCGACGGCTTGCATTCATCTTACCCGTTGCCAAAAGAGAAGCCTTCGCATTGTATATTCGAGCACGTCTATTTCTCGCGGCCCGATTCAATAGTATTTGGCCGCTCGGTTAATAAGAGCCGGCACAAGATGGGTCGCCAGCTTGCTCGCGAACATCCTGCTGACGCTGACATTGTCGTACCGGTACCGGATTCCGGAACGGCCGCTGCAATCGGCTATGCTTCGGAATCAGGACTCAAGTTCAGGTTCGGACTGGTGCGGAACCACTATGTGGGGCGCACCTTCATCGAGCCCAAGCAATCGATCAGGCACTTTGGAGTCAAGGTCAAGCTGAATCCTGTGCGGGACCTGATCGAAGGACTACGGGTCGTTCTGATCGACGATTCCATCGTTCGGGGGACTACATCAAAGAAAATCGTTCAAATGGTCAGGCAGGCGGGCGCCCGCGAGGTACACGTACGAATCAGTTGCCCCCCTACCATATCGCCATGCTTTTATGGAGTCGATACGCCGACTCGCGACGAGCTAATTGCGGCCAACCTGTCGATTGAGGCGATATCGGATTTCATAGGGGCTGATTCGCTTGGCTATCTCAGCCTGGAAGGGTTGCTGAATTCATGTGGAGACCAGCCCGGCAATCGCCACTGTACCGCCTGTTATACAACTGCCTATCCGATTGAGGTGACAGCGGGGGCTCGGACCAAAACCGAGCGCGAAGAAGGCGCCCTTGCCAGGGACAGCATCTGGCCAAGGATATGAGTGACGGGTTCAGGGAGCTTCGAGAACCTGACAGTGTCTGGAGCGCTTGAGCAGCCGGGCAAGTATCATCTCCCGGGCGACCGGCTCGATCATTGTGTTCAAGATCGGTTTCAATGACAAATAATATCAGTTATAAAGACGCCGGGGTCGACATCGACTCAGCTAATCGCGCCAAAGAACGCATCAAGCAGCTTGCGAAATCGACCTTTACTCCCAACGTGATGACCGAGATAGGCTCGTTTGGCGGCATGTTTCGCGCTGATTTTGGCGCAATGAAAGAGCCGATCCTCGTCTCGTCCGCCGATGGAGTGGGGACCAAGCTTCGAGTCGCGTTTCTAACCGGAGTCCACAACACCGTAGGATTCGATCTCGTCGGACATTGTGTAAACGACATCCTGGTGCAGGGTGCCCGTCCCATATTTTTCATGGACTACATCGCAGCCTCTCGACTTGTTCCCGAGACGATTGCGCAGGTGGTCGAGGGTATCGCTCGCGGATGCCGCGAGGCGCACTGTGCATTGATCGGCGGCGAGACCGCGGAAATGCCGGGGTTTTATGGGGAAGGCGAATACGACGTTGCCGGTTTCATAGTCGGCATCGTTGATCGCTCGAGCGTGATCGACGGTACCTCGATAAAGCCAGGTGACGTGATCTTTGGGCTTCCGTCAGTCGGCCTTCATACAAACGGGTACAGCCTGGCCAGGAAGCTTCTGTTCGATGTTGCCGGCTATCGAGTCGATTCAATGATAGAGCAGATTGGAACTACTGCGGCCGGGGAGCTGCTCAAACCGCATCGGAGTTACCTTGCAGCTCTTGACGGATTGCTCAACCTGGGCGTCATAAAAGGCCTGGCGCATATCAC
>Ga0126381_100004983_pt1 | contig 14518 bp, 11 predicted proteins | sample PanSoiMetPlot_28_FD_96465 | JGI IMG/M metagenome (GOLD analysis project Ga0126381, IMG submission 96465) | Tropical forest soil microbial communities from Panama - MetaG Plot_28 | ecosystem: Environmental > Terrestrial > Soil > Tropical forest > Bulk soil | place: Panama | collected 2016-02-17
CCGGCAAGCAGTATTGGCGCACGCTCGAAGAGCTTGCCGGCGACCCGAATTTTGAGGAACTGCTTCACCGCGAGTTTCCGCGCCAGGCACCGTCGGAATGGGATGACGCCGTCGACCGGCGTGATTTCCTGCGGCTGATGGCCGCGTCGCTGGCGCTCGCGGGCCTGTCCGGCTGCGGGCGTGCGCCCGAACAGTACATCGTTCCCTACGTCAAGCAACCGGACGGGGTGGTTCCAGGAAATCCGCAGTTTTATGCCACCGCCATGCCGTTTGGCGCCGACGCCATCGGCCTGCTCGTGGAAAGTCACGAGGGAAGGCCGACCAAGGTTGAAGGCAACCCTGACCATCCTTCGAGCCTTGGATCTACGAATGCGTTTGCGCAAGCCTCCATCCTGAGCCTTTACGATCCCGATCGCGCGCAAACGGTAACGAAAGCCGGAGAAATTCAGACTTGGTCGCAGTTTTTGGACGCCGCACAAGCGTTGGGCGCAACGTTCCGCAGCACCCGAGGCCAGGGGCTCCGCATTCTCACCGGAATCATCAACTCGCCGATTCTTGCCGCGGATTTACAAACCATTCTGACGCTTTATCCCTCGGCGAAATGGCATCAGTGGGAACCTGCCGTTGGAGATGGAACGCGCGAGGGCGCAAAGCTCGCTTTCGGGAGCTATGTCAACACGGTTTATCGTCCGGAGAACGCCGACGTCATCCTTTCCCTGGACTCCGATTTCCTCGCCAGCGGGCCCGGGAACGTCCGTTACATGCGAGACTTTTACAAGCGCCGCAAGTTGAACGGTCCAGGCGATGCGATGAACAGGCTATATGTCGTCGAGCCTACGCCTTCGGTGACCGGCTCGAGCGCGGATCACCGGCTGCCCTTGCGAAGCGCGGACGTCGAGCAGTTCGCGCGCGCGTTGGCGGCGAAACTTGGCTTGGGAGGCAGCGGAAAACTCGCCCCCGACGCCGACAAGTGGCTCGATGCGGTCGTAAAGGATTTGAAGAAGTACCCCCGCCGCACCCTGGTTCTCGCGGGCGAACAGCAGTCTGCCGAAGTGCACGCGCTCGTCCACGCCGTCAACAACGCGCTCGGCAATGTTGGCATCACGCTGTATTACACCGAGCCTGCCGAAGCGCACCCCGTCAATCACCTCGATTCTTTGCGCGAACTTTGTGTGGACATCGATCACGGCAAGGTCTCTGCGCTGCTGATTTTAGGCGTCAACCCTGTATATACGGCGCCCCACGACTTCGATTTTGCTGCCAAGCTGCGCTTTGACGAAAAGCTCAAAGGCAAAAGGATTGAAACGGTTATCTACGTCAGCCCGCATTTTGACGAAACAGCGCAGTACTGCGATTGGCACGTCGCCGAATCCCATTACCTCGAAGCCTGGGGTGATGCCCGCGCTTTCGATGGCACCGTCAGCGTCGTTCAACCCCTGATCGCCCCGCTCTACCGCACCCATTCCTTACACGACGTGCTGGCGGCGTTCACCGACAAGCCGGGCCTTTCAGCTTACGATGCCGTTCGTGACCGTCTGAAGGCCGCAAATCCCTCCGGCGATTTCGAGAAGTTCTGGCGCAAAACGCTGAACGACGGCGTCGTGGCGGGAACTGCCTTTCCTGCCATGAATGCTTCTCTGAAGTTCAATCCCGCGAGCCTTTCCCCGGCCAAGGAAAGCTCCTCTGGCGAACTCGAATTTCTTTTCCGGCCGGATCCCAGCATTTACGATGGGCGCTTCGCAAATAACGGCTGGCTCCAGGAATTGCCCAAGCCCGTCACCAAACTCACCTGGGACAATGCTGCGCTCGTGAGTCCCAAGACAGCGCAAGACCTTAAGGTCACGCACAGCATCCCGTCGCGCGGCGGCGAACACGGCCAGATTCTCTCCGACGTCGTGGACATTTCGATTTCCGGAAGCAAGGTCACGGCAGCAGCTTGGATTCTACCGGGCCAGGCCGAAGGTGTTGTGGTTCTGCCGCTGGGCTACGGCCGCAAAAAGGCCGGTTACACCGGCACGAACAAGGGTTTCAATGCCTACGCTGTGCGCGCGTCGAACGCTCTCTGGGCCGCGAACGCGCCGAGCAGCGTCATCCGCAAGACCGGCGACGACTATCCTCTCGCCTGCACGCAATACCACTTCAACATGGAAGGCCGCCACATCCTCGTCTCCGGGACGCTCGACGAGTACCACAACAATCCCAATTTCGCTCATGAGCACGAGGAACTCCCGCCCAGGGAGCTTTCTCTGTACAAGGGTGAGGCGGAGTTCCCTTATGCCCGCAACAAATGGGCGATGGCCATCGACCTGAATAGCTGCAACGGCTGCAACGCCTGCGTGATCGCCTGCCAAGCGGAAAACAACATTGCGGTTGTCGGCAAAGACCAGGTGATGCGCGGGCGCGAAATGCACTGGATTCGCATCGATCGCTATTACACCAGCACGCTTTCCGCCACCGGCCCTGGAGGTGGCTTGGCCAGCGGCAAGTCCACCGGGGACCCTTCGGAATATCAGCCGGCGCTCGACAATCCCGACACTTTCTTCCAGCCGGTGCCCTGCCAGCAATGCGAAAACGCGCCCTGCGAACAAGTCTGCCCCGTCGGCGCCACCGTCCACAGTGCGGAAGGCCTGAACGACATGGTCTATCAGCGCTGCGTCGGCACGCGTTATTGCTCGAACAACTGCCCCTACAAGGTACGGCGCTTCAATTTCTTGCGCTTCCAGGATTGGGAGACTCCGCAATTCAAGCTCATGCGCAATCCGGAAGTGACGGTCCGCAGCCGCGGCGTCATGGAGAAGTGCAGCTATTGCGTGCAGCGCATCGACAAGGCTCGGATCGATGCGGATAAAAAGGATCAGCCTGTCCCGGATGGCGCGATCATCACGGCCTGCGAACAAGCCTGCCCCTCTCAAGCGATCGTTTTCGGCAACGCCAACGATCCGAACAGTCGTGTTGCCAAGTTGCGAACCCAGCAGCGCAACTATCAGATCATGCCTGAGCTGAATTCGCGCCCGCGCACCACCTACCTGGCAGCGGTCCGCAACCCGAATCCTGAATTGGAGAATGCATGAGCGCCGGCCAGCCGCCAATCGATTCTCCGGAAATCCGCCGCTTGACGCCCGTGCTGGGCCCCGGCCACACCTTTGGGTCGGTCACCGACAAAATCAGCTCCATCGTTCTCACGCGTCCCACGTCCTACGGCTGGTACGCTGGCTTTGCGCTTTCTTTCGGATTCACCGGGTTGATGACCATCGCTATCGGCTGGCTCTTCATCAAAGGCGTGGGCATCTGGGGAATCAACATTCCCATCGGCTGGGGATTCGCCATCGTCAATTTCGTTTGGTGGATTGGTATCGGCCACGCGGGCACGCTCATTTCCGCAATTTTGTTCCTGCTGAATCAAAAGTGGCGCACTTCAATCAATCGGTTTGCCGAAGCCATGACACTTTTCGCGGTTGCCTGCGCTGGCATTTTCCCGCTGATCCACACGGGCCGCCCCTGGATGGCCTTCTACATGTTCCCGTATCCCAGCACGATGGGCCTCTGGCCGCAGTTTCGCAGCCCGCTCATCTGGGACGTTTTTGCGGTTTCCACCTACGGAACGGTTTCTCTGCTCTTCTGGTTCGTGGGGCTCATTCCTGACTTGGCCACCTTGCGCGATCACGCCACCAGCAAAACAAAACAAATCATTTACGGCATGCTCGCCCTGGGATGGCGCGGTTCGGTTCGCCACTGGCACCGCTACCAGTCGGCGTATTTGCTCCTCGCCGGCTTGGCCACGCCTCTGGTTCTCTCGGTCCACACCGTAGTCAGCTTCGACTTTGCCATCGCCATTGTTCCCGGCTGGCACACCACGATATTTCCTCCCTATTTCGTCGCCGGAGCCATCTATTCCGGATTCGCCATGGTTTTGTCCATCGCCATTCCTCTGCGCAAAGCCTACGGCCTGGAAGACTTCATCACCATGCGGCACCTCGACAACATGGCCAAAGTCATGCTCGCCACCGGACTCATTGTCGCCTACGGCTACTTCTTCGAGTTCTTCCTCTCTCTTTACAGCGGAAACAAGTTCGATCTCTTTCTCGTTCAGCAGCGCCTCCACGGCCCTTACTCGCACTTTTATTTCGCTTTGATTCTTTGCAATATCCTTTTGCCGCAAACTCTTTGGTCCTACAAGCTTCGCCACAATGTCGCGTTTCTTTTCATCATGTCTCTCATCGTTAACACCGGCATGTGGCTCGAGCGCTTTGTCATCGTGGTCATCAGCCTCACGCGCGACTTCACGCCTTCGGCCTGGGGCCGCTACCAGCCCACTTTCTGGGATTGGGCCACGTTCACCGGCACCATCGGATTCTTTGTCATGCTGCTCTTTTTGTTCGTGCGCGTTCTTCCGGCGATTTCCATCGCGGAGATGCGCGAGTTGGTCGCGGAGACTTCTGAGGAATAAGGATGGAGCAACATCGTTCGCACATTTACGGCGTGATGGCGGAGTTCGATACTCCGGAGCAGCTGATTCATGCCGTGGAAAAAGCTCGCGCAGCCGGCTACCACCGCATGGACGCCTACACACCCTTCCCCGTGGAAGGCGTTGCTCATGCCTTGGGCTTGAAGCGCAACCATGTGCCCCTAATCACCCTTCTTGGCGGCCTTGCGGGGGGGCTCGGAGGCTTCTACTTCCAGTATTGGGCCAACGTCGCGTCGTTTCCTGAAAACATTGGTGGACGCCCGCTCAATAGCTGGCCCGCTTTTATTCCCGTGACTTTTGAGATGACCGTTCTGGGCGCTGCTCTTTGCGCGGTGTTCGGCATGCTGGCGCTGAACCGCCTGCCTCAGCCTCATCATCCCGTTTTCAACGTGAAGCGTTTCGTCCACGCCACTTCCGACCGCTTTTATCTTTGTATCGAGGCGCGCGACCCCAAGTTTCACCTCATGGAAACGTTGCGCTTTCTCCAGGGGTTGCAGCCGCACCACGTCAGCGAGGTCACCGATGCCTAGCGCCTCGCGTTTCCTTTTTGCCGCTTGCGCCGCAGCCGGTCTCGTTTGTGCCGGTGGTTGCCGCTATCTCAAGCAGGACATGGCCAATCAGCCTAAAAACCTTCCGCTTTCCCCTTCGGATTTTTTTGCTGACGGACGCTCGGAGCGCCCCGCGGTGGAAAACACCGTGGCGCGCGGCTCGATTGCGGAGGATGCGCTTTTCGTGCCCAAAGAGTCGAACGCCTTTCCGCTGCCGGTAAATCAGGAGTTTCTCGAGCGCGGCCAGAATCGCTACAAGATTTTCTGCACGCCCTGCCACGGCTTGCAGGGTGACGGCAACGGCATGATCTCGATACGCGGGATGAAGCATCCGCCTAGCTATCATCAGGACCGCCTCCGCCAGGCCACGAATGGTTACCTCTATGACGTCATCACCAACGGCTTTGGAGCGATGTACGGCTATTCGGCGCAGATCCCTCCGCGCGATCGCTGGGCCATCGTTGCTTACGTTCGCGCGTTGCAACTGAGCCGCAATGCCAAAGTGGCGGATCTGCCCGCGGAGCTCCGCGAAAAACTGAATCAGTCAGGAATCGCCAACGATTCGACAGGAGGCCATAACTGATGGCCGTCCAGGAATATCCCGCGCCGGATAGCGTCAGCCGCCTGCAAACACGCGCGTTTGGTGTGGGCGCCATCGCCCTGTTGCTGGCGCTTTACGGCGCTATCCATTCGCCGCAGACCTTTTTTGCTTCCTATTTGATGAGCTTCCTTCTGGTGCTTGGCGTGACGCTCGGCTCTTTAGCCCTCGTCATGCTGCAACATTTGACCGCGGGCCATTGGGGCGTCATTATCCGGCGTCCTCTCGAATCCGCCACACGCACCCTGCCCCTGCTGGTGATCGCCTTCCTGCCGATCGCCATTTTTGGCATGCAATACCTGTATAGCGGGCACGGTGATGATAAAGGCTGGCTCAACGCTCCGGCGTCGGGCGAAGGCGCGCTTTCCGCGTTTCAAAAGAGCTGGCTGACGCACCGCGGCTATTTGATCCGCGCGGTCATTTACTTTGGCGTCTGGCTTTTCCTGATGTTCATTTTCAACATTTGGTCGAAGCAGCAGGACACCCATAAGACGGACCGCGCCCTTCGCCAGCGCTTCAGGATGCTCGCCGGCCCCGGCATCATTCTTTACGTTTTCGCCATGAGCTTCGCCTCCATCGACTGGGTCATGTCCATCTCTCCGCACTGGGCTTCCACCATCTACGGATTCATCTTCGTCGGCGGACAGCTCATTTCCTCCATGGCGTTCATGATCGCGGTGGTCGTGCTGCTGGCCCGCACCGAGCCTTTTTCCGGCATTCTCCAGCCGCGTCACTTGCACGATTTAGGCAAACTGCTTCTCGCCTTTGTGATGCTTTGGGCCTATTTCGATTTCTCCCAACTGCTGATCATCTGGTCCGGCAACCAGCCTGAAGAGATCAGCTTTTACCGCACACGGCTCTACGGCTCGTGGGGCGTGGTCGCCGTGATTGTGGTCATCTTCCACTTCTTTGTCCCCTTCTTCCTGCTCCTTTCGCAGGACCTAAAACGCCGGGCCCAGATCATTTCGAAGATCGCCATGTGGCTGATCCTCATGCGGCTCGTGGATCTTTACTGGACGACCCGGCCGGAATTCACTTCGAGCGCGGTGCCCTCGTGGCTCGACCTGGTATTGCCCATCGCCCTGGGCGGATTGTGGCTGGGCTTCTTCGCCTTTAATTTGAAGCAGTGTCCGCTGCTCCCGCTCGGGGATCCTAAATTAGAGGAGGCCATCGAGCAGCACCATGAGTGAGCACCAGCATAACGCTGCGGAAAGGCTCGGTGGCGCACCTCGCCACTCCGACGTTTCCTTCGAGGAACGTGACATCAACGTGGGAACCATCTACTGGTATCTCATCGCTCTGGGCTTGGCCACCGCCCTCGCATTGATCCTTTGCATTTTCGTCTACCGATTTACCTCGAGTCTCGCCTCATCCTCGGATACTCCCCCACCCCCGTCGCGTGCGGCTTTCCCAAAGGACTACCCGCCTGAACCGCGCCTCCAGGGCGTGCCGGGCCACGAATTTGATCCTCAGAAGGACCTGCGCTTTAAGCTAAAAGCGGACCTTGACGCGAATGAAAGATTAGGGTGGATCGACAAAAATGCCGGCACCGCGCAGATTCCCGTCGAAGACGCCATGAAGATCATTGCCGAGAAAGGACTGCCCGGGGCGGCAGGGCCTTCGGCGGAGAAGAAGCAGTAGCACCATGAAAATAGCACGTCACATTCTCGAAATCGTCGCTTTTCTTGCAGCTTCCGGCGCGCTACAAGCGCAGGCCGTTCCCAGTAACGTCGGCCCAGCCTCTTCCACCATGCCTCCGGCCTTGCAAAATGTTGGCTTTGAGCCGCCGCTCAACGGCCGCATGCCGCTCGATCCGCATTTCCGCGACGAGACCGGTCGCGACGTTCAGCTTCGCGAATTTTTTGGCCAGAAGCCCGTGGTCTTGGCCTTCGTTTATTACAGCTGCCCAATGCTCTGCGACCAGGTTCAGATGGGCGTCGTGGGCGCTCTCCGCATGCTTTCCTTCAATCCCGGCCGCGACTACGAAGTGGTTTTCATCAGCTTCGATCCATCCGACACGCCCGAACTCGCCGCCGACAAAAAGAAGGCTGCGGTTAAACGCTTCAACCGCCCCGAAACGGTTGCCGGATGGCATTTCCTCACCGGCTCCCGGGAATCCATTGAAGCCGCCACGCGCGCTGCAAATTTCCGGTTCCGTTACGACGCCAAATCCAAACTATTCGCCCACGCCAGCGGCGTGATGCTGTTAACCGCGGATGGCCGCATCTCGCGTTACTTCTACGGTGTCGAATACCCCGGTCGCGACATGCGCCTGGGCCTTGTGGACGCCTCGGCCCGGAAAATCGGCACGCCCATCGATCATGTCCTGCTGTTCTGTTATCACTATGATCCCTCCGGCGCAAAATACAGCGCTTCGATTCTCAGCATCATCCGGCTGGGTGGCATCCTGACGATTCTTTCGATTGTCGGTGGAATTTGGTTCTCTCGGCGCCGCGAACTTCGCTCCGCCGCCACGAAGTTACAAGGAGCCCACTAGAGCCGTGCAATCACAGTTGCCACTGTATCCGGAGCAAGCGTCCAATTTCGCGCCGCACATTGACGCGCTAATGATTTTCATTACTTCCGTGTGCGTCTTTTTCGCCGCTGCAATCACGTTTGCGATCATTTATTTCTTTTTTAAGTATCACCGCAAAACCCCGGACGCCGTCGGCATTGTTACGCACGAAGACCCTCGGCTCGAGGTCGCGTGGATTATCGTGCCCCTGATCCTCGCCATGGCCATGTTCAGTTGGGGTGCGGTGGTCTACGTGGATTATCGCCACACGCCTTCCGACACCCTGGATATTTACGTAGTGGGCAAACAATGGATGTGGAAGATACAGCAGCCCAACGGCCTCAAGGAGATCAACGAGCTTCACGTTCCGGTCGGACGCAACATTCGCTTGACCCTGGCCAGCGAAGACGTCATCCACGATTTCTTTGTGCCGGCGTTCCGCGTAAAGATGGACGTCATCCCCGGTAACAATCATTACAACACCATGTGGTTCCGTCCCACCAAGGCCGGGCGCTATCACTTCTTCTGTTCCCAGTATTGCGGCACAAACCACGCCCTAATGGGCGGATGGGTCATCGTCATGGAGCCTACGGAGTACGCCGCATGGCTTTCGGGTTCGGGAGGCGCCGACGGCAATCCTGTCACTGCCGGTGAGAAGCTCTTCGCGGAAAAGGCCTGCGCAACGTGCCACTTGGCCAACGGCACGGGACGCGCTCCATCCTTGAACGGACTCTTCGGCTCGCAAGTGCCGCTGGCCGGCGGCGCTACCGTCGTTGCCGACGAGGCTTATATCCGAGAATCCATTCTCCAACCGAACGCAAAAATTGTGGCCGGCTACCTGCCGCTCATGCCCGCGTTCCAGGGGCAAGTGACGGAAGAGCAGATTCTCGCGCTCACCGCTTACATCAAGTCACTGCAGTCCCTGCCTGCCCCCGCCAAGGGGTCCGGGGTCGCCCCGGTAAGGGGCGCTGAAACGGCTCCGGCCACGGAGAAGAAATAAGTCATGAACGACACACCGCCAAATCCAGAGCATCAATTGCCGGATAGACATTATTTGAGTGCTTCCTACCGCGCCGGCCTCCGCTCCTGGTTCCTCACCACGGATCACAAACGCATCGCTTTGCTTTACCTCGCCTCCGTCACTGTTTTCTTTTTCATAGGCGGCGTCTTCGCCACCATGATTCGCATTCACCTGCTCACTCCGGAGGGCGCGCTGGTCTCGCCGGAAACCTACAACAAGCTCTTCACCATGCACGGCGTGGCCATGATTTTCTTTTTCCTCATCCCGTCGATCCCCGCCGTTCTCGGGAATTTCCTGATTCCCATCATGATCGGCGCAAAGGATCTGGCCTTCCCGAAAATCAATCTCCTGAGCTGGTACATCTACATCATCGGCGGCTGTTTCGTGCTGTACTCGTTCAGCACCGGCGGCCTGGACACCGGCTGGACCTTCTACCCCCCGCTCAGCAGCATCTACTCGAATTCCGCTGTCACTCCCGCCGTCATCGGTATTTTCATCAATGGCTTTTCTTCGATTCTTACCGGCCTCAACTTCATTGTCACCATCCACACCATGCGCGCGCCCGGAATGACCTGGTTCCGCCTTCCTCTATTCTGCTGGGCTCATTACGCAACCAGCCTGGTGATGATTCTAGGCACTCCTGTTGTTGCGATTACGCTGCTGCTTGCCGGCCTCGAGCGCATGTTCCACCTGGGCTTTTTTAATCCCTCCATGGGTGGCGACCCTATCCTTTTCCAGCATTTGTTCTGGTTCTATTCACACCCGGCCGTTTACATCATGATTCTTCCTGCCATGGGCGTAATCAGTGAAATCATTCCTACATTTGCGCGCAAGCCGATTTTTGGGTATTCCTTCATCGCGGCTTCCAGCATTGCCATCGCCGTCATCGGCTTCCTCGTTTGGGCCCACCATATGTTTGTCACCGGTGAATCCACTTACGCGGCCTTGGCGTTTTCCTTCCTCAGTTTTCTGGTCGCCATTCCTTCGGCGGTGAAGGTTTTCAATTGGACGGCCACGCTTTACAAAGGTTCTATCTCCTGGGACCCGCCCATGATCTATGCGCTGGGCTTCATCGGCCTGTTCACGATCGGGGGCCTCACCGGCCTGTTCCTGGCCTGCCTCGGCCTGGACATTCATATCCACGACACCTATTTCGTCATCGCCCACTTTCACTACATCATGGTTGGCGGTGCAGTGATGGGTTACGTCGGCGGCCTGCACTTCTGGTGGCCGAAGATTACCGGCAGGCTCTACCCGAAGGCTCTTGCCAGGTTTGCCGCCATTGTCCTGTTCGTTGGCTTCAATTTGACCTTCTTTCCGCAATTTATTCTCGGGTATCTTGGGATGCCGCGCCGCTATCACAGCTATCCTCCCGAGTTTCAAGTGCTCAACGTGCTCTCTACCGCGGGAGCTTCCATTCTGGCGCTCGGCTACCTCCTCCCGATGTGCTATCTCACCTGGTCCATGCGCTATGGCAAGGTTGCCGGCCCCAATCCCTGGCCCGCGACGGGGCTCGAATGGAAAACGGATTCGCCGCCGCCCACGGAAAATTTTCACGTTACTCCCGTGGTGGACTGGGAGCCTTACGACTTTCGGCATCGCCCGGATCTTGGTTTGGCCGCGGGTGCGCCATTGGCCCCGGCCCACGGCGACGATTAGTTTTGGTCTTAAGCGTAGAAGCCGGGCTTTCGCGCCGGTTGTATCCCGATTCTTGTCGGGAAGCTCGGCCAACAGAATAAGGAGCGCCGCGTGCACCGCACCGGAGAACTATACGGTCAGTTTCAGACCCTGGAGCAGCAGAAGGAATCCTCCACGCTCGGCATGTGGATCTTTCTGGTCACCGAAGTATTGTTCTTCGGCGGCATGTTCACTACCTATACAATCAATCGCCACCAGTATTTCGCGGCTTTTGGCATCGGCAGCAATACGCTCGACATCACGCTTGGTACGGTGAACACCATCGTGCTTATCTTCAGCAGCTTTACGATGGCCATGGCAGTCTGGTCTGCGCAAACCGGCAAGAAGAAACTTGTTCCGCTCTTTCTGATTCTCACTCTTGGCCTCGGGACCGTCTTTCTGGGCGTCAAAGCTGTGGAATACAAGCAGAAATTCGACCACCACCTCATCCCCGGCCGCAGCTTTGATGTCTGGTATCAGGTCGACAACGCCAAACCCGCAACCGAAATAGAAAAAAAACAGTTGGAAACCGAGCGGGAGGAGTTGCACAATGCCACTCTCACCGACCCGGACATCCAGTCCCACGCCCAGCTTTACTTTTCGTTGTATTTCGCCATGACCGGCCTGCACGCCCTGCACATGATTGTTGGCGCGGGCCTGCTCATCTGGCTCCTGAGGGAATCGTTGCGCGGCCGTTTCACGCCGCAGTACAACACTCCCGTTGAAAATATTGGGCTCTACTGGCACTTCGTCGATATCGTGTGGATTTACCTGTTCCCGTTGTTATACCTGATTGACCGGCATAAGTGATTGGGGAGAGCATCGCGTGGCTGAACACTCTGAACATTCAGAACACATCGTTTCGCCGTGGGTCTACATGGGGATCTTTTTCGCCCTGATTGTCGGCACGAGCCTCACGACTTGGGCCGCCTTTCAGAATTTCGGCGCCTTCAACATTGTCATCGCGCTCGCCATCGCCACGGCCAAGGCCGCGCTCGTCGTTCTCTACTTCATGCACGCCCGTTACAGCCCCAGGCGCACGCAGCTGGTCATCGTTTGCGCCATTTTCTGGCTCGCCATCATGCTGGCGCTGACTCTTGCCGATTACCAGACGCGCCAGCCGCGTGCGAGCCGCGTAGCTGCCGCGATGGCGATTTACCACGCCTGACTCTTTTTGTTTCTGAAATATTCTTGTTGAGTGCACATCCCGAACGGTAAAACTTCGCGGGGGAACGCACATACTTCCGCCGAGCCTTTGATATTTTTTGGGTTGTTTTTCGGGGGAGGCTCGGTGAGTTACGGGTTAGTCTGCTCACCATCAGCGAAAGTATCGGGGAGAAGCGAACCGGCCCAGCCCTCAATCCCCTAAAGGGATCCTCGGCTCGCCTCCCCCACAGCCCCGAGAAGTGCAACCCCTGCGCCATACTTAAGCCCTTTGTTTTCAACAAACTCCATGCTATTTCCGGGTAAAAAAGCTCTACCCCCCTGAAAAATTACCTGCCCCGGAACGGCCCCTCCTTCGGCTTGTAGGGTAAAGGCCGGAGGGGTAGACTTTTTCCCTGCTTCTCTCGGGAGGTGCCTCGTGCCCCGTGTGGTTCGTTGTGGCCTGATCCAGGCGCATTGCGAGTGGTCTCCGGAAAAATATTCGCTTCCTGACATAAAAAAGAAAATGATCGCCAAGCATGAGGACTTTATTGCCGCGGCTGCCAAGAAAAAAATACAAGTCCTCGGGCTCCAGGAATTATTTTATGGCCCTTATTTTTGCGCGGAGCAGGAAACGCGTTGGTATGAGCTCACCGAAAACGTCCCCAACGGCCCCACCATCTTGCTGATGCAAAAACTCGCGAAAAAATATCAGATGGTTTTAATCGTTCCGGTCTACGAAGTTGAGATGACCGGACTTTATTACAACACCGCCGCGGTCATTGACGCCGACGGACGTTATTTGGGCAAATACCGCAAGCACCACATTCCCCATTGCCATCCCGGCTTTTGGGAGAAATTCTATTTCACGCCGGGAAACGCGGGGTATCCCGTTTTCAAGACGCGCTACGCCCGCGTCGGTGTGTACATTTGTTACGACCGCCATTTTCCCGAAGGCGCGCGCTGCCTTGGCCTCAACGGCGCGGAACTTGTTTACAACCCCTCTGCGACCGTCGCGGGCCTCTCCGAATATCTCTGGGAGCTTGAGCAGCCCGCTCATGCCGTCGCAAATCAGTATTTTGTCGCCGCCATCAACCGCGTCGGCACCGAGCATCCCTGGAGGATTGGCGAATTTTACGGCAAGAGCTACTTTTGCAATCCCCGAGGGAGAATTGTCGCCCAGGCAAGCCGCGACAAGGACGAACTTCTGGTTGCTGACCTCGACCTTGACGAAATTCAAAAAGTTCGCGACACCTGGCAATTCTTTCGTGACCGTCGTCCCGAGACCTATGGAGAAGTTACGCGCACCCGCGCAGCGGAATCCGCCGGTTCCAGCGAAGCCGCCGACTAGGACATGCTTCCCGTCGAAACCATTGAGTCAAGTTCGCTTTACAACAAAGACCTGGCTCCGGTTGCGTTCGACCGCCGCCGCTGGACGACTTACAATTACGCCGCTCTGTGGATCTCCATGAGCGTGAACATCCCCACGTATATGCTGGCCAGCGGCATGATCGCCGGTGGCATGAACTGGAGCCAGGCCCTCTTCACCGTTTTTCTCGGCAACGTGCTCGTGCTGATTCCGATGCTGCTGAACGCGCACGCTGGCGCGCAGTACGGCATTCCCTTTCCTGTCTTTGCGCGCGCTTCGTTTGGTGTGCTTGGCGCCAATATTCCGGCAATTCTTCGTGCCCTCGTGGCTTGCGGCTGGTTTGGCATTCAAACCTGGATTGGCGGTGAAGCTATCAACGCCATGATCGTCGCTCTCGCGCCGGGTTGGGTCCATTTTCACTTTGGCGCGGCCGTCTGCTTCGTGGTCTTCTGGCTCCTCAACGTCTTTGTGATTTTGCGCGGCATCGAAACAATTCGGTTTCTGCAAGGCATCTCCGCACCGTTCTTACTTCTCATCGGCTTGGCTCTTCTCCTGTGGGCGCGCGGTAAGGCCGGCGGCTTTGGCCCGATGCTGTCCACACCTTCCAAATTTCAGTCCTTTGGCGAGTTTTTCCGATTTTTCGTTCCTTCGCTCACCGGTGTCGTCGGTTTCTGGGCCACCGTTTCGCTGAACATTCCTGATTTCACGCGGTACGCTCGCAGCCAGCGAGACCAGATCGTCGGCCAGGCGCTGGGCCTTCCCGCCACTATGACCTTTTATTCCTTCATAGGCATCGCGGTCACTTCCGCCACCATGATTATCTTCGGCGAAGCAATTTGGGATCCCGTCAAAGTTCTCGCCCGCCTCGGCAGTCCTTGGGCTGTTGTTCTCGCCATGATCGCGCTCCTCATGGCTACGCTTAACGTCAACGTCGCCGCTAATGTCGTCTCCCCCGCCAACGACTTCTCCAATCTTTCTCCGCGCCGTATCAGCTTCCGCGCCGGCGGACTCATCACCGCTGTTGCCGGGCTCCTGATGCAGCCTTGGAAGCTCCTGGCGAGCTATGGCAGTTACATTTTTACCTGGCTCGTTGGCTATTCCGGCTTTCTCGGCCCCATTGCCGGCGTCCTCATCTGCGACTATTTCGTGGTGCGCAAGACCAGACTCTCCGCCGAGGATCTC
>Ga0126381_100004985_pt1 | contig 14518 bp, 12 predicted proteins | sample PanSoiMetPlot_28_FD_96465 | JGI IMG/M metagenome (GOLD analysis project Ga0126381, IMG submission 96465) | Tropical forest soil microbial communities from Panama - MetaG Plot_28 | ecosystem: Environmental > Terrestrial > Soil > Tropical forest > Bulk soil | place: Panama | collected 2016-02-17
AAGTCAATGCGCCATGGCCCGCTTTAACGCCTCAACGGTTCAACGCTATGGCTCTGCGCCTTAGCCCTGTTCGGCTTCGCTTCCAGGAAAAAACCGGTGCCAAAGGCGTCCAATTGAAGGTTCTTCCTGGTTTGTCCAGGTAAAATGGCAATCCTGGCAATAAAATTCCTTCGGAATAATTTTCAGCGCGCAAAGCAAACCGACGAGTGCAGGCGTCAAAAATTTCCGCGTCATCTGCGGGTATTCGATATTTGAAGAGTTGCATTGCGGGCAGCGAATCAGAGCAGCGGAGATATCCGGATCAGTCGATTCCCATTCAATCATCAGACCTTGCGCCCTTTCGAAATCGTTGTCCTCCACCATGACTTTCGCGTTTGCCTGCGGCTTGGACATGAAGCCGAACTGCTGAACGGACGCCTCATTGTGAACGTCGGCCTTGATCCCCGAATCCTGAAAACGCCGTTTGAGCTGACGTGCCTTGGCGGGCTCATTAAAAGTGGCAATGGTCACCATAAATTTCCTTCACGCGCAGCGGCACATCGCTCTGATCAAACATCAAATCGTCATCGAGCGCAAGATTTTGACATCGGAGTGATTTCCCGATTCGTCGCTGTGGCGTGCGCCGCCTTCGGCGCATGTCGAAACTGTACGCATCCTGTAATGCGAGGCTCGGGCACTTGAGCACCTAATGCGGTGGCGGAGGGAACCATTGGTATAGCATCAAATAAACCAGAACGCCGGTGACAGAAACGTAGAGCCAGATTGGAATCGTCCAGCGCGCGATGCGCTTGTGCCGGTCCCATCGACGGCGAAAAACTGGAACAAGCGTCAAAATCACCAACGGCAACGTCACAAAGGCCAGTAAAATGTGCGAGGCCAGGATCGGAAAGTAGATGCCCGCGATCCAGCCGGTATATCCGGAAGATTTCTCGCCAACCTGCGCATGATAAGTGATGTACCCAACGAGAAAACAGATAGACGAGGCAAGAGCTACGATCATGCACACCATGTGACGGCGCCAAGCGCCGCGACGGATGAAATACCAACCGCTGGATATAAAAATCGTGCTTACGAAATTGAACGTGGCATTGAGCGTAGGCAGGTCAGAGGTTGAAATCACGTTGAAGTGGCTGAACCGTTAAGCCGTTAAGTTGGTCTATCCCTCGGACGCTTCAACGGTTAACGCCTTTTTACGCTATGCCGGTCGCTTTGGAAAAACCGCAGGTTCGTTATCCCGCGCAGACAGCTCGATTGCGCCGGGCGCGACGCGTTGTTGCAATTGTAATTCGCCTGACAATTCTCGCCGCCATAGTTGCAATCTTCGGCGGCAGTTATTATCTCGCGCGGCGAGGATTTGGCCGTGAATGGCGGTACCGAGTCGTGGAGGAGCTTCAGAAACGCGGAGTCGAAGCCCAGATCGGACGGCTCACGCTGGATCCGTTCCGCGGTTTGGTCGCGAAGAACGTAAGGATTTTCGATTACAGAAATCGTGAGAACACGCTGGCCCTGATCAGCGAGGTCTCTCTCGATATTAATTACGCTGCGCTCATCCATCATGAACCGTTTCTCAACGCTCTGGATGTACGCGACGCACAGATCACGTTCCCGATCAAAACCGTCGAAGGAGACGCCAGTCCGGCACAACTGACTAATCTCCGCGCGCACATTTATTTTCCGCCAGAACAGATTTACGTCAGTCAGGCCGAGGGAATTTTTTGTGGGATTCGATTGTCAGCGAGAGGACAACTCATCAAGCGCAGCGATTACCAGCCGTCCGCGTCGATCACACCCAACGAATGGCAAAAGCGATTGTCGCTAGCGCAACGTCTCTTGAGTGAATTGCAAAAGTTCAGCTTCCCCGCAGGTCCTCCTTCTTTGCAGTTGAAGTTCAGCGGAGACCTCGCGGAACTCGAAAACGCCAGGGTCGAGGCGACCTTGCGTGGGGAACGACTACAACGGGGCAGCTGCGAAATTAATAATCTTTCCGCCGCGGCCGAATGGAACAACCAGCGCTTGGATATCGCGCACTGTGAATGGAGCGACAGCAAAGGCACTTTTGCCGGGCGCGGCGATTGGAGTCGACAAAGCAACACCGCCAAATTCCAGGTTCATAGCACCCTGAATTTAAAAGCATTCCTCGATGCTTTCGGCCTTGGTCGACCGATGGCTGATATAGAATTTTATTCGCCGCCTCTGCTCGAAATCGTCGGCTCGATAAGACTCAGCACCGAGCAATTTCGACCGAAGATGATCGGACACGCTGCTTTTGGCCAGTTCAGCTACAAGAACGTGCCGTTTTCTGAGCTCAGCGCGGATTTTTCCTGGGATGGCGAGCGCACCATGGTTCGGGAGCTGCGCGTGCGCCATCAGACCGGCCAACTGAGAGCGGATCTCTTCGACGCGCCCAACGATTTTCGCCTAAATCTTGAGAGCACCATATCACCAGAGGCAGTGCGCACGCTCGTTCCGGTGCACGCAAACGAGTTTCTACGGGAATGGCAGTGGCAACGTTCGCCTGCGATTCGGATGTCGATTCGCGGCACAAATCGCGACCCTGGGACTTGGCAGGGCGACGGCACAGTCAGTTTGGGACGCACTCGGTTTCGGGGAACATGGATGAACAATGCCAATGCCAAGTTTCATTTCGCCGACGGCGCGGTAGCCTGCGAAGATATTCACGTCACGCGGGACGAAGGCATTGGTTCGGGCAGTTTCACGTACGATTTCAAAAAACACGAGGTGCGAGTCTCAAACATCCGCAGCTCATTGTATCCGGCTGACGCAATTTTTTGGATCGATCCGAAGACTTCAAAGACCGTTGCTCCCTATAAATTCCGGCGTCCGCCAAATGTTGTGGCGAACGGTGTTTACCAGTTTCGCGGAGGTAAGAACACGCGGCTGGAGATCAAGGTCGATGGCTCAAGTGGAATGGACTATGTCTTTCTTGGGAAAACGCTGCCATTTGATCGTGTCTCGGCGCAGTTACTCTTCACAAACGACCGCCTGCAAATTAGCGATGTTCGCGGCGATCTCCTCGCTGGCACGCTGCGCGGGAATGCCGACATTTCGCTGGCACGAAACGATCCCCGCTACCGCGCAACTCTGACGGTAAGCGACATTAATTTCCCGCGCCTGACTGACTTGTACTTCAACTACAAGACTGCGCAGGGTCTGTTACGCGGCACTTATGACTTCAACGGCCTGGGGAATGATTGGCGGACAATGCGAGGTAACGGAAAAATTGAGGTAAGCAACGGGGATGTGTTCGCCATACCGATTTTCGGGCCCCTGTCAGGAATTTTGAATCACATCGTGCCTGGAAGCGGATACAGCATCGCCCATAAAGCAAACGCCAAATTCGCCGTTGAGAACGGCATCATTCACACCGACGATTTCGAGGCCGCTGGCTCTCTCTTTAGTATGCTGGGTAACGGCGACCTTCATTTTCTGGACGATAAACTCGACTTCAATCTGCGGCTGGACATGAAAGGGCCTGGCATCGTGCTGATGCCGATGTACAAACTTTTCGAATACGTCGGGGAAGGAAGCCTCAAAAAGCCCGATTGGCACCCGAAGCGATTCTAAAAGCGAGCAGTGATAAAAAAAGAAACGGGGAAACGGCGAAGCGGCAAGACAGCTTCTTCACCGATTCGCCTATTCGCCGATTTAGCGTCTCGCCCTCTCCTGGGCGCGCACATGTCCATTCGCGGCGGGGTGAGCATGGCCATCGACCGCGCGCGATCGATCCGATGCACCGCGATGCAAATATTTATGAAAAACAATATGCAGTGGTTCGCCAGACCCCTGACCCGCCAAGAAATCCACGCTTTTCTTAATCACGTGCAACGCGCCGAATTATTGTCGGTGTTCGGACACGCCAATTACCTGATCAACCTTGCTGCGACCAATCCACAATTTCACGCCAATTCGATTCGCGCGCTTGCTGAAGAACTGGTCCGCGCAGATAAACTTGAACTGCCATTTTTGGTGCTGCATCCGGGTGCGCACCTCGGCGCGGGTGAAGAAGCTGGTTTGAAAAAAATCGTTGCTTCGATCAACGAGGTGTTTCGGAAAATTCCAAAAGTAAAAACGAAAATCGCGCTCGAGATCACAGCTGGCCAGGGCTCGTGTCTTGGTCATCGATTCGAGCATCTCGCGCACATCATCGCAAACGTGCAGGAGCCCGAGCGATTGCGCGTGTGCCTCGATACCGCGCATCTTTTTGCTGCGGGTTATGAGATCGACAGCGAATCACGCGTGAAGAAAACATTTTATGAATTCGATCACGTCATCGGTCGCAATCGTCTCGTTGCTATTCACGTAAACGATTCCAAGACCGGATTGGGCTCGCGAGTAGACCGACATGAGCATATCGGCAAAGGGCGGATCGGTCTGGACGCTTTCGGCTTTATCATGCGAGATTCGCGATTCAGCAAAATCCCGAAAGTGCTTGAAACACCAAAGGGTAAGGATCTGCGGAAAGACGTAATGAACCTCAAGACGCTGCGGGTCCTCGCGAATAAGTGAGGGTGATTCGTTGAAGCGTTATATCGTTACAACGGATCTCGTTGTAACGTTCCTTTAACGATTCAACGTGGCGAAACCACTTATTTGATCAGCCGGATCGTAAAAGGGTACTGATAAAGCTTCCCTTCTCCGGCCTTAACGGAGGCGATGATGACCAGGACAGTGTTCAGCACCCAAAGCGCTATCAAAATTGGAATCCCGATCAGGAAGATGCAGAGAATCGCGGCGATCGCGTCGTAAATCAGCATCGAGATCTGGAAATTCAACGATTCCTTTCCGTGCGCGTCGATCTCAGGCGAGTCGCCGCGTTTTATCAGCCATACAACAAGCGGACCCAAGATGTGACCCAAGAAGTGAAAGAACAATCCGAGCAGTGCGGCGGCATGGCACAAGACGCACCACGTTCGAACATCAGAAGAACTAGACGGCGTCGACGGCGGTTATGGATCCATATGCAACCTTTCGCTCAAGTACAGGCTGCTCGCCAGTAGAAGAGACGGAAAAGATACGCGGCTACTCTGATTTCACCCGCTCGATATGCGCGCCGAGTTCCTGCAGCTTTTCGTCAAGATGTTCGTAGCCGCGGTCGATGTGATATACGCGGCTAACTTCCGTAACGCCATCTGCTTTCAGTCCCGCCAGGACCAGCGCAGCAGATGCGCGCAGGTCACTTGCCATTACCGGTGCGCCGAGAAGACTGTCCACTCCTTGAATCACTGCGGTGGCGCCTTCCAAGCGGACCTTCGCTCCCATGCGTTTGAGCTCAGCTACATGCATATAACGCTGCGGAAAAATGTTCTCAGTAACTGAACTCGTTCCTCTGTTCGTCGAAAGTAACGCGCACATTTGTGCCTGCATATCGGTGGGGAAACCAGGATACGGAGCCGTGATGATTTCCAACGCGCTTGCATCGCCGTTTGGCAGGACGGAAATGGAATCCGGGCCGATATCCACAGCATAACCGCACTTTGCAAGCGAATCGGTAACCGCACGCACATGTTCGGGCTCGACGCGTTTTACCGTGACTCCGTCTCCGGCTATCGCGCCTGCAACCAAAAACGTTCCGGCTTCAATTCGATCGGGAATGACGCGGTGCTCCGCGCCGTGCAGCTCATGCACGCCTTCGATCGTGATCCGGCTCGTCCCAGCGCCTTCGATCTTTGCGCCCATTTTGTTGAGAAAATTTGCGAGGTCGACGACCTCAGGTTCGCACGCTGCTCCTTCAATCACAGTCACGCCCTTGGCTAACACAGCTGCCATCATCACGTTGTCTGTCCCAAGCACAGTGGGACCGAACTTGCCTTGCATGTCGATCGATGCGCTCGTCAATTTCGGTGCGAAAATTTTTATATCACCGCCTTCCACACGTACTGCCGCGCCGAGAGCTTCGAAGCCTCTCAAGTGCAAATCAATTGGCCGATCGCCAATGACACAGCCGCCGGGCAATGCGACGCTGGCTTCCTTGCACCGACCTAGCAACGGTCCAAGCACACAAACGGACGCGCGCATTTTCCGGACGACATCGTATGGGGCGACACAATGGATCTTCTCGGCCGTCACAGTTACGGTGCCGCTCGCGCGTTCCACTTGCGCACCGAGATGCGCGAGAATTTGCAGCATGTAATTCGTGTCGCTGAGGTCGGGCACGCCATGAACGACACACGGCTCCCGGGTCAGTAACGTCGCAGCGAGGATTGGCAGCGAGGAATTTTTTGAGCCGCTCACCTTTATCGAACCCGAAAGTCGGCGACCGCCGTGGACCAAAATCTTATCCATACCTCGCGAACAAGAAACGTATCACACCCGAGTAATCCTTTTCCGCCGAAATGTCGCGATAATTTTTTTTTCTAAGTGCTGCCACAAGCATCTCGCTTTGGCCGATCCCAATCTCCGCCGCCAGAATTCCGTCGGACCGAAGCGACGACGGTGCCTGCGCGATTAATTGCCGCACCAGCTCGTCACCGTGCGCACCTGCGAAAAGGGCCACTTCTGGATCGTGCAATACTTCGCGAGAAAGCTTCTGCCGGTCTTCAGTCGAAATGTATGGAAGATTCGCAACGATCAGATCGACCGTTCCCTGCACGTTTTCAAGGAGATCGCTTTTTAGAAAGCGCACACGATTGACCAGGCCGAGCGTCCCAGCATTTTCGCGCGCCAGCATGAGAGCATCCTCGGAAATGTCGGCCCCAACGATCTCGGCGCCAGGAAGTTCCGCAGCCAGACTGAGCGCAATGACGCCACTTCCGGTCCCAACATCGACGATGCGAGAATTTTTTAGTTCGGATTTAAAGCGTGAAATCAGGAGGTCAACCAGCTCCTCGGTTTCAGGCCGAGGCACCAACGCACGCTTGTCGCAACGGAAAGTGCGCCCGCAGAACTCGACCGTGCCTAGCAGATGCTGAAGTGGCTCGCCTGCACCGCGGCGCTTCACCAATTCACGCAACGGCGTAAGTTCCGATTCCCTCAAGCGCCGCTCGAACTCAAGATATAAGTCTATGCGCTTCCGACCCAGTACGTGCGCCAACAGGTGCTCGGCATTCAAACGTGCACTGTCGATGTGGCGTTTTTGGAAATAGCTCGTCGTTGATGTAAGGACCTCGAGCACAGTCATGTAATAACTTAGGTGCAGATCACGCGCCGCACGCAGCCGCTTTATAATCGGCGAAGTTTATAGCTACGCCATCGCACGGCTGACGGCCCAGGCAACTTCTTTGCCCGTAACGAAACCATGCGCGTCTCCGCCGTTTGGATCTATGATGTATTTGCTGCCTTCCAAGTTGTGAAAACGGCCGGAGCGCCAGCTGTACTTGCCGCCTACGGCCAGCAGTTGATCAACACCCTGCACAACTTCCCCTGGCTCCATTTTCTGTGCACCGTTCCGGCCAAGGCCTCCAAATTTATCGTTCGCGTCGCCAAAAGCAGATGCGACGGTGCCAGCCAATCGCGAAGCAACCGGATAGGCAATGCCTACGGCGCGATCATTCGGCGTGTAGGTAATCACGATCGGGCCTTTGATGCGCTGGTTATCCACTACGCTGCGAAAGAATCCATTCATCGATTTCGAGAAACCGTTGTGCGAAAAGGCTCCCTGCAAAAGTGACATGCTTTGTAATTTATCTGTCGTAGACGACGCCGCGGCCGCAGTCACGACGCGACAGCCAAAGCTGTGTCCCACCAGATGGAGCCGCTGCGCGTTGTCCGCCAGGCGACCGAGCATTGGGGCCACGCCGTTCTGGCCCACCGTTCCAGCGCGCTTTTTCATTTCGTAGTAAGCCAGATAATTCAGGAAACGAATTGCGCCGGCTTTGATTCCAGAAAAAATATCACCCAGTCCAGCTGCGCCGCCCGCAGGCGTCGTTTTCGGATGAGCGCCAAGCGACGCAGCACCGCCTCCACTTCCTCCGCCCGAAGAAACCAGCGGAGCCGGCATCTTCAATTTTTCCAGCATCACAGATCCATCGAGCTTGAAGAAAAGCGCGGAGTTGTCTTCCTCGTTCGCCGCGCTCTCGTCGAGCAAGCTCCGCAGCTCATCTACGAATTTTCGCCGTGCGGCAAGATCACTCTCCAGCTTGCCGATTTGGTTCTTCGCAGCGGTAATCTTTTTCGACGCTTTCTTGTCAAACATTGTTGCAATGACGTCGAGCTTGGCCTTGATAGTTTCGTCAGCTGCGGCGGAACTGGTTCCGAATCCTGCACCACCGCCGCGCGCCTGCTCTGCAACAGCAGCGTCAACGACATCAGTGAATTTCTTCGACGGCCAGATGACTCCCACAATTGCGATCTTTTTCTGCTGAAGCTGATCGGATGCGACCGCTTTAAAGTTGGTGAACAACTCGGTGTAAAGCCGCTCCGCCTGCTCCTCAGTGTTATTCCAGCCGTGTGACGCCACGATAACATCCGTCGTGCCTTGAGGCAGAGTGATTTCTTGTTTGTCCAAGACTGCGCCGTCTTTATCGAAACGTTCGGCCACATAGGAAATGCCTGCGATATCATTCATAAATGCGTTGTAATGTCTTTATACTGACTGAATGGCGCGCATCAGATCAATCAACCCCGCGCCTTGAAAAGAGCGCTCCCGTTTCAAATCGGTAGCTGCTCCGAGAAAAATCTCTTTCACTCGTTCCGGTTCGCCGATGAATTCCCGACGGACCGAAAGGAACGCTGCAATAACACCACTGACATGCGGAGCAGCCATGCTGGTACCGCTGTCCTCGACGTATTCGCATTGTTTGCCCTCTGCTCGGTCCGTTAGCAATTTTCCCGTGGCGGCAGAAAGAATTTTCTCGCCCGGAGCAACGATATCAGGCTTCATTCTTCCATCGCCGGTCGGCCCTTTTGAAGAAAAATACGAAACGCCATAGACATGCGGCATGTCCCGATGCGTGGACCCGACGGTGATAGCTAGTTCTGCGTTGCCTGGATCATTGATTGTGACTTGCATGCCGGCATTCGTTGTTCGCTGCTGTGCTGCCAACGCGCCATAGCCGGTGTTGCCGGCAGCCACCACGACCACCACGCCCGATCGCACCAGACGATTGATCTCGACGCACAGAGGACTTTGTCCGCAGGCAAACCACTCCGGATCGAAATCGTAGCCGAGACTTATATTAACTCCATGGATCAGATTCAGACGACCGTGACCGTTCTTTTCCTGAACGTGCGCCATTGCTGCGATCAAATTGCTAACTTCACCGTTACCTTCGTCGTCGAGCACCTTCAAACTAACGAGGCGACAACGTGGCGCCATACCGCGAACAGAATTGAGCACAACCTCATGTGTCTCTACAGCAGGCGAATCCCCGCCTTCATAGCCCTTAACTGAGCGTGTGACTGCACGCATTCTCTGCGCCTGCGCTTGGGTCCCATCAGCTACTTGTTCTCCCGCAACGATTCCCGCTACGTGTGTGCCATGTCCAAAACGATCGATCAACGCAGCGTTGCCGCCCTTCGAAACATTAGCTGTGTCGGTAAAGTCGGCATGGAGCGTAGAAGCTGGATCGACGTTCCCGTGCAACGCAAAGTGCGGATGATTTGCGTCGATACCCGAATCCATGATGGCCCACGTGATATCAGTGCCGCGGGCACAAAACGAAGTTTGCGCCGCATCTGCTTTCACTGTGGCGAGCGACTTCGTGATGCATGGTGAAATCTTGAAGTCAGGCCAAATGCGATAGATGGCACGAAAACGATACGGTGTCGCCTCAGCCTGCACTGGCGTTCCTTCGCGTGTCTTCCGCGGTCGGGTTCTCTTTGCCGGTTTTGCTTCCTTGTCAGCGCGCTCGACGTCCAGTCGGACGAGTTCGCGAATTACCTTTCCGCTGAGACGGGCGAAGATGTATTGGTTGCTCAGGTCCGACTTCTTCTGCCGCAGGCCTTGCGTTTCGTCATCCCTTGCAATTTTCGCTACAGCGGTTTTGATCGCTTCGCGAATCCAGGTTCGCGCCAGGTCGCGACCTTCGGGGTAATCAAGGTTTGCATCGATGATGACGGAATGAACTGCATTCTCGTCTTTGTTAATTTCCTCAAGCAGTGGGATCGCGATAACGCTGCGATCTAGAATTCGCGGATCAAACCGCTTTATTCCGGCCTCCTCCTGCCCTCGCCGATCAGATGCAGCCATAGGATTGACGCGACAGCGTCCAAAAACGCAGTACAACAAAGCGACGTGATTACGTCAAGCGCCCTTCAGTGAACTGCTGAGCTGGCTATGCTGCGGCCGCTGATTGCTTCAACCGTTCAGCGACGTCGGCGGCTTGCAGCGCCTGAATCAGCTCACCGAGGTCGCCATCCATTACCCGATCCAAATTGTAAAGGGTTAGGCCGACGCGGTGATCGGTCACTCGGTTCTGCGGAAAATTGTAGGTGCGAATTTTTTCTTCGCGTCCGCCGGTGCCGATCTGTCCTCGCCGTTGCGCACTATATTTCTCCGCCTCCTCACGCTGCTTATGCTCCAACAATCGCGCCCGCAGGATTGATAGTGCGCGCTCCTTGTTCTTGATTTGGCTACGCCCATCCTGGCAGCGGACAATCATGCCAGTCGGAATGTGCATCACTTGAACGGCTGAATCGGTCGTGTTCACGCCTTGCCCGCCTGGACCGCCCGCGCGCGAGACTTCGATCCGCAAATCTTCCGGTTTTAACTCGACGTCGATATCTTCCGCCTCTGGCAACACCGCCACGGTTGCTGTCGAGGTATGAATACGGCCTTGAGCCTCGGTCGCGGGAACGCGTTGTACACGGTGCACACCGCTCTCGTACCGAAGCTTTCGAAAGACCGCTTCGCCCGAAACCCTGAAGATAGCTTCCTTGAATCCACCAAGCTCCGACGGACTCGATTCTAGGTCCTCAGCCTTCAGTCCCGCCGCTTCTGCATAGCGATGGTACATCCGGTAAAGATCGGCAGCGAAGATACCGGCTTCATTGCCACCTGTCCCGGCACGGATCTCCACAATCGCGTCGCGCTCTTCGGTTTGATCCACCGGCAGCAATGCGATCTGAACGTCGCGTTCAAGATCGGCAACGCGTTTTTCGAGCTCCGGAATTTCATCGTCAGCCATGGCCGCGATTTCCACATCACGCGATGTCGCCAGTTCGCGATTGTCGTCCAACTGATTGCGCGCGTTTTCGTGCTCGCGCCATTTTTCCAGCAGATCCTTAAGACTGGCGTGTTCGCGCATAATCTCCTCAGCCCGTTTGCGATTATCGAACAGGCGTGGATCCGCAATCTCGCGCTCGAGTTGTTCGAAGCGTTCGCGTTTGAGTTGGATAAGAGAATTTAAGTCCATGAGGGTGTAGCGGGGCGGCCGTGTCAGCCGCCAAGGAAGGCCTTCGCCGCAGGGCGAACGCCTCTTATAATGAGCTAAGCTTTCTTCTCGGCGCGGGCAGCTTTCATGCTGCCGTAACGGCGGGCGAATTTCTCGACTCGACCCGCAGTATCGACAAACTTTTGTTCGCCAGTGAAAAAGGGATGACAAGCGGCACAGATGCCGATCTTAATATCGCGACGCGTGGAGCGGGTGTGATACACCGCGCCACATGCGCACACCATATCAGTCTCGTAATATTCTGGATGAATGCCTGCTTTCATCTTCTAAAGGAAGCGCGGAATGTATTCCTGAACGCCGCTTTTTGCAAACGATGAAACATGGCGATCCACTGCTACTGGCGTGGCAGAAGACGATGTCGCGCAAAGCCCATGACGCCGCGGTCTTCGATACAGCTGCCAGGGTTGCCCGGAGTTTTCGGGAGATTGAAGAGAACGCATGTGCTTTCGAAGCAAAAATGGCCGAGCTCGTCCCCGGAGCCGTCGTGGCTGTGCAAATTGGCAACCATGAAGATTGGCCCGCAGTTTTCATTGCGTGTCTACGCAAGGAGCTCGTTGTTCTGCCCCTGGATCAGTCGACCGGGCAACAACAACGCGACGCAGCATTGGAGATTTGCAAAGCGAGGGCCGTAATATGCACTACCCCTGGCAGAAATTCTCCACAGATTATTCGACTGCCGAAAGCCGACACTTCAGCAGATTGGGGTGAAAATGTACCGTCGCTCTTAAAACTTACCTCGGGCACAACGGCTGCGCCGCGTGCAATTCGATTTGGTAGTCACCAATTGCTGGCCGATTGCAATCAGATTTGCGATACGATGGGCCTTTCAGGTGACGATGTGAATTTTGGTGTGATTCCCGTCTCACATTCGTATGGATTTAGCAATTTGCTTACGCCACTGATGGCGCGCGGTGTCCCAATAATCGTGAGCCGCGATGGAACACCGCGAGCCGTTCTTGCTGATCTCGCACGCACTGGCGCGACTGTTTTTCCCGGTACGCCAGTTTTTTACCAGGCGTTTTGCGACATGGGCGATGTGCCAGCGCTACCAAAACTTCGGCTATGCATTTCTGCTGGCGCCGCGCTCTCCAGCGCCGTGGCGAAAAGGTTTTTCGGGAAATTCGGGCAGCCGATCCATTCGTTCTATGGCGCATCGGAGAGCGGCGGAATTTGCTATGATCGCGACGGCACAACCTTCGAAGACGGTCTTGTCGGCCAGCCAATGCACGGTGTCGAAGTTGAGATTATCGATTCGAAGAGCACCGCGAGCCAAATCCGCGTTCGTAGCGCAGCGGTAAGCGACGGCTATTTTCCCGAACCCGACAAGCTGAAGCTTGGCAACGGCGTTTTTGTTCCTGACGATCTGCTCGCTCCATATCACTCCACGCTGAAGATAGTGGGCCGTGTTTCGGACGTGATCAACGTCGCTGGAAAAAAGGTGAACCCCGCGGAAGTAGAAGCGCACCTGCTGCGTTTCAACGGCGTGCGGCAGGCGGTTGTATTCGGCCGTCCCACAGGTGCAGGATTACGAAATGAAGAAGTCGCCGCATGTGTGCTGGCTTCGCCGGAGGTCACTGAAACCAATCTTCTACGATTCTGCCGCACCACTTTGAGTGGATGGCAGGTGCCGAAACGAATCTTTGTGGTCGACATAATTCCTACAAACGAACGGGGCAAAATCAGCAGACGCGAGCTGGCCCGCCAATTTTCAGAAGGGCCTAAGACTTCTTCGTTGCGCACATTGGCTTCTTGATAAAGCCTTGATATGGGATTTGCTTACGGAGCCAGCACCGTTAGGCGACAGGACCCGGAAAACCAAGTTATAAACAAATGGAACGTTCGAACAGCGAAGAGCGGGACCAGATCGATCGCCCATCGGTTCCGCGCGAGAATGACGCAGCGTCGGAGCCGGCCGCCGGTTCGGAGGCTTTCCAGTCCGACGAATGGTGGCGCGCGTCGGCACCCGAGTCGGATTGGGCTCAACCCGTCCCGAACGCTTCAGCCACGGAAATCGGGCAGGGAAAGGAACATGGCACGGCTGATGTTTATTTTTGCGGCCGCACAAACCTGTTTCCGTTAAACCTTGCAATACGCGCTATCGGAAAGGAAAACCTGACCGGGTTGCTCCGAGCTTGCTGGGACCAGGAACCGATCGACGTTCTGGCGCGCGACGGCGAGATTGTTTTAGCCACAACTCGAGATCCGGATCTTTATTGTCCAGAAGCACCGGACCTTCTCCGTGGCGTCGATGTGGTACTGGTTGAACGAGCCCGCGACCAGCAGAAAGAAGACAGAACTCCTTTCCTCCTAACGCTTGCCCGCAACGAGTCGATCGAGCGCCAGGCGGCGTTCGATGCGATGCGACACCAAGGCCAACTGCTCTTCTCGAAACTCTGGTCAGCGCCAAATGTCTGGATCATGTTTGAAAAGAACGCCGACTTGTTAGGCGGATTTGGCGACGTGACCGGCGATCCCGACGTGGATGACTGGTCATTGGAAACGTTGCGCCTCGCCCAGAACCCGGAACAACCAGGAAGTTTCGATCCGGCATCGGTCCCGGCCTACACGAAAGATGGTTTCGATCGTGTCCAGAAGTTGAAGCTGACTTCGGATGAAGCCCAATTCGGGTCGCAGTTCAATGGCGCCCGGTCTGTACAACAGATTGCAAAAAATCTGCGGCTCGATTTGAAATCTGCCCGACAACTGTTGTTCCGCTTCACGGCACTTGACATCGTAGAGTGCTGGCCTGGCAGCACAATCGCGAAGCCCGAACCGAAAGCCGGCATGGGGCGATTGTTCGGTCGGGGCAAATAGTTCGCGTCCCCTCGGACGCGCACTCATGAAGAAAAGAATTCTCGTCATCGATATCGGCGGTACCTTCGTCAAACTGCTGATGTCCGAGCGCGTGGAACGCGAATTTCCATCCGGTCGACGAATGACTCCAAAACAGTTTCTTTCAAGATTCAAAGAGACGGTGGCGGGCTGGAAATTCGACGTTGCGTCGATCGGTTTCCCAGCACCCGTACGCAATGGGCGAATTCTTCGAAAACCGAAGCACCTTGGCAAAGATTGGGTGCACTTTAACTTTGCGCGGGCGTTGGGGATACCGGTGCGCATCGTTAACGACGCCGCCATGCAAGCGCTCGGCAGTTATCTCGACGGCGGGC